>Ga0082212_10002743_pt1 | contig 25388 bp, 19 predicted proteins | sample TergutNt197P3_FD_71548 | JGI IMG/M metagenome (GOLD analysis project Ga0082212, IMG submission 71548) | Neocapritermes taracua P3 segment gut microbial communities from Petit-Saut dam, French Guiana - Nt197 P3 | ecosystem: Host-associated > Arthropoda: Insects > Digestive system > Gut ...
ATCTTATGATAAGCGCTTTCTTTTGTTTTGTCTTTTTTGTTTGATTTATTAACTTTTCGCCTGATTTTGGGCGATTTAACTTAAAAATTTTTCGTATGAAATATTTATTTGCATCTTTCTTATTTATTGCTTCGTTGGCGGCGCAAACCAATAAGGACTGGAAAACGTATCTGGCTTATTATGATGCAACTGCAGTGGCTGAGACGAATGACCGCGTTTTTGTTTTGGCTAACGGAGCCTTGTACAGTTACGGCAAAAACGACAACGAAATCCGTATCTATACAAAACTAAACGGCCTCAGCGATTCGGACATCAGCCTGATTAAATATAATTCCGACACGCATACATTAGTTATTGTCTATAGTAACGGAAATATTGACCTGTTAGGTGAAAACGGAATAAATAACATGCCTTACCTCAAGATGGCAACGAACATACGAAGCAAAAAAATTAACGACATCATTTTTTATAATCATTTAGCTTATTGCTCAACCGACTTTGGGGTGATGGTGGTCAATCTTACTAAGAAAGAAATTGTTGACACCTACAAGTTAGATAAAGTTGTTAATACTGTCTGTATAGTAGGTGAGACGATTTACGCCTCTACAATAGAAGGGTTGCTGCAAGCTTCCATGAAAGACAACCTGTTGGATGCAGGCGTCTGGAAAGAAAAAATACTTCATGCAGACGCCTTCGGGGAAGATGAAATTTTCCGTGTGCATTCTTTTCAAAATGTACTCGTTTTTGGTGTGCGAAACAAAGGCCTCTATTATGAGACTTCTGAAGGCGATATTAATTTATTATTTAATCAACCATTAATCAAAAATTTCGATGTTCAGCAAAATGAATTGTTAGCATATACCCTTTATGACTTAACCATTTTTTCAAGTTTGAATAGTCATGCCTTTGTAAATATCGGAACAATCAACGATGTAGCTTCTTTGAAAGAAGATGGAAAATATTGGATAGCAGCGGGATCTAAAGGACTGCTCGGCATTCAAAAGGAGAGCGATAACCGATTTACTCAGTTCGTTTCTGAAATTACAGTACCCAGTCCAAAAAGAAATCACAACGCTTTTATGATGGTTTATAAAGATAAATTATTAGTGATCGGCGGCGATCGTGCATCAAACCGATTTTTCAGACCCGGCACTTTTATGATCTATGAAAACGATGAATGGTATAATTTCGACGAATCAATTGCAAACAGAGAAATCCAAAAGTTGATTGGAACCGGAAGTAATGATTATATGGGTGTCGCCGTAGATCCTGATGACGATAACCATTATTACATAGCCACTTACGGGGAAGGGATCATCGAACTGAAAGATAATGCCTTTGTGAATCTTTTCAACATGAATAACAGTACCTTAAAAGGGGCTACCGTCATGGGTAATTCGCCGAATTATGTACGTATAGGTAGTGTCTGTTTCGATAAAAATAAAAATTTGTGGGCAACGAATAGCCTTACACCAAATGCAATTAATGTACTCAAACCCAATGGAGAATGGGTTTCTTATTACTATTCGCCACTGAATAACGCAGATAAAATTGATAAAATACTCATCACTTCTCGAGGACACAAATGGGTTAATGTGCCTTATGATAATGCCGGTATCGCTGTGATAGATGATAAGGGGACGCTTGATGACCGATCGGACGATGTATGCAACTATTTCAGCGCCTTTAGGGACCCATCAGGGTCTTTGATCAGCGCCAGTGCGTATTTGTGTATGGCTGAAGATAAGAACGGAATGATTTGGATAGGAACAAATATCGGACTGCTCAAATGCGCTTCGCCATCCTTAGCTATCGACGACCCCAGTCGGCTGACATGCTCCCGTCTTGTCCGCGATGGCGACGCTTATTTCCTGAGCGGTGAATCGGTGACGGCAATAGCGGTTGACGCCGACGATCAAAAATGGATAGGCACAAGCAGTCAGGGCGTCTTTCTCATCAACAACGACGGCACACAAACCATCTATAACTTTACCGTTGATAACTCGCCCCTGTTATCCAACACGATTAACAGCATCGCTATCAACCATAAAACAGGCGAAGTGTTTTTCGGTACCAACTATGGCATCATCTCTTATAACAGCGGCGTGATACGAGGGGCAAAACCTTTTTCCGATGTTCATGCGTACCCGAATCCTGTCCGTCCCGATTTTAACGACAAAGTGACGATCACCGGCTTAGTAAATAATGCCAACGTTAAAATCACAGATATAAACGGCAACCTGCTCTATCAGGGGAGCGCCGTCGGCAACCAATTGGTGTGGAACTGCCGCAGTAGCAACGGCGTCCGCGTAGCCACAGGCGTTTACCTTGTCCTTGCAACAACATCCGACGGCTCTGAAAGCGTCGTCACATCTTTTGCCGTCGTCAAATAATATCAAAAAAAATCTTAAATCTCAAATATTTAGTTATGAAACCCTTTATCTGCACTTTATTTTTAATTGGAATCGTCTCCGGCTGTTGTTGTAAGACCGAAAAACCGGCTGGCGATTATTATGTTGCCGCTTATATATGGCCTTCATGCCACGACGAGCCGATGAGCCGCGACAAACTTTGGCCCGATGGAATCGGCGAATGGGAGGTTATCAAAAAGGGAAACCCTCGCTTCGACGGTCATTACCAACCCCGACAACCGTTGTGGGGTTACGAAATGGACAACGACCCTAAAGTGGTCGAAAAATGGATCGACGTCGCTACCGACCATGGCGTCAACGTTTTTATCTTCGACTGGTACTGGTACGACCAGGGGCCCTTCCTCGAAAGCGCCCTAAATGACGGCTTCTTGAAAGCCCGAAACAACGAGAAAATGTACTTCTATGTGATGTGGGCTAACCATGATGTGAAAAAGAACTACTGGAACTATCACCGCTATGGGGATGACGAATCTATCCTCTGGGATGCCGCTGTCGATTGGGACAATTATAAGGCAATCGTTGAAAGGGTGATACGCCAATATTTCCACAAACCTAACTATTTCAAAATCGACGGCCAGCCAGTATTCGCTATCTTCAGTATGCAAAAATTGGTGCAGTGTTTTAATAATAGTGTCGAAGAAACACGCAAAGCGCTCAATTATTTCCGAGACGAAGCTAAAAAAGCAGGCTTTCCAGGCGTACATTTTCAGTTAGTACCCGGCGGAGGCTCGCTACGCTCGATAGAATCGGCTAAAAAAGAGGCGCAACGTATCGAAGAAATTGGATTTAACAGCGTAACAATGTACAATATGGGAGGTACGAACGAAGATTATATCGTTTATGGTACTAATTCTATTAAAATAAGAGAACAATGGGACGAAGCGCTGAATATCCCGTTTTTCCCCTGTACCTCCATTGGTTGGGACGATACGCCCCGCTTCCCGGAATATGGCATGAAGAATACTGTACATTATAATAATACACCCGCTTGTTTTGCCGCGCTGCTCTCCAAAGCAAAACGTTATGTAGATGAACATCCCAACCAGCCAAAGCTGATGACTATCAATGCGTGGAACGAATGGGTGGAAGGCAGCTACCTCCTGCCTGATATGCGTGACGGGTTCGGATACCTGGAAACTGTTAAGGATGTGATGAATGGAAAATATGATCGATATCTTGATAAATAGTTATATATTATGAAACGAAGCATGATGGCCATTGGCGTCTTTCTTTTTCTTGTCTGTTGTACAAAGGCGCCGGAAGGATTTAAAATTAATTTTGATAGCAACTTAGAAATTTCAGGCAAGAAGTTTGCTGTCCGCGACATCAATCCCGACCTGCCCCGTAACTGGGATGAATACAATTTTGTGACGCTGGAATACCGTATTACCACATCACAGCGTTTCCATGTAGGATTTACGACCGACTATGGATACAACGAATTGCGTATTATGAGTTACGTTCCTAATGCGTGGAATAAACTGACTATTCCGCTGAAATTCTACCGCCGGTTGCCGGATGCGCGAATAGATTTAGCCGCCACCTATAATCAACCTCGTTATACGGGATGGATCAATCTTGGCGGACGACGCGGCGAGCTTCACGGTATTGATTCTATTGGAATACGCATGCGCGTACCTATTAATAATCCTCAATTTGAGATTAGAAATATCACGCTTGCTGTCGATGACCCTGGCGATGCCTTTTTGAGCGACCTCCCCGCCGTCGATGAGTTTGGTCAGCACAACTTAGTTGCTTACGAACAAAAAGTCAGCTCGATCGAACAACTGCAAACCGAGTGGCAAGCAGAAGAAAAGGAGCTGGCAGGCGCTTTGCCGGACTACAATTATGCACGCTATGGCGGATACAAACAAAAACAGGTCAAAGCGAGCGGATTTTTCCGAGTGGAAAAAATAGACGGACGCTGGTGGTTTGTCGATCCTGACGGCTACCTGTTTCTATCGCATGGCGTTGATTGTGTCAGTCCGGGCAATGGTGGTAATACCCGCGATGTGGATAAACGCACCGGAATGTTCAAACAACTGCCCCCTGGGCAGTTTAGACAAAGCGGACGGGGACGCGAATCCGTAAACTTCGGCGCTTGGAATCTCTATCGGCGTTTTGGTGAAAACTACAATGCTAAAGCCAACGAGATGATTATCAAACGCATGGGAAGATGGGGTTTGAATACGATTGCCAACTGGTCGAACGCTGCCGTTTTTAATCAAAATAAAATAGCCTATACCCTCCAGCTACGCGGACTGGCGATGGATGGTAACCTGATGGGACTGGCCGACGTGTATGTCTCCGACTTTGCCTCCAAAATGGATGCGAGCATGGAATCCTATCTACCTGAAAATAAAGACAATCCTTGGGTAGTAGGCTATTTTGTCGGGAACGAGCCATCGTGGTTGAATCAGGAGGCCCGCTTGTGTGACCTTATCCTTGCAGGCAATGACCGTCCCATCAAAGCCGAGTTAGAGAAGTACCTGAAAGACGGCGATTCGCCCGAACGCAAGAAACAATTCATTTATAAGACTTTCAACACCTTTCTGCAAACGGTAAAAACTACGATGAAGCGTTATGATGCCAACCATCTGAACTTGGGAATACGCTTTGGCAATCTGAATGAGTTGGACGAGCAGCTGTTGGAGATTTGCCGTAACGCCTTCGATGTACTCAGTTTCAATTGTTACGACTTGCAGCCTGATAATAAAATGATGGACCGCGCCCTCCGCCTGACCGACCGACCCATGATCATTGGCGAATATCATTTCGGCACAGTGGACCGTGGCATGGCTCAATCGCTATGGCAGGTCGAAAGTCCTCAACAACGCGGCGTAGCCTACCGTTACTATACCGAACAAGCCTACGCCCATCCCGGCATGATCGGTACCGCTTATTTCCAATGGTGCGACCAGGATTTGCTAGGACGTGGCGACGGCGAAAATTACAATTGCGGTTTAGTCGATGTCACCGACCGCCCCCACAAATTTCAGGTAGAAGCTATCATGGAAACAGCTAAACGCCTCTATTCAATCCATTCCGGCAATACCCAACCCTACGTCCAGACCCCCGAAAAAGCCCGCGGTCACGGCGGCATGCCCAATTCATGGAACTAAAGCGCCATCAGGTACACGATTTTCGTCAGAAATAAAAAAAGGAGAATTTCCACATCAATTGGGAAATTCTCCTTTTTTATACCAAATAAGTAATTACGATCAGCTGGCAGTAGTGATTCTTTTTTCTTTGATACGCGCTTTTTTGCCGGTAAGTTTACGTAAGTAATACAATTTAGCACGACGTACTTTGCCGCGTTTATTAATGGCAATACTTTCGATGAAAGGCGAATCAAACGGGAAAATACGTTCTACGCCTATATTTTCGGACACTTTTCGTACGGTAAAACGTTTTTTCGACCCATGTCCCGAAATACGTATGACAACGCCACGATATTGTTGAATACGTTCTTTGTTACCTTCTCTGATACGATAGGATACCGTTATCGTATCCCCGCTGTTAAATGCAGGAAACTCCTTTTGTGTGGCAAACGCCTCTTCTGCAATCTTAATTAAATCCATTGTTTTATAGCTCTTTATATGTTTATAATCGAACAAAACGCAACATAACAGGTTTCACTTTCCCTACCAGCGGTTACGTAAAGCGGCTGCAAAGGTAGAAATAATTTTTCAATATCCAAGTATATTATTACCGGAAATAATATTTTCACAAACCTCCCCTAAACTAACCTTTACAAACAGTAGGAATTAATTATTATTATATTCGTCCCATTGTTTTGCTAAGACCTCGTCATCGGGCTTTGCGCCTTGATGGACAATGAGCCTGAAACGAAATACGAATGGCTTATTTTTGCTAAGTAAATACCGTGTGCCATTGGTTGGGAAAGTAGGTTGTATCCATGATAGCGCTGGATAGACTATCCATTTGCCGGGGTATTCGGGATTATCCTTATGTTGGATGAGCGTCATCCCCGAAAATGAAGTATTACCTTCGAATATTCCATGGAAGTCAGCCCAATATCTTTGTGGCGAAGCGGTAACCGGATCAGCATGTTGCGAGATGTTCTGGTCCTTCGGCGTTGCCATTCGCATACCCACTCCGCCGTAACTATTGGTAAAACGTGTAGCGATAGTAATACTATCCTTTAATGCCAGCAGTGTCAATGTGAAATCAATGAATCGCGCGCCGCCGGATGTGCGATATGCCCGTATGATCAACATCTCTTTGACAATGGCCTCCTTATCGTTCCACATCCACCGGTTTTCAGCCTCAATCTCGGCAAAATCTTTACCGTTGATACACTTGATATTGCCTGTTGGCCGAGCGAATACCCGCTGTAAGGCATATAAATCGCCCCGTTCGGAACCATACTCCACTTCCGGCCACCCGAAAAAGATTCCCCGATGATGCGGATGGTCGGCATCAGGCCAATCATTGGTCATTATTTCTCCGTTCAACCCGTAAAGCGGGTGAATATAATCGCTACGGGGAATCGCATAAATAGCCGACGATGCTTTTCCCGTCCTTTCAACCGCAGGGTTTGCTTTATAGTATTCATCAAGATAGATACCTCCATTAATCGTATAATACTCAAGTTTCACATCCTTTTCGCTTTCCGGACGTACCACATCCTTTTCATGAACCGTCTGGTAGTTGTACTGCAACACCGGACTGCCTGCCTCACGTATTACAAATTGCCCATTGGGTAGCATTTCTGCCGTCATGACGGTCATTTTGTCCGAACATGAAGCAGTCAGGAATAAAATAAATACAATTATTCCTACATAAAATTTTGTTTCCATATTTAAATATCAGGATTTCTTCTTACTATATAAAATAATCGCTATCGGTTACGCGGTTGGCGTTGGGGGATGAGTTTACCGTCGCCACCGCTGTTCCAGTTAGTAAGGACGGCTCTGATCTTGCTTATTTGCACTTCTGTCAGGTTATACTCATTTTGTGCAGAATGATGTTCGGCGCTGTAATAGCCCTGGTAACCGGCATCACGCAAAATCGCCATTTTTTCGGGGAGTTTTGGACTTTCGCAGATGTCCCATGGGAAATGGGTATGGCATACATACTTGGCAGCGGCTTTGTCGGCAGTATCGTTTTCGGCTTCACTTTGTTCCGGAGAAGCAGCCATCCATCCGCCATAGTGAACACAGATACCGAATCCGGGATGATCAACCGCTTTGATCAGTTTTTCCATGTGATTCCAACATCTCTCTGGTCCCCAGTGATTTTCGGCGCCAATCTTGAACCCATTGTCGAATGCAAATTGCGCAAGTTCCTTGTAACGTTTGACAAGAGTATCGAACTCTTGATTAGTCCATCCCTCCGTCTCTTTACGGCCATTTGTCATATACGGCCCCGCGTCAAAACGGACAAAGCCAACGCCTAACTTTTTGGCGATCTGCATATAACGGTCTTGATTAGCGCGAAGTTTGGCGACCTCATCGTTACCGGGAGCTAAGACATGCGCTTCATCTGCAGCAATGTTTGGAACTACCAGCTGTCGTTCTTCAAGGGCGCGAAATACCTTGTTGACATAGTCGTCATCGGTACTTTTAAACATGCCGTTCCAGAGGTCTGCCGCATCGAGCCCATAGCGGTAACGGCAGGTTTCAAAGTAATGGAAGATGTCCATCATGCCCTGACCAACAAGACCATGAAAAGAGTAAGATAAACATGATACAGGTAAGGATTTAAAAACCTTACGATTAACTAATTCCGATGCTTTTGCATCATTAGTAAACGTTCCGGGCACAGCAACAGCAGCAGCCCCTAATAACGTACTCCGTAAAAAATCTCTTCTGTTTGACATAATAATTTTGCAATTTGTTCCTGAATCAAGTTCAGGATGACGTAATTTTAATTTTTAAATTTATACAAACTCCCAACCTTTGCGGGTGTCGCGGTGAAGCAGTTTGTTACCTTCCTCGTCATTGGTTACGCGGCGGGTGTTGGGATCGTAGAGTAACTTTTTGCCGTTACGCATTAAGGACACAGCGCCAAGATTATAGGTTTCGGTTAGTTCGCGAATAAACTCGAAAGAGCCCGGATTTTTTCCTTCTCCTTTGGTATTATCAATCCATTGTTGTAGCCAGTCTGGTGTTGCTTCGCGCGACCCTCTTCTGCCCTCGGCAGCTCGCTCGCTATCACTGACCGTAATTTTGGCGTATTTCTTCTCATCAGCGGGTGAAAGCCCTACTAACGTTGGATTCTGCAGGTAAAATCCTCCTACGATAGCGCCTTTGTCGCCAATAAACATCATTCCCTCAATCGGAAGATCGTCTTCTTTGTATCCGTAGGGGATGTTAGGTTTCATGCCGCCATCATGCCAGGTGAAATAAACCGTACCGCTTCCGTTTTTGAAAGGAATTTCAAAACGGAACGCGGATGCGTCGGGATACGACCAGGTATTAACAACCTGCGAAGGGACTAAGTCATAATTACATTTGACGACTCTGGAGAATCGAGTTGATGCAGATACCGCCGAGCCAAGTCCAAAGACATTGAAAACAGGAATCATGCTGTATATACCCATGTCGGCTATCGAACCGGCGCCAAATTCAAACCATCCGCGGAAGCAACAGTGGGTATATTTGTGCGAATAGGTACGCATTTGTGCGGGTCCAAGCCAGAGGTCCCAGTTGAATCCTGGAGGTAAAAGCTCGTTTTCGGTCGGGATGTCCTGATATTGAGGCCATACAGGTCGATTAGTCCAGTTATGTATTTCCCTGAGTTTACCTATGGCGCCCGCGTCAATCCATGCTTTCGCTTGTTTGATAGTACCAAATCGCGACGAACTGTAAGCAAGTATATGGGTAGCGATATTTTGTTGTGCAGTAGCCATGTCAACCACTTTCATTGCTTCGTGCAACTTGTTACCCAACGGTTTGTGCATTATCTGATGTTTGCCGCGTTTGAAGCAGTCCACAGAGATATAGGAGTGCAGGTGATCGCAGGGTATGATTTTTACAGCATCGACATCGCGCATTTTCGTGAGCATCTCGCGATAATCCTCTTCTGCCTGTATGGCGCCGTTCCATCCCTGGCGGTTCTTTTTGTAATAAGCCTCTACAACATACTTCATCACATCGCGGCCACCCGGATGTCCGGTAATGCCTTCGAGCCAGGTTGGTTCGCCAATCAGTTGGCGCAGGCTGTTTCGTAACCCGTTGACACCCCATCCGATGTAATTATTCGTTTGCCGGTTGGGGTCGGCAACGCCTACTACTTCAATCTGCGGGCAGGTAAGCAGTCCGCCAATTTCCGACAGCCCTTGATAGCCACAACCGATATGTACTAATGTAATCTTGTCGCTCGGCGGGATAAATCCTTTACCTAAAACCGAGCGGGGTACCACCGATGCCATTCCAATAGCCGCAGTGGTTTGTGCAATAAATTTTCTTCGATTCATGGTGTTATAAATTTACGTATTATAAAATGCAAAGATAGGTATAATTATCAAATATTCAAAATAAATACCCTGTATTGATATATAAACTGCCGTTTCCGTCGCGTTTATCTAATGGTTTGGCATAGTCGATGGCGATGATGAAGTTCTGATTGATGATGATGCGGAACCCTCCGCCGACAGCTGAATGAAAACTATCCGACTGGGAGATGTCGATGTATTTGTCATACTCCTGTTTCATCGTGGCGTTGTTGGCACGGTATGACATATCGTAGTTGCGCGTAACTATCCCTCCGTCAAGGAAAGCGTTTAGTCCCAGACAGATATTTTGGTTCAAGAGATGAAAACGGGAAAATTTCCACCTGAGTTCCGCATTGAGGAATCCCACATCCAACCCCTGTATTCTGTCGCGCATGATACCACGCACTGTGCGATAACCGCCGATGCCGTCACGGTCGTATTCTTTACCGATATTACTGAAAACAGGCATGATATAATAGGGAAGGTATCCACCAATACATCCCTGATAATTAAGGCGATAAGCCAGTACAAGGTCGTTTTGAATGACTGGGATATAGTGGCGGAAGGCAAGCATATACCGGTAATACGAATGGGTGGTTCCCAGAAAATGAGGCGCTAACGTGACATTTGCTTCCGCCCAGATACCCCGTGAAGGTGCAGCTTCGAAATCGCGGGTATCAACCATCAATCCAAGCCGTACAGCGCTTGTGATACCTCCGTCTATTTCGTCTTCGGGAATGATACCCCAGTCCTTATATTTATCATACAACGTTTGACCTGAAAACCTTTCAGCATCAGGTTTACCTTTATTTATTTTGTCCACGTCAATACTGCTGTAACGAATCGAACTGAAATAATAGCCTGCTTGCCAAAACAATTTATTATCATAGATACTGCCCACAAAATCGGCTTTGGCAGTCGCCGCCAATCGTTCTAAACGGTAAAAGGCTGTCATCGCTTCGGGCGGCATTCCATTTTTGTCATTTTGTTTTTGCCAATGATTGATGTTTTCATACTGATATACAGCCTGATAGCCGTTATACCCATAAAAATCCATTGCTTTATCAAACACAACTGTGCTGGCCAGCGACATACGAACCCCGGGAATCAAATGCTTGGCATCATACGTCAGAAAATATTGTTGCGTTCCCTTTGTATAAGTCGAAACCTCAATATACCACTGCTGTCGTGGATGCGGGTAGTGCGACCCGTCAGCAAAATCGAAAATATTGAGTAAGCCGCCATATTGGAAACCCTTGTCCTGGTCGAAAGCCACCACCGGAAGCGGCCCGAAAGAAATCCCTTTTTTTACAATATCCTTTTTGCCGGACTTTTTAGCAGGTTCCGAATTGCCTTGTTTTTGAAAAAGCTCCGTATATCTTGGCTTTTCAATAGGTGTATCCATTTGATTTACAACCCAATTGTCATTATTCTGCGATAGCGTCGGCCATCCGAACAACGCTAAAAAAAGTAACCATAATCCCTTTTTCATCGTATTAAATATTTAGTGTACTACTTATTAATCATTTATTTCGGCGTATGTCGCGACCAGTAAAATGAAATTGACAGGCCGGAAATAATATGCCAAATTGCCCACCAGGCGGTAATAAAGAGCATGCCGCCTATGGCCATTTCAGGAGGGAAGATTTTGGGATTGAAAAGCAACACTAATCCTAAGCCCGAATTTTGAATACCCGTTTCTATGGTCAATGTTCGTCGATCCATATCAGGCAATTTGAAAACGGTAGCCAAACCATACCCCGTACTCAATGCCAGCACATTGTGCACAAATACCAAAATGAAGACATAAAAAATATATTTTATAAACAATGCCATATTATTGCTAAAAGCCATAACCACCATAATCACAAAAAACAACAGCGAAAAATATTGCATAGGTTTTTTTAATTTTTCTGCAAGCTTAGGCAAAAACTTGACTGTTAATATGCCTAATATCAAAGGGATACCTAACAAGAGAAAAACCGTTTCAAACATCTGAAAGGCGTCAATATGCAATTCCTGCAAAGCATCAACGGCTCGTTTATTGACGTAAGTAACATAAAACCCGCCCCACAACGCAAAATTGAAAGGCGTCATGATAGTTGACAGGGCTGTACTTATTGCGGTGAGGCTGATGGAAAGCTCGGTGTTTGCTTTCGAGTATTGCGACATAAAATTTGATATGTTGCCACCCGGACAGGCCGATACTAAAATCATCCCCATCGCTATCATTGGGGTTATCCAACGATTAAACAAAATGACCAATAAAAAGGTGATGGCAGGTAATGCAAATGATTGGGAAAAAAATCCGACAAAAGCCGATTTTGGATTCCGGAGTATATCTTTAAACATTTGTGCGCGCAGCCCTAAAGCCACGCCAAACATCACAAAGGCCAGCACAATATTCACTATGTGCATACCTCCGGCAGAAAAATTTATCCGTACATCATCTAAAATTAGTAATTGTTCGTACATAACAAGCGCTTTTAAAGTAAAAGCGCAAAAGTAAACATTTTTTTAGAGTAATCGGTTTATTTTTTCAACGAATACATTTTTTTGTGCTGCGCCTACCTGTTTATCTACAAGTTCGCCTCCTTTGAAGAATAAGATGGTAGGGATATTGCGTATGCCAAATGCTTCCACAATATCGTTATTATCATCTACATCCGCTTTTCCTATGACAACGCGACCTTCGTATTCGGCTGCCAACTCATCCATAATCGGGCTTACCATGCGGCACGGGGCGCACCATTCAGCCCAAAAATCCACAACTACTGGTATATTACCGTTTAACACATCTCTGTAATTCTCATCCGTTACAATAAAAGCCATGATCAAATTATTTATTAAGTTATTAATTAATTTTATATAAAATAGATTTCATTTCTCCAAGCGCATCCACGATATTTTGCGTCACATCTACATGACGTGTTTTCGATAAGAGATTGACAACGATGTTTTGTTCGTCGTCAACAATGTCGAATTGCAAAGTCGTCGTTCCGCCGTTTTGTTTGAAAAGCGTGTTTAATTCTTCTATCATTTTATCTGTCACTTCGCTCACCGGCGCCACGACCGTCAATTTCTTTATCAGTTTATTTTTTTCGTCCTGCATTAGCGAAATGGATTTAATCTTTAAAGCGAGTATGTCGCCACGGTCGATGCGGTTTTCGACGGTAGCTCTGATAAACAGATACCAGCCTAACTTGCCATATCTAGCATAATCAATAAAATCTTTCCCGAACAGCGGTATTTCACCGCTTCCGTTAAAATCTTCCATTGAAATGATGCCGTAGGGTCTGCCGTTTCGTGTAGAACCCTCACGGTATCCGGTGACAATACCTCCCAGCAAGAGTTCTTTATTTTTCAGCTCAGTAAGGTCGGCAATTTCATTTAACCCCGTGTTGCATACATGCGAAAGGATGACTCGGTAAGCATCCAGCGGGTGGGCGGAAAGATAGATACCTATCAATTCTTTTTCTTTATTGAGACGGTCTAAATCGCTCCATTCCACACACTTGATGGCTTCGGGTTTGGCAATTTCGATAGCTGAATCCAACTCAAACAACGAACGTGCCGACTTTTGTTTGTCCATCTGAAATTTAGCGCCGTAACGTAAAATTATTTCAGTAAAAGTCTCCCCTTTATCATTGGGTGTAACAAACGGTTCACGGCGGATGCCAAGATTATCGAAAGCGCCCGAAAGCGCCAGACTTTCAAGTACTTTTTTGTTGCATGAGGAGAGATTCACTCGTTCAATAAAATCATAAATGCTCTTAAAGGCGCCATTTAACATACGTTCATCAATGATATTTTGCACAGCGCCCTCGCCAACGCCCTTCACTGCGGCCAACCCGAAACGGATGTTGCCATTACTGTTTACGCCAAAATTACGGTGCGATTCGTTCACATCAGGCCCAAGCACCTGCAACCCCATCGACTTACATTCGTCCATCGACTTAGTTATTTCCTTGATATTAGACAGGTTACGACTTACCACAGCAGCCATATATTCTGAAGGATAATGCGCTTTCAGGTAAGCTGTCTGGTAAGCTACCCACGAATAACAAGTCGCATGGCTTTTGTTAAATGCGTATTCTGCAAATTTTACCCAGTCGCTCCAAATTTTTTCCAGCGCTTTACGGTTATGTCCATTGGTTTCGCCTCCTGAAAAAAACTTTTCTTTCAGTTCTTCCATCTTGTCCTTTTGTTTCTTACCCATCGCTTTGCGCAAGGTATCGCTCTCGCCCCGTGAAAAACCCGCCAACAGTCGCGAGAGAAGCATCACCTGCTCCTGATATACCGTAATTCCGTAAGTATCTTTAAGATACCGCTCCATTATGGGGATGTCGTATTCTATTTTTGAACGTCCATGTTTGCGGGCGATAAATAAAGGGATATAATCCATAGGGCCGGGTCGGTACAGGGCATTCATCGCGATGAGATCATCAAATTTGGAGGGTTGCAGTTCTTTCAGGTATTTTTGCATTCCGGGCGATTCAAACTGGAAGGTAGCTGTTGTTTTACCCTGACAATAGAGCTGGTATGTTTTTTCGTCGTCTATATCAATATGGTCGATATCCACATTTTTTCCCGTTGTCTGCCGGATATTTTCAAGCGCTTCTCTGATGATGGATAGCGTTCGTAGGCCGAGAAAATCCATTTTAATAAGTCCTGTATCTTCGATGACAGCGCCTTCATATTGTGTGACTAACAGCGTTTCGCCTGTTTCCTTGTCATCGGCGGTCGAAACCGGTACTATATCCGAAATGTCCTGATTGCCAATGATTATACCGCATGGATGAACGCCGGAGTTGCGTACCGTTCCTTCTAATTGACGTGCAAATTCAAGCGTCTTTTTTATCTGTTCATTTCCTTTGCTTAACTCGGTTTTAAATTCGGGAAGCAATTTCATGCAATTTGCAAGGTTCAGCTTTTCGGGATTCCCATCGCGGTCGGGCATCCGGTCGGGAACAAGTTTAGCGAGCCGGTTCGATTCCGCTAAGGGTAATTCCAAGACGCGTGCAACATCTTTGATAGCGCTTTTCGAGGCCATTGTGCCATAGGTGATGATATGCGCTACGCGGTCGTATCCATATTTGTCGGTGACCCATTTGATGATGTCTCGCCTTCCATCATCGTCGAAGTCAATATCGACATCCGGCATGGAAATACGATCGGGATTGAGGAAGCGCTCAAAAAGCAAATCATATTTGATAGGGTCAATATCGGTTATTCCCAGACAGTAAGCTACCACTGAGCCTGCGGCTGACCCGCGTCCCGGCCCGACAGAAACGCCCATGTTACGGGCTGCTGCAATAAAATCCTGCACAATCAGGAAGTACCCCGGATAGCCCATTGTCTTCACTGTATTTAATTCAAAATCAATCCGTTCCTGCAACTCATTGCTTACATTTTCTCCATACCGGTCAGGGACTTTTTGCCAGGTCAGATACGTCAGATAATCCGCTTCTAATTTGATGCGTATCACTTTTTCGTATCCCCCCAGTCGAAGATAATTTTTTTCATCGAACTCGTTAATCAGGTCTTTCGGTGTATAGCGTTTACGGTACTCGTCCTCTGTGGCAAACGAGGAGTCGATCTCAAAAAACGGCATCAATGCCGAAGAGTCGATCTCAAAAAACGCCACTTTGTCCGCAATCTCCAGCGTGTTACTAAGCGCTTCAGGTATGTCGTCAAAAATCTGGTTCATCTCGGCTGTTGTTTTCAACCATTCTTGACGTGAATAGCGCATACGGGTCTGGTCGCTAATAGTTTTGTTCGTACTCAGGCAAAGCAGAATCTCGTGCGCATCGGCGTCATCTTCATTGACAAAATGTACATCATTCGTTGCTATCAGCTTGATTTGATGCTTGTGCGCCAGTTCGATGAGCGCCTTATTCACTTCAATCTGACGGGGAAAGATGTCTTGAGACGCATTTGGGTCGTGTGTTTCATGCCTCTGCAGCTCCAGATAGTAATCATCTCCGAAAATCTTTTTAAACCATAACACCGTTTCTTCGGCTTTATGGATATCGCCGATTTGGATATGACGGGGCGCTTCGCCGGCCAGACAAGCCGAGCAAACGATGATGTCTTCATGGTATTTTTCAAGCAGCTCCTTGTCAATACGCGGGCGACTGTAAAAACCTTCCGTCCAAGAGAAAGAAACCATCTTGATAAGGTTTTTGTACCCTTTTAGCGACTTGGCAAGCAAGATGAGATGCCACCCGCTGAGGTCTTCTTTCGCCGTTTTGTTACGTCTTCCGTTCCGGGCGCAATAACATTCGCACCCGATGATCGGCTTAAACAAATGCTCTTTCTCCTCGTGTATTTTTTTGGAAAGTTTGCGAATTCGGTCGTCATCTTCGTTAGAAGAGTTGGCCTTTCCGAGAAGCTGTTGCAGCTCGTTTTCGCAATCCTTAATGATGCCTGCATGTTTGCTGTTTTTCTTTTTTACCTTATTGATAAATTCTTTTATCCCGAACATATTGCCATGGTCGGTAACAGCCAAGGCTCTCATCCCGTCATTATAAGCCTTTTCAACAAGCGCATCTATGGACGCCTGACCGTCGAGCAGCGAAAACTGCGTGTGTACGTGTAAGTGTATAAAGGGTGTCATATCGTCGCAAAAGTACTGACAAAACCAATGCCATCATAAAAAAGTTTTCAACAACGACCTCAACACACTTATAAGGCAAAGGTTACATTAAAAATATTTTCTATGGGAAGCGCTTTTTTATGGTAGATTTTTAAAAAAATAATGGTTGTTATTTTAGGATTAATGAATTTAGAGGTGGATTTTCAGTTGGCTAAATTTACTTGGGGGGATTGGGGGAAATGAGTTTTTTTATGTATTTTTGCGGCCAATACGAACAAATAGTTATACATTATGGACTATTATTTTGAATATGACACGCTTGTCGCAGGTATCCGTATCATTGAAGACGGGAAAGCGGTAACATCTATTAAATTCACTGTCAATCATCCCATTCCGCCGACGGATGCCCTAAAAAAAGAGACGCCGTTGATACAAGAGACTTATCAACAATTGTGCGAATATTTTGCTGGTAAGCGAACTTCCTTCGATGTGCCGTTAGAAACGTATGGGACGGATTTTCAAAAACGTGTGTGGAAAACGCTTTGTACAATTCCTTACGGCGAAACACGCTCATATCAACAAATTGCTGCAATAGCTGGATGTCCGAAAGGGGCGCGCGCTGTGGGTATGGCCAATAACCGCAACCCTATCTCTATCATCATACCCTGCCATCGGGTTATTGGCGCCGACGGAAGCCTGACCGGATATGCAGCCGGCCTGCCGGTCAAACAAAAACTCCTTCATCTTGAATCGACATTATAACGTCAACAACAATAAAAAATTAACCCTTAACCATTAACTAAAAAAATGTCAGACTTAAGGTTCAGAGTAGTAGAAAAAGCTTTTCAGAAAAAAGCCATTCCGGTTGAGATACCTAAATTACGACCTTCCGAGTATTTTGGTTGCATGGTATTCAATCGAGAAAAAATGTTTAAATACTTGTCGGAAAAGACGTTCGATGAGTTGATTAATGTTATCGACAAAGGCGGTTCTCTTTCCTCAAGAACCGCCGATGCGGTTGCCGAGGGCATGAAAAGATGGGCGATAGAAATGGGAGCGACCCATTATTCGCATTGGTTTCATCCGCTGACAGAAGGGACAGCCGAGAAACATGATGCCTTCATCGTACACGACGGAAAAGGCGGCGTTGTAGAAGCGATGTCGGGCAAACTGCTTGTACAACAGGAACCTGATGCTTCCAGCTTCCCCAGCGGAGGTATTCGTAATACCTTCGAGGCGCGCGGTTACTCGGCATGGGACCCATCGTCTCCCGCTTTCATCGTTGGTGACACACTTTGTATCCCTACTGTATTCATCTCTTATACAGGTGAATCGCTCGACTATAAGGCGCCGCTTTTGAAAGCGCTTGATGCCGTCAACAAAGCCGCGACAGATGTATGTCGCTATTTCGACCCGAATGTGAAAAAAGTATATGCTTTCCTTGGATGGGAACAGGAATATTTCTTAGTCGATGAAGATCTCTATGCCGCACGACCGGATTTGTTACTAACAGGGCGCACGCTGATGGGACACGAAAGCAGCAAAAACCAACAGTTGGAAGACCATTATTTCGGCGCTATACCGATGCGTGTCGCCGAGTTTATGAAAGAACTCGAAATAGAATGTTTCAAACTCGGCATCCCTTTAAAGGTTCGTCACAATGAAACGGCTCCCAACCAATTCGAGTTGTCGCCTGTTTATGAGGAATGTAATCTGTCGAACGACCATAATCAGCTCACCATGGCAATGATGCGTAAGATTTGTCGTAAACACGGATTCCGTGTCCTGTTGCATGAAAAACCATTCAAAGGGATTAATGGCTCCGGTAAACATAATAATTGGTCGTTAGGTACAGATACCGGTATTCAGTTGATGACCCCAGGAAAAACACCCGAAGAAAATCTGCGTTTCCTGACTTTTGTTGTTATTACACAAAAGGCTGTTTTTAAGCATAATGGGTTGATAAAAGGCAGTATCTCAACCGCTTCTAATGCCTACAGGTTAGGGGCGCACGAAGCTCCCCCGGCTATTATTTCCTGTTTTCTTGGTAAACAGGTTTCCGAAGTATTGGACAGTCTCGAAAAAATCAAATCCAACAAGTTGAAAATCGAAGGAAAACAAGGCTATAAGCTTGATATTCCACGAATCCCTGAAATACTTTTGGACAATACCGACCGGAATCGTACCTCGCCCTTCGCTTTTACGGGAAACCGGTTCGAGTTTCGCGCTGTCGGTTCGTCGGCCAATTGTGCTACGGCGATGATTGTCCTCAATGCTGCTGTTGCAGAACAACTCAAAGAATTTAAAAAAGAGGTGGACGCCAAAATAGAAAAAGGCGCCGATAAATTTGCAGCTATACTCCAAGTTATTCGCAATTATTCCAATGAAAGTAAAGCAATACGTTTTGACGGAAACGGATACAGCTGCGAATGGAAAGAGGAGGCCGCAAGTAGAGGTCTCGATTGCGAAGTGCGCGTACCTTACATCATCGACAATTATATGACGAAATCGAGCATAGATTTATTCGAATCAACAGGCGTCATGACCCGTAAAGAACTCAAGGCGCGTAACGAAGTCAAATGGGATATGTACACAAAAAAAATCCAAATAGAAAGTCGCGTGCTGGGTGATTTGGCGATGAATCACATCATTCCGGTAGCTACACGATACCAGACGATGCTTATCGAAAATGTATCGCAATTGAAAACTTTATTTGATGCAACGAAAAGTAAGAAGATTTCTGCTACCAACCTTTCCATCATAGAGGAAGTAGCCGAACATATCACCTATATCAAGTTATTGGTCGATGAGATGATTGAGAATCGGAGAGTAGCCAATAAGATTACAAACGAGCGCGACAAAGCCATTGCCTACCACAACACCATCGCATCCATGTTGGATACTATCCGTTTTCATATCGATAAACTTGAATTAACCGTTGACAACGAGATGTGGACATTACCAAAATACCGCGAATTACTGTTTATCCGTTAGTTTTTCAAAAATCAATAAGATGCGATTGTCAAAGATAGTCCTTTTGTTCATCATTATCTACTGCGCTCATTGTATGGTTTTTGCACAGAATAAGCCGGATGATATTGTTGGATATTATCTCACAGAAGACCCTTTTTCAGGAATATTATCGCAAATACATATTTATCATGCCGGAAATGGCATTTATGAAGGAATCCTAATATGGGTTGATGACATAGTGGGAAAAAAACAAGAAGGATTAGTCTTTATGAAAGAAATGACGTTCAACAGCAAAGAGAACGAATGGCAAAACGCCATTATCATTTACCCCGGTAAAAGCGGAAAATTCAAAGCTTTTATGCGTCTTGAAAAAGATGGACGTCTGCGCGTCAGAGCCTATTGGGGTGTTTCTATACTTGGCAAAACAGTTTTCTGGACACGTGAGAAAGAATCAAGATATACAAAAATATAGTGTGCTGTCCGCTGAGTTGATATTCTAATCCAATTTTTTTGTTAAAATTAACAACCCGATAAAAGAAAATAACGCATTAATTATCAACAGTTCGTAACTGATGACATACCCATGGAACCACTTTTCGGAATTTTGTTGTAATACAAAACAAAGCATTGGCGAAGCCACTGCCACAATGGGTACAAACTTGTCCCTCACCTTTCTTTTTGTAAATATTCCGAAAGCAAACATTCCGAGGATAGGCCCGTATGTATAGCTTGCCAACACATAAACGGCGTCTACTACATTGGTGTTGTTCAACACGTTGAATATCAGTATCACTATACCCATTACTACCGCCATCCCTATATGGACGCGCTTGCGTGTACGGGAAACCGCGCTTTCGTCCTTCTTTTTAATACTTTCGAGCATATCCACCGTAAAAGAAGTGGTTAGTGCGGTAAGCGCCGAGCCTGCTGCCGAATAAGCAGCTGAAATCAGACCCAGCACAAATAATATGCTCACAACCATCGGAAAATAACCTTGCGTGGCAATCATCGGGAACAACTCGTCGGTCTTTGCAGGCGTTTGGATGCCATTACGAGCGGCAAAGATAAAGAGCAACACGCCCAATATCAGGAACATGGCGACAACGAAAAATTGAAGTATGCCGCTGGTAATCATATTTTTCTGTGAATCCTTGAAATTTTTACAACTCAAGTTACGTTGCATCATGTCCTGGTCAAGCCCCGTCATGGCAATCATCGTGAATACGCCGGCAAAGAACTGCTTAAAGAAATAACGCTTGTCGTTGATGTCGTCGAAGAAAAACATCCTCGAATACTCGTGATTACTAATCGCTCCGACCATTTCCGAAAAGTTAAAACCAAGGTTCGATGCAATATAATAGATGCAGAGCGCTACCGAAAGAATCAGGCAAAACGTTTTAAGCGTATCCGTCCAGATCAGCGATTTCACGCCCCCCTGCACCGTATAAATCCATACAAGCGCCACTGTACAGATCACATTCAATACAAAAGGCAATCGTAAGGGGTCAAAAACCAAAAGTTGCATCACTACGCATACCAAAAAAAGTCGTACCGAAGCGCCTAACATCTTGGAAATAAAGAAAAACCATGCGCCAGTTTTGTAAGACGACAACCCAAACCGGTTTTCGAGGTATCCATATATCGACACTAAGTTCATCCGGTAGAAAAGAGGCGTCAATACGAAAGCGATGATGAATTGCCCTGCTACAAACCCCAGCGCCATTTGCAGGTACGAAAAACTGTTTGTTGACACCCATCCCGGCACCGAAACGAATGTCACGCCCGACATACTCGAGCCAATCATGGCAAAAGCCACCACATACCAGCGCGATTTGCGGTTCCCAATGAAGAACCCCTGATTATCAGCCCGCCGACCGGCGATGTATGCAATGCTAAACAACGCTGCGAAATATACTATAATAGTTATTATTACTGAAAATGATGACATCTTTATTATATTAGAAAACCTTCAAATGCACATTATTTATTACTAACGTATTACCTACCTGTTTAATTTTTCCCATGATGATATTATTTTAAAAGCACAAAAGTACAAAAAAAATGTAAAATGACTCATCATGAAACGAGCATGTACCTTAATACACATAAGTAAATGAACATGCAAATTATAAACATCATTAAAGAGACAGACTTCAGTTATATCCGTGCAGGCGATATTAATGTGATTCCGCTCGCCTCACTTGGAATATAGTCCAACACTTTTTTTACAGAACCGTGTAGTAGCAACAATTCGCGGGCTTGGTCGGCTGGAATTCCGAGTTCGTCCATGATCATACGTGTGCCGCGATTCATCAACTTATTGTTTACTAATTGCATGTTTACCATCTTGTTGCCTTTAACGCGTCCCATTTTTATCATCAGCGTAGTAGAAATCATGTTCAAAACTAATTTTTGGGCAGTACCTGACTTCATACGGGTACTACCGGTAACAAATTCGGGGCCTACCGGTACTTCGATGGGATATTCGGCAGCAATTGCAAGCGGGGATGCAGGATTACAGGTGATACAACCGGTGAGGAGGCCATTTTCGCGCGCTTGATTGATAGCGCCAACCACATAAGGCGTAATACCTGATGCAGCAATCCCGATCACCGTATCTATCTCACTGATATTGAACGCCTGCAACTCTTGCCAAGCTTTTTCGGGATCGTCCTCTGCATGTTCTACCGACTGTCGCAAGGCTGTATCACCACCAGCAATCAACCCAATAAATACATCGCGAACGCCGTAAGTAGGAGGTATTTCCGAAGCGTCAAGCACGCCCAACCGCCCGCTTGTACCCGCTCCAAGATAGAACACGCGTCCCCCGCGAGGCAGCCGCTCCAAGATACGGTCAATCAACGTATTTATTTGTGGAATGGCTACACCCACAGCCGCAGGCGCTAACGAATCCTCATGATTCATTTCTGTAAGTATATCATAAACAGACATTTCATCTGGATGCGCATAGTTAGACGGCGATTCTGTAATATTAGTCATTAAAAATAAAATAAATAAAATAAAATAAAAATTCAAAATCCCGAACTTGTTTCAGGAACAAATTTTGAATTACAATTATTTATGGTAATCAATTAAACCTGGTATGGGGTTTTGCAAGATGTTCCCTACTGTAAGGCCAAACTCGTTGGCTGTAATCTTGAGGATGTCGCTGAAATGATAGGCAACGCTGCCTGTGAAATGTACAAGTAAACGCAAAGTTGCTTCGTATTGCATCACATTTCGACGGAAAAAATCTCGAAAACAGTTACTTACTAATGTTTGCATTTCCGGACAGGCGATATTGGCCGAAATAAAGCGGGCATATTGGGCTAAATAACGATTGGGAAAAGGTTTGCAATATACATTATCTAATATCTCGCCGACCGTCGTGTGGAAAGTATCGTAAAAGAGGGTACATATCTTAGCCGGGAGCTGATTTTTTAGCAAGTCGGCAAGGAGTTTTCGTCCAAGCGCGTTTCCGCTACCTTCGTCACCGAGCACATACCCAAGCGGAGATACGTTATTTACTATTTCCTGTCCATTATAATAACACGAGTTGGAACCGGTTCCCAATATACAGATTATACCCGGATTCGTCCCACACAGAGAACGCGCAGCGCCTAACAAATCGCTGTTTACATGAATCTCGCATATCCCAAAATAACGCGACAAAGCATCAGCTATTAATTTGTTTTTATCAGGAAAAGCACATCCGGCGCCATAGAACCATATCGTTGAAATACCGGTTGATGGAAGTGAAAATTCCGTTGCGAGTAGATGTACAATCTCATCTACCTCTAACAGGAAAGGGTTGATACCGCCGGTAGTGCAGGTATTGAAGCTATCCTTGCTCCCGACCAGATGCCAGGTTGCTTTTGTAGAACCGCTATCGACTAGTAAAATCATAAAGATTTGCAAATTATAGAATTGTTCATTGTAATAGTTTGAAAAAATAGATTAGCGAACATTATACGGTTCAACAAATTCTACCTTAGTACCGTCGGCATTGTTAATATTAAGAATAAATTTGCGTCCGCGACCCACCGATGCACGCGCCACTGGTCGATTACCGTTTCGTTCTTTCAAGGTGTACATGACATCCTGCATGCTTGCGGCGACAAAGCAGGGGTGGGAGATATTCGGGTCGGGCGTGGCATAATGCTCAATAAATTCGACGCAATCGGGCAACTGAAGGTAGAGGATAACCGGTTTTTCGTTCGGGTCGTCGGGGTTTTTAAAAAATTCCCTGCATCCCAATACCTCTGTATAGAAACGGGGATTTGCAACCACTTCATTGGTAAATAAACCTGCATGGTGAATGCGTGTCGAGATACGGCGTTCCGACAAAAATTTCCCTGCCGACTTTTTATGCAGCGAGTTCGGATTTAGATCAATAAATTCAACCGGAACACCCTGATCATCATGTACTAAAATGGTATTGTTGCCCGCTCCATCAACCGTCGTGGTATCGGGAACAGTAACGTTTTTACTTTTGAGGTAAACGCGCATCTGTTCTACATCGTTTGTTTCAAAGGATACAGATACAAGACGCGTTTTTTCTTTTGCGTCGCGATCTTGTACAAATTCAAGAAATTGCCGGTCATTTACTTTGAAAGAAACCACATCACCGAGCGGTGAGGGGTAGGTAAAGACTTCGTCAAACCCTAGAAAAGCGCCATAATAATCACGTGCTAACTGGTAATCACTCACTAAATAAGTCATTTTAGCTATGCCGAAGATGGGTGGACAGGATGAGCGTTGACTGTGAATGTCGGAAATAGATGTAAAAACAAGAAGTACAAGACAAAAAATATATTTCATGTCGGTGATTGTTAGCTTGTCCAGTTTCCGTCGTGATACCCTTTTTGCATCCATGGTAGATTTTCGTGACGATAGAAGGGAGCCAGGTTATCGGCTAACTCTTTCATTTTTTCGGGAGAAAATTTTTGGAAATTACGCAGAATATCAATATTCGACTTGACAACCTCTACGCTATCCATCCCTAATACCAAAGCATCAGGGCCATCCAGCGATAAGGCATATTTAATCAGATCGGTAGTTTTCAAGCCTGCGACGGTTTCTCTCGGGCGGACGGCTTTCATTAACAACAAACCCATCTTTTTGTCTTTGGCCGCCATACCGGATATTTCCAGACGATTTTGTACGGGCGACCAGTGGTTCATGGCAATCAACATGCTGTCGAAGGGTGCGCGTGTAATCAATTCCTTTGCAGCCGCCGCGCTACCATGGCACGAAAAACCGATAAACCTTGTGACCTTTTCTTCTTTCAACCGTAATAAAAGGTCTATCAGTTGCCCTTTTGGGGTTACCTTATTGATGTCATCGTCTTCCACGCCATGAATTTTCAGCATATCCAACCGGTCGGTTTGTAGCCGTTTCAAGCTCAGTTCAATCTGTTTCATCGCTTCCGAGGGATCACGTGCTTCCACCTTGGTGGAGAGGAAAATCTCTTTGCGGCGCGTTTTCACTACTTCGCCTACGCGCACTTCGCTGATGACGAGTTCTGTCGGTTTTGCTTTTCCGGTAGGAAGCGCGATGGTGTTGTCGTATGTATGGGCTGTATCCCAATAATAAAGACCGTTATCCAATGCAACATTAAGTATCTCGTAAGCGTCTTCGGCTTTGTCAACGTGACAGAATCGACTTCCAAGCCCCAGCACAATACGCGGAATGTGGACACCAGTACTGCCGAACAATGTTATTGGTAACCCCTTCGGGTCGTAATCATTGATATTAACCGTGTTAGAACCAGTCGTAATCAAATTAGCGCCAGTCAAAGCTAATCCCGCCCCAACCGTTGTTTTTAAAAAATCTCTTCGTTTCATACGTACATTTATTATTTTTTATATTTCGGTCGTATGGAACTCACATGTTCATTTACTTATGTGTATTATGGTACATG
>Ga0082212_10002744_pt1 | contig 25378 bp, 18 predicted proteins | sample TergutNt197P3_FD_71548 | JGI IMG/M metagenome (GOLD analysis project Ga0082212, IMG submission 71548) | Neocapritermes taracua P3 segment gut microbial communities from Petit-Saut dam, French Guiana - Nt197 P3 | ecosystem: Host-associated > Arthropoda: Insects > Digestive system > Gut ...
CAATCCAGTGAAAAACAATGCATTATTGTACTTTCTGGATTGCTTCGCAAGCTCGCAATGACGGGCGACTCAAAACGTCATTTCCGGCTGTTTGATGGCACATCATCCCCATTCGCAATGACGAGAGATGATAATTTGACATGTACCAATAAACAATTTTACTAATCATTTTTATTAATCATTAAAAATTTCTATGTTATGAAAAAAGTTTTTTTCTTATTTGCAGTTGTAACACTCCTGTTATCAGGGTGTTATAAAGACGACATCGACGACTTGAAAAGCAAGTACGACAGCATGAATACGATGCTGACAGCGCTTCAAAAACAGTTGACCGTAACGAGCGTGACGCCTGTTTCGGACGGGTACCGGATTACATTTTCCGACGGAAGTACGGCAGACCTGAAACAGGGAAGGGATGGTACGGATGCGCCGTCGATTGTCGACATCGTCATCAGGGATGGAAATGTTGAGTTTAAGTTCAGCAATGGCGAAACGATTACCTTACCCCTGACCGCCGATTTCGGTTTTTCAATTGCAGGCGCTGCGGTTCAGTATTTTAAATACGGCGAGAGCAGGGATTTCACCGTGACCCAAAGCGGCGTACAGCACATTTCCATTTCCAAGCCCGACGGCTGGAAAGCCTCGATTACAGGCAACAAACTGACTGTCACCGCTCCAGACGTCGCGAACACTTTTGCCGAACAAAGCGGCACGGTGTCCGTTGTGGTCATTGGAAACAGTCAGGCGTCCACCATTGCAAGCCTCGAAGTCCACGCGCGCGACTACAACTACCTGATTGACTTTGAAGCGGCGAGCGTACTTCCATTCGTGGCGACAGCCAACGGCAGTGCGGGCGTCGTTGACGGTGGTTATGTAGACGCAGGCAGCGGAATAAAACTGCCCGCATCTGCTTCTTATAATGCCGATTGGGATTTTTGGTCATGGTCGGGTATCGCCATTTCGCAATTTAATGATGTAACCACAGCAGGTTTTGCCAACCAGCTAAGCGCTTCTTACAAAGATGCCGTTACAGGATTTAGCGGATATGGCGGCTCTAAAACGTATGCCGTAGTCTTTGGCGGTCAAGTTACATTTGACGATGACGAAACCGAATGTACATTCGATCATTTCTGGGTAACCAACAGCGCTTATGCCGCGCTGTCCATGATGAACGGCGACCAGTTTGCCAAAAAGTTCGGGACTGGCGACTGGTTCAAATTAACGGTCAGCGCTTTCGATAAAGATAACAACCCGACAGGAATTGACATTGAATTTTATTTGGCAGATTTCCGTACCGCTACATCGCCCGGTGTCATTACCGAGTGGACAATGGTAGACCTTACGCCGCTGGGCGATAAAGTCAATACAGTCCAATTCAGCCTTGAAAGCAGCGACGTCGGCGACTGGGGCATGAACACGCCAGAGTATTTCTGTTTCGATAATCTTGCGATTAAAAAGTGATGAAAACGCTTAAATGAAAGGTTATATACAGGTTTACACCGGCAACGGTAAAGGTAAAACTACTGCCGCATTCGGATTGGCATTACGAGCCGCCGGAGCAGGTATGAAAGTGTTTATTGCACAATTCGTCAAGGGACAGGAATATTCCGAACTGGCAGCCGTTCGGAAATTCCTGCCCTCAGTGGCGATAAAACAGTACGGATTGGATTGTTTCATCGTAAACACCCCCACGCAAGCCGACATCGACATTGCCCGCAAAGGCCTGGAAGAAATATCCGCCGTCATATCATCGGGCGAATACGATTTGGTAATACTCGACGAAGCCAATATCGCCGTTTATTACAACCTTTTCACTGCGGCAGCGTTGATTGAAGTATTAAAACGTAAGCCCCAATCGCTCGAAATCGTTATCACAGGACGTTACGCTTCGCCCGAAATACTGGAAATGGCCGACCTCGTAACCGAGATGAAAGAAGTGAAACATTACTATACACAGGGCGTTCAGGCGCGAAAAGGGATTGAATGTTGATGAAATAAGGTGGTGTCTTTTTTTATTAGATACATACATTCCCGACACTGGCGAGTTGGGCTAAATGATCTCACTACCTTAAATACTGTTGAAATCTTTTTCCTTTTTCTTTTTGGGCTTTGAAAAATACTTCGTATCTTTGACGAAAATATTCAAAACTGATGGGAAACGATAAAATACAAATCCGCAATTCAACTGCCGATTTTCTGATTTTTACGCGACAGAACGGCGAAGACGGAATAGCGGTGCGCGTGGAAGACGAAAACGTATGGCTTGTGAGCGAGGCTATTGCAACGCTTTTTGAAAAAGATCGAAGAACAGTTCAGGAGCATCTGAAAAATATATTTTCAAGCGGCGAATTGGACGAAAATTCAGTATGCCGGAAATTCCGGCATACTGCCGACGACGGCAAAAACTATCAGGTAAAGCATTACAGTTTGGAGGCCATCATTGCTGTTGGCTACCGCGCTGATTCCCAACGCGCCATTCAGTTCCGGCAGTGGGCGACAAAGGTGTTGAGCGAATTTTCAAAAAAGGGTTTCGTACTGGATAAAAACCGCCTGATCAACGACCAGGTTTTTTCAAAGCAGTATTTTGACGAACTGATAGCCGAAATTCAGGAAATCAGGGCAAGTGAAAGAAAATTTTACCAAAAAATCACCGATATTTATGCAACTGCGGTTGATTATGATTCGCGATGCCCGACAACAAAAGATTTTTTTGCCAATGTACAGAACAAACTTCATTTTGCCATTCATCAACACACGGCAGCCGAATTGATTATGAAACGGGCCAATGCTCAAAAGGACAATATGGGCTTAAAGAGCTGGAAAAATGCGCCGTATGGAAAGATCATCAAAACCGATGTGAGCATCGCGAAAAATTATTTGACAGGTTTGGAATTATCCGAACTGAACGAAATCGTTACCATGTATCTTGACTATGCACATCGTCAGGCGAGAAAATTTATTCCCATGACCATGGACGACTGGAAAAACAAACTCAATGCTTTCTTGAACTTCAACGATGCGAAAATCGGCGACGGCATCGGGAAAATAACGCATGAAGTAGCCAAATCCTTTGCCGAAAGCGAGTTTGAAAAATACAGAGTTATTCAGGATTTTAGCTACCGGTCAGATTTTGATAAATTAGTGGAGGCATTGAATTAACCATGTTGAAAACTTTTTCCTTTTTCTTTTTGGGCTATGAAAAACAATCCTTACCTTTGACGAAACAATTCAAAACGATTTAATTCAAGCATGGAAAGTATAGGATTAATAATAAAGAGGTTACCTCCCTATATATCAGCACGTTAAGTTTATTTAACATTCGCAAATTCCAGCTATTAAATTTTAACCTGTTGATAATGAGGGGATATTTTTTTACATGCTTTGTGGTGCCCACTCGTTGGGGTAGTTTTTTGGCATTGAAATGTAAAACTACCCTAAAGTGTAGCGTGCATTAGAAAAATCAACTGTATCTTTGCAGTGATTATTTATCGTTTTTTATTTTATAAACTTATTTAAATTATTTATTATGAGGAATTTATTAAAAGTAATTGGATTGGGTATAGTTACCCTATCATTGGTTCCGGCTTGTTCAAGTAAAGATTCAATTGAGCCGATGATCTCTAATGGGAAAGTGGAAATTATTACAAACCCTTATTAAATCAACCAGGATGAAAAAAGAAATTATAATCATTTTACTGTTGGCATGTTTTTTTGCTTCCGACACTTTTGCACAGCGAAAATTTCCGTACCATATTTCCCATCCCTCAATTCATTACGCGCCGGCTCGACCTGACATAAGCATTGATACATCGTACTACTATAACTACGCGGATGGAGAGGATCCGTTTCCCTACAAAACATATTATACCCGCAGTGACGATTTACTGACAGATACAGTGCACTTTCCCTTAAGTATTTATATTTACCGATACAATGAAAAAAATCAGTTAATATATGGACATAATACTCCTACAAAGATGTTTGGTGTAGAGGAATATATGAGAACCGATTTTGAACATGATCAGGAAGGACGGTTGATCAGAAGAAGGGTAACTTTTGTTGATCCAAATACTTTAGCTGTTAAGGAGGGCGACGTGAAGACATGGGATTATTCAAACATTCAAAAGACAGACAAAGGATTTATTTTTAATGACGTTGAATGTGAATTAGATGAAGAAGGTCGCATTACGCATATAAGGCCAGGCAATCATATAGATAGATACGCTGAATATATCAATGGGGAAATATACCGAGTAAACGATTCTTTTTATGCATACACTGACAGTTCGTGTACGCTATTTGGCTGCTTCCCATATTTTGACCATCCACATGAAATAGCAGAATCTCCGATTCATTGGATGAAAGATACTATTGTTTATACTGAAAATGGCGATGTGAAAAGTAAAGTAATGTACACATCGGATGACGGTATAAATTGGTACAAAAGGCATGATTCACGAACAGTGTATATATACAATGGAAACAATCAAACTCACTCCGGCGGCGGTGGCGTGTCGAATGGAAATATCCAAAAAGCAAACACGGTAGTATATGCACTACCCGGAGCCATCTTCATTTCCGTGGGAGATGCCGCTACAGTACAAATCTTTGATTTAACCGGTCGCTTAGTCAAACGGCAAGACGTACCGCAGGGAGAAAGCCGCGTCAATGTAGAATCTGCAGGCTTGTATTTGGTCAAGGTAGGCAATGAATCTTTTAAAATATTTGTGAAAACTTTGTGATAAATTGTAAAATATTTTGTCGGAATTCGTAGTCTGTGACAAAATTTTGCGTACTTTTGCGGCATATAATGCGACAAGAAGTCGTATTGGCAATTTTTCGGAGAGTGAATCTGAGCCTGTTATTCAGTTACCAGTAGCCTATAAGGGCACGCGCCACCGGAGTCATCCGGTGGCGCGAAGCCTCTCTTAGTCAAAGTTCCTGCGTAGCAGGTGATCAGAATAGCGAGGATATAGTCGTTCCAGCGAAAGCAGGAATGACTACTTGAATTTATTAAAAATCAACAAATTACATGGATGATATAAATAGTTTTTTTATTCCAGAAAACAAAGTAGATGCTGTTCCCGAGAGTTATTATGGGCAGAAAGAAGTAATACTTAACACCCTAATGTCGATCAACCGGTTGACCCATAAAAGTATTTACATAATCGATCTATACAGGAAAAATTTCCTTTATGTATCGAAAAATCCTATTTTTCTATGCGGTTATAATCCCGATGAAGTACAAGAAATGGGATATAATTTCTACTTCAAAATAGTCCCGAAAGACGACATGGGCCTGTTATTAAAAATTAACCGTGTAGGATTTCAATTTTTCGATCAAACACCCATTGAAGATCGCATGGGTATAAGTGCTTCGTTTGATTATCACATTATGAATAAAGGCAAATTATTATTAGTCAATCAAAAAATAACTCCCATTATGTTGGCTAAAAATGGAAGAATCTGGCTGGCGGCGTGTGTCGTATCACTTTCAGACCATCACGATGCGGGAAATTTGGAAATTCATTTTGAGGGGAAGTCGGACTTTTTGAGTTATTCAATGGGAAAGGAAAAATGGCAGCGTAATTCCGGCTATCGCTTAAAAGAAAGAGAAAGGGAAATTCTTCGCTTATATCCTCAAGGCCTCACTGAAGCAGAGATAGCCGAAAAATTGTGTATTGATAAAAACACTGTGAAATATCACAAGCGATCATTGTTTGAAAAATTAGGTGTAAAAAGTATTTCAACCGCACTCAGTGTAGCATACGAAAATAAGTTGATATGAAAGGAAGCCGTTGTAGTCGATCCATTTATTTTCGTAGAAGCGGTTGTCGACCTCACGGCGGAAGTCGAAGGTAAGCAGGTACCCGCTGTCAATGTTTTTCGACGTCAGGTAGTCGGCGAGCTGCCGGTAGGCCTCTTCGTGGCGGCTGTCGCCGTACCAGAGTTTCATCTCAAGGATACACGTCCAAATCTGGCAAGTTGAGCTAAATGATCTCACTACCTTTAAGGGTAGTTTTTTACATTGAATGAAAATACTACCTTAAAATGTAGTGTTTATCAGGAAAATCAGTTGTATTATAGGACAATGGAAACTGATTGATGGTACCGAGTCCAAATCTGAGTATCGATGAAACGGTGTTGTGGAGTGAGGGAAAAGCCTATTATCAGTGCTATTCGCTATAAAGGGAGAAATATTGAATGTAATGCACCCGGCGCACCAAGCGTAGGCGTCTGGCAGGAAGGCGATATGGTAATTAATACAAGTACTGGCACAAATACGGCTCACTGGATTTATTTGAGTGGTTCATGGAGAGCTAAGCCATGATTGTTTTTACACGATGCAAAAATTGATGAATCAATATTTCGATTTTGTTGCAACAAAGGCGAGTTTGATATTAAAATCGTGCGGTTTTGGATAATAAATGGAAGAATAAGAAAATATTTTGATGAAAAAATCGTCTATTACTTGTAAGTAGAATGAAATTAAAGTGTAATCAAGATGACTTTAATTTATATTAAATTGAAAATTATAAAAATGAAACCCGTAAAAAATATATTAGCAATTGTAATATTGCTTGGAATATCATTTGTTGGATGCAGTAAAGACGAAGAAATAGTAAAAATCGCTGCCGGTGAAATACCTGACTTGGCATTTCGCGATTATTTATTAGTCAATTTCGATACTGACATGGACGGTTTTATCAGTACGAAAGAAGCAAAAGTTGTGAAGGAGATCGACCTTAGCGGGAAAGTAATCGCTACAATGAAAGGAATTGAATATTTCACTTCTTTAGAAAAACTTAACATGATGGGCTGCTATCGTGGTTCAGAACTGGATTTAAGCAAAAATGAGATGTTAGAAGCATTGAATTGCAGCGAAAATGGAAATTTGCAAACATTGGTCTTACCCGATAGCAAGCGCTTGAAAATTCTCTATTGTTCGAATACCCAATTAACTTCAGTCAATTTGAGCGGATTTGAAAGTCTGGAATATTTTGAATATATCGGGTCTATGGGTTTTTCAATTGGAACGTTAGCTATTGTCAATTCGTCCATACAATCAATATTATGTCTTGGCGTTCAAAATTTGAATATTGGCCATCTTCCAAAGTTGGAAAGCATGTATTTAAAGAGTGACGATAATTCAGGCAGGAGTCATACGGTTGACCTCACGAATAGTAAATTGTTAAAAACGCTTTCTTGTGATTATATTCGATGCGAAATGGACATCAATCAATGTACGGCATTGGAGGAGTTGTTTTGGTCGTATGGGGTTAATAAAACGATTGATTTGTCGAAGAATACAGCGTTGAAAAATTTGAATCTTGTCGGATTCGATAATGTGGATTTTGACATTTCCAATAAGCCGGCATTAGAAAAATTGCGACTTCGAGGTGGATTTTACTCCAAGTTGACTTCAATAGAAAACACACCGGCATTAAAGGAACTTGCCTTATACAACATTGGAGGCGACATGCTGGATTTGGATAATCATACAAATTTAGAATATTTACACATCGAAAGAGGCCCCGACAACGTGACGAACATTAGCAACTGTAAAAACTTGAAAGATTTATTTCTTGATAATGGAACGATAAATACAATTGAATTGAAACAATTTAGCAAGCTGAAAAATGTTTCATTGAGCTGTCCGAACTTATATGCTATAAATTTGAGCGGTTCTCAGCATTTAGACAGTCTTTTGATAAGAAATCCCAAGGAAGGCTTAGAGGTGGATATAAGCAATTGCAGCAGCCTGCATTATCTATACTTGGATAATAAGGCGTTATTAAGTAAATTGAATGCTTCCGGCTGCGTTTCGTTGGAGCGTTTTGAGCATCAACCTCAAAATTATAATCCTTCCAACTGGAACCTGACGAAGTTAGATATGAGCAATTGTACTTCGCTACAGTCATTGTCTTGTAGCTATAACCAACTCACATCGTTAGATGTGAGCGGTTGTACAGCCTTGCATACGATATCATGCGACAATAACCAACTTGCTTTTATAGATATAAGCGGTTGTACAGCCTTGAATTCGCTATCATGCGATGATAACCAACTCACATCTTTAGAGATAAGCGATTGCTTGGCCTTGATTTCGCTATCATGTGCCGATAATCATATTGAAAATTTAAATGTAGGCAGATGTAGTTCGTTGAAGATTTTGATTTGTAACAATAACCAGCTCACATCTTTAAATGTTAGCGGTTTAGCATCCCTGACCACGTTGTTTTGCGCATATAACAAAATCGTTGAATTAAACGTGAGCGATTGCGTTGCTTTAAATTCCATTTACTGTGTAAATAATAATTTAAAATTGTTAGATGTCCATACATGCCTTGTATTAAAGGATTTGACTTGTTATGGCAATAGTGATTTAGAGACTTTGATACTTGAAAGGAAAAATCAAACTGAAATACGTAAAGACGAGCATACGCAAATCGTTCTGGTAGATTAGCGTCCGCCCTCCCCACATCCTACAACGTGCGGTAAGGGACAACCAACTTGCCTGTAGTGTCATAAAATAGGTATTGTATAAATCTGCCGTAATCATCATAAAGCGATTCCATTACTGAATAGCCTCGTTTACACAGCATTTGCTCCCCGTCAATCCCATAATAAGTTTGTCTTACAACTATTCCTTTCTCGTTATATTCATTTGTCAAAGCAGAAATCCCTTCATTGTTAATGCAAGGCAGACCATCCACTCCAAAACTCGCATATTCTAAAATCCTGCCGCGTTCATCATATTTAATGCGTAAAACAGCGTGCCCTTCAGCATTCGTGACAGGTTGTTCGTTGGTATCAAAAAATGCCCGTTCCAGGTTGTTGCCAAACGCATCATATTTACATGTCATTATCGCGAATCCATCTTTATGTGTAGTTCGATCGCCGTCAGTCCCCCAATACTCCGTTTTGACACTGTTTCCGTGTTTGTTATTAACGAGTGTAACAGCCGAATACCCATCACTGTTTAGCATCGGCTGATTATCCGCATCAAAAAAGGCGTTTTTTGTTCTGTATCCGTAATCATCATACGCATACATGGCTGCTGCAAATCCTTTTGCGTTTAAAATCATTTTTCCTTCTGTATCAAAACTTGTAGTCTTGATTTTATTGCCGTTTTCATCGTACTCATGCACAAGAACAGCATATCCGTCTGCTGACAGGACGGGCTTGCCGTCAACTCCGAAGACAGATGTTCTAATCAAGTTACCCCGATCATCATATTCACTTGTTGCTTCTGCATAACCAATAGTTCCTTCAATCAGTTCACCATCGATTCCAAAACCAGACTCTTTCACGATATTGCCGCGATCGTCATATTCAATCCTTACCTCTGCGAATCCAATATCGTTTAAAAACAGCACTCCCCCGCGTCCCAGATATAACTCCCTTATTATATTGTTCCGGTTGTCATATTCAAATAGGATAGATGCTACACCCTTAGCACCGATAACAGGGGATTCATTTTCGTCAAAATAACTTTCTTTGCTTATGTTTCCCTTTTTATCGTATGCTCTTCTGATTACGGCAACACCTTCATTGTCAGCAGTTAATCTGCCATCCGTTCCGAAACGTCGCTGACAAATGACATTTCCGCGTTTATCGTTTTCGTTTACTACCCCTGCGATACCGTTTCGGTCACGAACCAATTCTTCATCAATTCCGTAAAGAGCACAACTCTTTACGTAACCGTTAACATCATAATGCGTAATACAGGCGAAATATCCCAATAAAGAAAAAACGGGATGCTTCTTTGAGTCATAATAAGAGTGTGCTATCATGTTCCCGAGCTCGTCATATACTGCCATGATGATTGCATAAGCGTATTTGTTAGGTATGGGTTTCCCGACATCGTCTATAAATGTTGTCTGAACAACGTTTCCCCAACTGTCGAACATGGATATACTAATCATCCAGCCTTGTTCGTTGAATGTTGGTTTGCCAAGAGGATTGAAATATTCCGTGCGGATGATATGTCCCGCGTCATTATAGGTATATTTCTTTCCTGCCACGTTTTTCTTTGTTGTTGCATAATCATTTCCGCCAATTCCCAAATAGCGAATCACAACAGGACGTCCGAGCTTGTCGAGTTCAAACGCCAATCCCCCAATGCCCTCGGCATCTAACGCTGGAGAGCGCCTATCGCGCATAAAAACCGTCTTTGTTACAAATCCATGCTCATTGTACTCGTAGTTATAACGGGCAATATCGCTTTTATTGAATTTTGTATTGTCATTTACGTCCAATCCAAACATGCCCGTCGTCATGCTTGTGGTGGTTGAAGCAAGCGTCTTTAAGTCACTGTTACTACCACGCACCTGCAAATCGGCAGCTTTATGATCCGACGTGTAAACCAGTGTCGAAAGAACCTTGCCATTGTTGTCAGTCATCTCAACATAATCCAAGCGGCCATCTTCGCGATAATAATACAGTGAATTTATCGGGCGATCCTCGTGTTCCGAATCAAAGCTGTGGCCAACGGGATTTCCGGCAGAATTTTCATGTGCAAGTTTTCGTATCAATCCTTTTTGCCAAGTGATTGCGTAGCGCTGCGACAAACCAGCACAATCCTTTTTAGAAAGCTGTATTATCCCTACAGGAACGCCATATTGTAAAACATAATCCGTAAAATAAGCTGTATGAGGGACATAGTAATCCCATGCAGCATACCCTGCCATGCAAGATAATATCGCTAAAATGAATGAAATCGATGCGATGGCGATCCTTTTTTTCTTTTGCCGGATTTTATCCCTTTCAATTATTCGGTCTGGTTTAATTTCCAGCAGACCAGCCACAATACGAAGAAGCGTTCCGCGAAATCCCTTCTTTGTCATATCAATGGCCAAACGTTCCTGCTCTTCAGATAATTGTCTGAGCGCTAAAGGAAAACATTCCAAACTTTCGTCTGCCGAATGAGGGATGCCCTTAATGATTACCGGGATAATATCGTCTATTCGCCCCAATTCTATAAATCGGAGCGCTTCTTTATTTACCCACGACTTGGGATTTGCCGAGTTGGGAGAGCAAACGACAATCAGCTTGCGGGAAACACTCAGTTCTTTGTGTAACGTCCCTAAGACGGAGCCGGTCGAAATATCGGTGTCGTCCCGGAATATTTTCAGCTTTTTAGGGTGGGATTCCAATCCAAGCTTTGTTGGAATGCTGTATTTTTCCAAGGCGCGCTGAAGCCGTGCCGCTGTTTTTTTATCGGCATGGCTGTAACTGATGAAACCTGAATATTCATAGTGTTGCATAAACGACCGCGCTATAATTCTTTTACTCTGATTGCCCTATCCAAAAATCGATAACGTCCTCGCCTTCGCCTTCGGGCATAGGCCAAAGGCATATATTGCCACGTTTGTATTCGGAATCGCCGGAAAACAATGACGGAGGATTCTGCGACGGCATCCTTTTAGCGAATTTCAGATCTCCTGCTGTATATTCGATCAACAGCGCCTGCAAATCGTCTTTGATTTCTTTACTATAAATATATGCAAATTTTTTTCCGCCACCCATAGCTTCATTAAAAGATTTGATATCGGTTTTATCATTGATTACCTCGACTTTAAATCCGTTATTTTTATACGCCGCCACAATATATTCAAAAGTAACCCCACTCGTCACCTCGTTTGCTTGTGCCATAGCGGCGTAATTTTTTGCTGCAATGTTTTGATTTGCATCTTTGAAAGCCGCGAACGCGGCTGATTTAAAGGGATCATCTTTAAATGCCACAATTCCAATCAAGCCATTACGCAACAATAAATTTTTTACAGCGTCAGATGCAGTTTTATAGTCTTTCTCTGACTCAAACTCGACTAGTACAGCGTCCTGACCATTACTCGGATCTCCGCTAAATAGTATTGCAAAACGCTGGCCGCCACCAAGTTGTTTTTTTAGGAATGTTTGGAAAACATCATTTTTTGTAACGGTGTAACCGCATGCCTTAAACCACTCTTGGTACTCTTCAAAAGTCAGTTTTTTCTGATTTCGACCGGTTCTGACTTCCGAAGAGCTGTCGCTTTGTTTTTTGTCACTACTCCCGCTTCCGCAGGAAACAATCATCAAACTGATAGTCATTGCTATCACAATTTTTTTTAAATCTACCGCTTTCATTTTCTTTAATTTATTGATTCATACTGTTTTATCCATCGTGCTAATTTGTTTTCTCTTGCTTGAACGGGCGCGCCTTCCCACTTGAAGCACCACGTCAAAAATCCGCTTGCCGTCGTAGTCGATCCATTTGTTTTCGTAGAAGCGGTTGTCGACCTCACGGCGGAAGTCGAAGGTAAGCAGGTAGCCACAGTCCATGTTTTTCGACGTCAGGTAGTCGGCAAGCTGCCGGTAGGCCTCTTCGTGGCGGCTGTCGCCGTACCAGAGTTTCATCTCAAGGATGAACTGCTGCTGGAGGAAGTCGACCACCATGTCTATTTTGCCGTAGTCGCGCGTCTCCGATTCGAAATGATAGAAGCCCAGCCCGTTGATCAACGGTTTGAGGTAGGTGAGGAAGATCAGCTTGCCCTCCCTTTCCAGAAACTTCAGGTTGTCGTCGTTGTAGATTTCCGCGTAATTCCGTTTGAACTTGGTGAGACACAACTCCATATCGAAAACATTGTCGCGGATGATCTCATTGGCGGCATTTTGGGCTATTTCGTTCGTCCGCCAGTTGCGTGTTCTTTCGGTAACGAAATAGTTTGTGATACGAATTTCAAAAATCTTGTTGTGAATTTGCAGACCATCGGTCCCCCTTGCTAAAAATCCGAACATCAGGCCGAGTTTCATGACCGGGTCATCCACATTGAAGGCGTACCTCATTTTCCCGACCGTCAAGTCGAACATCAAATCGCTCAATTCCGCGTTTTCCTCTAATTTTTTTATCAGGTCGTCGAACAGGGTGCTCTCCTCTTTCAGGATCAGCTTGATCGCCTGCTGCACGCCGTCAAGCGTCCAGTTCCGGTTCAACTTCTGTTCTATCAACAGACAAATCCGTGAGACCAAATACGGATAACCGCTTGTATAAAAGCGTATTTCCTGCGCTATCGCGCCAATGTCCATACCGGTATGGTAATCGTTTTCATATTCTACGAGCATCGTCTCTATCTCCCGTGCCGAGAACGACATGTCGACATCAAAATCCACGGCAATGTTCCAGGGCGAGTTCACGGCGCTCTCGCCGGCGGATGGGGTATAGTTGCCTGCATATATCATCTTCAATTTCAAGTTCCTGATGTCGTAAACGCCTGCAAGGATGACGCTGTGAAACGTAAAATCGTCGCCGGCATTGCGAAAGAGGAATTTGTCGCGAAGCATCTTGAGAAACCTGACAAAGAGGTTATTGTTCGAGGCTTCGTCAGCTTCGTCGATGATCAGGACAACCTTCTTGTCCGTACATCTTTCGGTGATGAAATAATCCAATTTTTCAAGATCTGTTACGTTTTCGTCAAGCCAAAGACCTGCTTCTTCCCTGTTCGTTTTTGACAGCGAGCGGTGTATTCTGCTTAGCAGCCCCTGACAAAAGCCCGCTTCGTCGGCAAACATTTTGTCGGAGGAATACTGAAAACTAATGCTTGCACAAAGATAATCGTCCGCTAACCGTTTACGCAACCGCCCGATCGTTGTCGTCTTCCCGTACTGACGTCCGCGATTGATGGTGAAGTATTTTTCAGTTTCCACCAGTTGGAAAATCTGTTCGATTTTATCGCTAATATCTACCATGTAATGCCTGTTCGGCACACATAGCCCAGTCACATTAAATTCGCGCATACCTAACCTTATTAAAATTTTGACAAAGGTAGTGCAAGCCGAACAAAATACAAAATAAGTTTACTTATTTTTATTTTTGAGGCGCCGCCTACCTTCTGTTTTGACAAAAGGTAGTGCAAGCCGAACAAAATACAAAATAAACATCGAAACGCACACAAGCATGTTGAAAACTTTTTTCCGAAAAAACGGTCGGCAACCGCCAAAATATCCCTAAATTTGCAGAAAAAATTTGTATGACGCACGACTTACAGCATAAGATTGAAAACATCATCAGCCGCAATCAGCAGGCTGACGACAAGGACGTGCTGTTTCAACTGAAGCAGTTGTTTTATGAAGCAGAATGGCCGCAAAACGCCGATGGCGAGGCGAAAAAGATAACCGACCTTGTTACGGAAAGCATCCATATGCTCGGTGATGAAGCGCAACATGCGGGCGTTATTCCGAGCGGGTTTGTTGATTTCGACAGGCAGTTCGGCGGATTTCGTTTGGGTGAACTAGTAATAATCGGCGGACGGCCGGCGATGGGTAAGACGCAGTTTCTTGTCAGCTTGGCGTTGCAAATGTCGACGGTAGTCCCCGTGCTTTATGCCTCTTACGACCTGTCGGAACTTATGCTGACAAGCCGTATGCTCTCAACCGTTTCGGGTATTCCGACAAAAGACCTGTTACAGAACACACTTAGCGTAGCGCAAAAAAAATGCCTGTCGGGCATCGAAGACAAGTTTGCCGGTCGCGAACTGTTTGTCTACGACAACGTCAACACTTCCATCGTAGCGTTGAAAGCGCGCTGCCAAAAGCAGATTCAGGAAAAAGGCGTGCAAGTGATCATTGTGGATTACCTGCAGCTGCTAAGCTCGCACAACCACCGGAAATTCCGCGAACTCGAAGTGAGCTTTATCAGTCGTGAATTGAAGAATCTGGCGAGGGACAATAACGTCTGCGTCATCGCCTCCAGTCAGTTAAGCCGGGCAGTCGCTTACAGGTCGGGCCATGAAGGGAAACGTCCGCAACTGTCCGACCTGCGCGAGAGCGGCGCCATCGAACAGGATGCCGACAAGGTGCTTTTTATTCATCGCCCCGAATACTACGGGATAAGCGAAGATAACATGGGAAACAACCTCCGGAATGTGGTTGAAATTATTGTGGCTAAAAACCGGAATGGACCTCTCGGAGAGTTTATACTGCTTAGAGACAATGATTTCACGAAACTCGAACCGTTCAATGGGTTTAAAAATGAAATCGTCTTTCTACCTGAGAGATTGCAAGAATTAGATAAGCAGCCATTTGATTTGGATGATCCGCCCTTTTAAAATAGATTATGAGCCGTTGTTTCAAACGATTATGATGTCAAACAGAGTAAAAACTGGTGGTTGTGTTCCTGCAACCCGTGAGGAAGTGGACAGCGAGATGCTACGCTTTATGCGAGTGCTCGCTTCGTTCCGCTTCGCATAAAGCGAGACGAAATCAAAGATAATTAACAACGGCTCATTTTTTTTTAGCGTATGCAACAGATTGCCGATATAATCCAATTTGCAAAAGCAAACAAATCCGTTCTGCAAGCGGAAAACTGCTGGGTAGAACCGTTTAACAACATGCAAAAGCATGCGTTTAACGCCATGGTTCTGCTGTCGCTCGAAAATCATGCCGAGCTGTGCCGGTTCCTGAACACCAACATCTCCGAACTGGAAAACATCATCAACGCGCCTTCGTACAAGCACTTTACCATTCGGAAGAGGCGAGGAGGCGAACGGCATATCCATGCGCCCGAAAAACAGCTGAAGATAATACAGAGTAGGCTCAATTATTTCCTGCAAGCCTGGTACCTGCAGATTAAGCCCAACGAAGTGCACGGATTCGTGATTAACCCGCATTACTTGGGCGAGCATTGCAACATCGTAGCCAACGCCGCCGTCCACACGGGCAAAAAACAGGTGCTGAACATCGACCTGAAAGATTTTTTTCCGAGCATTCCGGCCAGACATGTCAAAAACATTTTCACCTCACCGTTTTTCAATTTTAACGAACCGATGGCCATCGCGTTGACGCTCCTGACAACGTATGAAGGCAAGCTCCCGGTGGGCGCGCCCACTTCGCCGGTGTTGTCGAACTTCGCCTGCCTGATGCTCGACGCGCGCCTGCGCTATTTTTGCGACCTCAACGGGCTGGCATTTACCCGCTATGCCGACGACCTCACTTTCTCGTCCGAAGCCATCATCTCCGATGATACCGTGCAGGATATCATCCAGATAATCAGAGGGAATGGATTCGAGATAAACAAGAGAAAACTACGTATCCAGCCGTCGAACCGCAAACAGACGGTTACCGGACTGACTGTAAACGAAAAAGTGAACGTCGACCGGAAACTGCTGAAGAGAATCCGTGCGATGCTCCACGAACTGGTGAAGTACGGACTTTTCATCGCCACAAGGCACCATTTCCGCCCGACGGTGGCGGTTGATGCCCGGCTGCAGACGCGCTTCCTGTACCGCCTTGGCGGATATATCAATTTTGTGGGACAGGTAAGGGGGAAAAACGATGCCCTGTACCTGAAACTGAAAAAACAGTTTGATCCCCTGTTGGCACAACTTCGCTTTCCGAAGTTTTGATTTGCAAAATCGGCTGTCGCCAAGCCTATCCTTTCATATCAATAATATCAATAACATTCACATCAATAATTTCTATGAAAAAGAAAAATTTTTTACTGACTTCTTTCTTATCGCTTTTTTGCTTCGTTTTGTCGGTAGCGCAAAACAAACCGTACGGCTTGCTGACAGATTTGATGGAGCATACCGATTATACATGGCAAAACGGCTATGCTTCGAATGTACCCGTTTGGATGGCGGATTCGGTCATCGAATCGCTTCAGTATGCGGAAATAGGCTCCTCGAAACCTTCGTTCAGTTGGATTGTGCCGGGCGAAGCGAATGCGACGTACCAGACTGCTTACCGGATTATCGTCGCCGACAACATGCAGGATGCCGTTGACGAAAAAGGAAATGTCTGGGATAGCGGGACGGTCGGAAGCCGACAGTCGACTGCCGTACCGTTTGAAGGCAAGGCGTTGCAACCGGCGCATAGTTATTTCTGGCGGGTAAAAACGGTGACGACCACCGGGGGCGCAAGCGAATGGTCGGATGTAAAGGCGTTCAGAACAGCGAAAAAGTTGTCGGCGTATGCCGCCGGTTTTTATCCGCAGGTGAAAACGCTGGAACATCCGGTATCCATCACCAACAGGGACGCTTCGACGCGTTTCGTTGATTTCGGAAAAGCCGCTTTCGGACAGCTTGTGCTGCGTCTGACCTCCGACACGGACAGGGACCGTGTTGTCGTCCACCTCGGAGAACATGCAGCGGACGGCAGCGTCGACCGCAATCCGGGCGGGACGATACGCTACCAGCGTCATATACTTGACCTGATGAAGGGCACCCATACCTACCGCATAAAAATTCCCCAAGACAAGCGGAATACTGGCAGACAGGCGGTTTTGATGCCCGATTATGTCGGCGAGGTTTTGCCGTTCAGGTATTGTGAAATAGAAAATTACAGGCTGCCGCTAACCGCTTCGGATGCAGTGAGGGAAGCGGTACATTACCCGTTCGACGAAGCAGCCTCGTACTTTACATGCGATAACGACCTGCTGAACCGGATATGGGAATTGTGCAAATATTCGATCAAAGCGACCTCTTTTCTGGGCATTTATGTTGACGGCGACCGCGAACGCATCCCTTATGAAGCGGATGCGTTGATCAATCAGCTTTGTCATTACGGGGTTGACCGCGAATATTCGATGGCGCGACGGTCGCATGAGTACCTGCTTCAATATCCTACCTGGCCTACTGAATGGATACTGCAGGCCGTACTGATTGCATGGAACGACTACCTGTATACCGGCGACAGCCGCTCGTTGCAGGCCAATTACGACGTGCTGAAAGCACGGACGCTGATGGCGCTCCGAGAGAAAAACGGCTTGATAAGCACGACAACCGGTCTGCTGACGCCGGAAGTGCTGGCTTCCGTCCGATATAACGGCAACATGCGCGACATCGTGGACTGGCCGCATACGGGTATTTTAGGACTGGGACAAATGGAAGGAGGCGAGACCGACGGATTTGTGTTCACCGACTACAATGCAGTCACGAACGCCTATCATTACGAGACCCTGAAACGGATGGAAGCGATTGCTGAAGCTATCGGCAACCAGTCGGACGCATCGTTTTACCGGAAAGAAGCCGACGCGTTCCTGACACGCTACAACCGCTTCTTTTTCGACGGCAGGCAGGGACGATATGTCGATGGCGACACCACCACCCATGCGTCGCTGCACGCCAATATGTTTCCCGTAGCCTTCGGCATGACGCCTGCCGGCAAGCTGAGCAAGATACTTGCACATATCCACACCCGCGATATGGCGTGTAGCGTCTACGGCTCGCAGTTTTTGATGGAAGCCCTGTACGAAGCAGCGGATGCCGGATATGCGATGGAGATGCTGACCAAAACCGACGATCGCGGATGGTATAACATGCTCCGCGTCGGCTCGACCATCTCCCTCGAAGCATGGGACAATAAATACAAGCCCAACCAGGACTGGAATCATGCGTGGGGCGCAGCGCCAGCCAATATTATCCCGCGCAAACTGATGGGCGTCGAACCGCTCGTACCCGGCTTCGACAAGGTCTGCATCAAACCGCAACTGTCCTCGCTTACCCGCGCCAAAGCCGTTGTGCCAACGATAAAAGGTGAAATAACGGTCGAGATAGAAAATAAAAAAGGGGAATACCGCCTGAACGTAACGATTCCAGCCAACATGGAAAGCGACGTGTTTTTGCCTTTCTTATCCAGCAAACATGAAGTGAAAATTGACGGAATACCGCAAAATACAACCCGCGTAAAAGACGCCCCTTTCATTGCTTTGGGTACCATTCCTTCAGGGTCGTATACGATAATCATGAACTATTAACCTTTTTTTTTACGCCCCAAAAATCATTATGAAAAAATTTATTTTTATATCAGGAATAATCATTGCATGTACTTCATTACAAGCGCAGACGCAGACGCAAGAAAGAATGCAATACTGGAGAGATAGCGCCGCCTACCTGCAGGATCAGGCTTCCCTGATTTTCGAAAAGGCCTATCATGTACTATCCGCATATCCGCCCGGAATTACTGCCGGCGACGAGCGAAAATTAGCTTTATATTCGCTGGATGCCTTGCTGCATGATACGCGCTTGGATAACGGAACGGCGTTCATGTCGTATATGGAACGCCTCACAGGCAATATCGCAGCCGAACTTCCAAAAAACAAACCGACTGGGCAAGAAATACGGTTTTTTCGTTGCTACAACGATGGATTTATCATTCAAACGGCCACTCTAACCGTCGCCATCGACCTGATCAGAGGAGGACGGGGGGAACAAACTTTTGTGAGTAATGCGTTGATACGCAAAATTATCGACCAGTGCGACATCCTCTTTATTACGCATGAACATGGCGACCATACCGATCACGCCGTTATTGATATGTTTCTGGAACAGGGAAAAGAGGTGATAACACCTGTAAATTTCCGTAAAGAATCGCCCGTAAAACTTCACGTGCTGCGGGGAACGGAAATGGTTTGCGAAACCATCCAAATCCCCGATAAAAAAATTTCGCTTACGGTCAATGTCTATCCCGGACAACAAGGCGCAATGCCTAACAATGTCTATCTGATAACATTACCCGAAGGTCAGACGGTCATGCACACCGGCGATCAGGATTTTACGACCGACGTCGGCGCAAAAATCACAGATAAAAACATCCAGGTGGATGTACTTTTAGTGCAATGCTGGATGCTGCCGATGCGCGACTTCGTTTCGGGATTCAATCCTTCCCTGATTATCTGCGGACATGAAAACGAGATGGGGCACAGCATCGACCACCGCGAATCGTATTGGCTCACTTTCAGGAGGTTGACAAACGTGAAAATCCCAACCGTTGTAATGGCTTGGGGCGAGTCATTCACTTATATTCAATGAAACCGAAACCGGCAACCGTGGGCGTCTAATATTTCGACGGTTAGTCGGGTCAAGGCAATCCTGTCAACGCCACCTCATTGGCAGCAACGGTATAGCGCATGGTTTTGCCGTTGATGATACAAGTGATAACCGGTGCGTTTCCGCTTTCGTCCATCGTAAACTGGGCTTCGCGCGACGATGTATTTTTCAGGGCGGTCGGGTAGAAAACGCTGGCGATATAATTGATTTCTGATGGCGCCTTTTCGATCAGCGTGTGATAATAGGGAATCAACCGTGAGGCGTTGTTTTGTGTGATCTGGCGATGCAGCTGGTTACCGGTTTCGAGGAGGTATTGACCTTTGAACAACGGTTTCATTTCCATATCGACGCGTGCGCCTTTCAGCGACATCACATCCCCTGCGAGCTGTGCGTTTACATTGGGATGATACATGACATCGATGGTTGCTCCCGGTGCACATTTTACTTCATCGAGCAAAACGACGATGTTATTTTCCTTATCCAGAATAGCCCAGCGTTTCCACCCTTTGAGTTCCTTGCCGGGGTATGCTTTGGTGGCGTCGACTTTGGTGTAGGCGTAGTTGTCGCGGACGACGAACTGCTCGATTTTTCCGCCGATAAAACGGTCGGCCCAGGGTTGGTTTTTGTGTTTCTCGACATCCTGCTGCTCGCCGTTGACAATAATCACGTTCTGTCCGTAGCTGTTGGTATAAAGATATTCCCATCGCATTTCGTCGAAAACGAAGAGGTCGTAGCCGCCAGCCGCGAATTTCCCGATCACCGATTCACCCTGCCAGGTCAGCGCCACCGAACCGATGTCGAGGAATCCGTGATGCGGGTCGCCGTTCGGCCCCGACTTCACGGCCAGCTGCATGTAATCGTCGCCAAAATCCTTGCGCATGAAAGCCCAGTCGATCGTCCGGAAATGCTTGGAAGCCTCTTTGGGTTTTACGGCTTTGACACCTTTCGGTGTTGGCCAGATCAAGTCCCACCAACTGGCGCCGCTCCGCGAAACGGATCGGTCCTGTATGTTTTCTAAATACCACATGCCGGTTTCGTTTTTCGATTCGGCGATCAGTTTGTTATGCAGGTAAGTCGGGCCTACGGGTCCGATATTTCCACCGTCACAGAAAGGGCCTCCAAGCGCAAACAAGGCGAAATCGGTCGGTGTGTTTTTGACCCCCGGCAGGTCGAACAGATTGATTTTTCCGTTGGTAATCCGTTTGATGGCATCCATAAAACACGACGACATCCTGAGGCCATACCCCCAGTAGCCGCGTCCTTCAGCCCAGCCGCCGTCGATGCCAATCTGACTGACCATGCCTTCCACACCCTCGCAGGCGCGTACTATCACGTCGGTCAGTTGCGGGTCTTCGGTCAGCAGCGTTAATGCTGACATGCCGGCGCCCGAATGGCATATCCCCGACCAGTTGCATTTATAGGCGGTTGCCCACCAGTGGTATTCGTAGTTGCCGCGCACTTTCGTGACGACTTTTTCGAGTATGGCGCCCCGCAGCCGGTCGCGCTGGTATTTGGAAAGGGCAGGGTAGAGCCAGTCGTATACAAGCGCCACCTCGATGCCGTAATCGCCGGTGGTATGGTCGTAGGAGAACACCACCTGATCATCGTCCACGCCCCACGGCCATACCCGACCGTAGATATTCTCGAAGTCATGCGCTTTCTGTATCCACGTGTCGAGCGCGCAAATCTTGTCGATCATGTAGAAGGCTTTCTGCGCGTATGCCTCGTCGCCATACAACTGGTACAGGAAAGCGAGCGTCTGCGCCCCGTGCAGGAAATAGTTGCGGTATTGCATGTGCGGGTTCGACCCGATATAGCGCGCTCGGAGTTCCTCGGCAACATATTTCGGTTCGACGTCGGGCGTCGTCAGCATGTACCGTCGGCCTTCCGCTTGAAGCATCTGCATGATCTCCGCAGCTTTGGGATCGCTTTCGACATACCCAATTATCTCCTTTTTGCTGTTGTCGTCGAAGACAAGATAAGGATGCCGAAGCGTTTTCGTGTTGATTGTTTGTACGATGCGCATGTAATCCGTTGCCGCAAGCAAGGTCGCGGGACAAATCATCAACAGGCATATTCGCAATAAAATCTTTTGCATAAGTAAAAAAAGTTTCATTTTATCATTTCTTTTACGTGTATTAAACTTCATTTTTGAAAATAAACTTTCCGTAAGGAGGTAGCAAAGATAACTATTTTTTGCGTAATCAAAAAAAAACTGTATTTTTGTACCTCTAAATTGTGAAAATGTAAATGATAAGATATGAAAAAGACTTTTTTTTGCTTTCTGTTTGTTGGGATACTTTTATTGAATGTAGCGGCACAGCAGCGGTATGCAGCCAATTGGGAATCGATCGACAGCCGTCCCGTGCCACAATGGTATACGGACGCCAAATTCGGGATTTTCATCCATTGGGGGTTGTACAGTGTGCCTGCATGGGGGCCGCTCCCGTCCGACGGCGCCGGCATTTACGACTGTTATGCCGAATGGTACTGGTGGAAGCTGATGGATAAAAAAAACAAGGTAAATCCTTTGTTTACAGCCTTTCACAATAAAAATTACGGGGAAGATTTCAAATATCAGGATTTCGTCAAAGGCTTTACCTGCGAACTGTTTAAGCCCGACGAATGGGCTAAACTGTTTCGTGAAGCGGGTGCGCGGTATGTCGTGCTGACGTCGAAGCACCACGAAGGATTCCCGTTGTGGCCCAGCGCTCACTCGTGGAACTGGAACGCCATGGACGTAGGCCCGCATCGCGACCTGGCCGGCGAACTGACGGCTGCCGTGAAAGGCGAAGGACTGCACATGGGGTTTTATTATTCGCTCTACGAATGGTTTAACCCGCTGTATAGAGAAGACGTCGCAAAATACGTAGACCACCACATGATCCCGCAGATGAAAGATTTGGTGAACCGGTACAGTCCCGACATCGTTTGGCCCGACGGCGAGTGGGACTATCCTTCCGAGACGTGGAAAAGTACGGAGTTTCTGGCATGGCTCTATAATGAATCGCCTGTGAAGCAGACCGTTGTAGTGAACGACCGCTGGGGCAAGGAGACGCGCAGCAAGCATGGCGGCATCTACACCACCGAATACGATTTGGTACACGAAGGCAACGTGAAAGATACGAAGATAGCCCATCCGTGGGAAGAATGTCGTGGGATAGGCAATTCGTTCGGCTACAACCGGAACGAAAACCTGTCGGACTACAGTACCTCGGAACAGCTGGTACATCTGCTGATCGAAAAAGTCGCCATGGGCGGCAACCTGCTGCTCAACATCGGCCCTACTGCCGACGGTCGTATTCCGGTCATCATGCAACAACGCCTGACCGACATGGGGCGCTGGCTGCAAACGAACGGCGAAGCCATCTATGGAACCGCATCATGGAATATTGGCAAACAGCCTGACATTCAGGCTTACTTCACGACAAAAGGCAAGGACCTGTACGTCATTTGCACGAAATACCCCGACAAAGCCATTACCATCCGCAACGTCGGTAAAAAACCCGCCACCGTGACCCTGCTGGGGAGTAAGGCTTCCGTAAAATATTCTTTCGGCAGCAATAATGTCACAATCACACCGCCGACGCTTTCGCCCGCCAGTAATCCCGGCGAACATGCGTGGGTGTTCAAACTGTCAGGCTGCCTGTAATCATTTATAATTCAATCCGTATGAAAAGAAAAAAAACATCGAATAATCCCGCTATTTTAAGCCCAGAGAACTATATTCGGCAAAAATCAAGGAATTTACCGCTCTATAAATGCTATTTACCCGAAGACTGGGAAGACGAAAGTTTGTGCTGTGTCATCATTTCACGGCAACATGCGGGTGGAAACTTGACAATTTGCATTTATTTTGTCGATTTGGGATGCTTGGGCGTAAAAGATACCACGTATCATTTCAATGTGCCGGTTGAATTTTTGGATGAATTGCTGAGAACATTTAAAGAAGAAGGGTTGGTAATGGCTGAAGCGCCTTACGAATTGGCGCATAACATCATTCATGCCGGCATTGATTTTGCAAAAGATTTTGGATTTGATCCTTGCCGGGATTTCACTTCCATTACCAGTTTTTTCCTCGAAGAGAATAACGAGGATATCCCTTATATTGACATTGATTGCGGCGGTATCTACGGAGACCCGTTTTATGTAAATATTGGCATGGAATCGCCAGCCCGCGAAAAACAAATCCTGGCGCAACTGGAAAAGACAGCAGGAGAAGGCAATTACAATATTGAAGAAGACCTTTACGATTTTGACTACGACGATGATGACGTTGACGACGACGATGACTACGACGACGATGACTACGACGATGATGACGACGACGATGACGAAGACGGCGATGATGACGAAGACGGCGATGAAGATTTCGATGAAGATTTCGATGAAGATTTTGATGAAGATTTTGATGAAGATTTCGATGACTACGATGACGATTTAGATGACGATTTAGATGACGGTTACGAAGAAAGCGAAGAATGGAAAGCAATCAGGGAAGAGATGAAATCGTTAAGCGTAGAAGAACGGAAAAAACGGTTTTTGGAATTGTCGGAAAGCGCTAAAAATTTTACAGAAGAAGGTCTGGAAGATATGTCGCGATTGATCTATTTAAGTAAATTGATTGCTTATGATCTAGTAGGTTTCGAAAAAGTGAACGATCAGATAGACAGGTACGAAGAGACATTTGGTACAGACTTTTATCTTATCAACGAAGCTCCCAACAGTTTTTTTAGAGGCGTTTCCTATCGGAACAAAAAAATGATTGTGGAAAGTTTTCTTGATGCCCTTAAGAAATTTGATGTCCGCAAGAAAGCGAAAAAAGCGCTTTTGGATTTTCAGAAGATAGCAGGCGACCTCCCCGTTGCAAGCTACTTGGAATTGGTCTATTTAAAGAGGAAAAATCAGTATGATGCCTATCTTGAAAAATTAGAAGAATACCATAAAAAATTTCCCGACTATTTTTTATTTCAAATAGAATCGACCTTCGAAAACTATCGCAAAGACTTCAACACCGATTTGACTAAACTGGAAGAATGCTTTATAAATCAAACACATAGCATAACCCATCTGGAGGCGAATAATTTTTTTCGTGTTTACGCGTTCCTTTTAGCTACTGATGTTGAAGAAGGTCGCGCCGAACTTGATACGTTGCTGGCCTATTTGGAATTTGTCGATTTAATCGAGTTTGCCGACGACGAACTGCTTTCGTCAATGATGATTGTTCTCCAAATAACATTGATAAGAAAAGTAGAGGAATTCGTGCGATCGAAGTAATTTTACTTTCATCTGGTCAAGCGAGAAAATTTTACCCATTCTGGGCAAGCGAGAAAATTTTACCCATTTTGGGCAACGGGTAATTGCATGCACCCTTCTTTGTTACCTATTTTTTTTCATATTCGCTGATATTTATATAGTTATATTTTTGGCACGATAATTGCAACATAATTGGGAAATGAGTAATTCATTTTAAAACGGGTAATGTGTTACCCAAACATGTCGAATGTAAAATAATAAAAATAGCAAGCAGATGAAGAAAAGTTTAAAATTTTTGACGGTGTTGTTGACTGTTT
>Ga0082212_10002745_pt1 | contig 25374 bp, 24 predicted proteins | sample TergutNt197P3_FD_71548 | JGI IMG/M metagenome (GOLD analysis project Ga0082212, IMG submission 71548) | Neocapritermes taracua P3 segment gut microbial communities from Petit-Saut dam, French Guiana - Nt197 P3 | ecosystem: Host-associated > Arthropoda: Insects > Digestive system > Gut ...
TGGATCGTTACCTGTATGACCACAGATGCACCCCGAACTATGAGACTCGCGCTTGCCCGGCGGCCAACCTTGCGGTTGCGACTCTTCCGCTTGAAGTTACCGCTCCGCGCATGGGCGATATCCTTCAGTCCTGGGGCCACAGCCCGTCCAGAGGCACTGGTACAGGCGGCGGATACGAGGCTATTTACTTCAAGAAAGATCCGAACGAGCCGGTTCCTTGCGGTGGTTGCTATGACGGCGTTCTCGCGAATTTCAACGCCGGTGTTTGCGTAACCAAAGCTGATGGCACTCCTCTCTTCCCGCAGATTTGCGCGGCAAGAATGGCCGCTCTTGAGAATTGCGACAAGCTTTGCAAGACCTACGATGGTCCGGTTAACGGTGTCTATCACGGCGGCGCTGAAACGCTCCGTAAAGACGCGGCTGCTGTAGGCTATTAAACGCGGTTGCAGTGAAGGAGGGCGGGCATTATGCCCGTCCTCTTCTTTTTAAGGTTATACTATAGAAAAAAGCGTAATATAGCGTGCCGTGTTTCGCAGGAGGTTTTGGTTTATGCGATGCGTCCGACATATTCGGCTTGCCGGTTTTATCCGCCGCTGTGACGCAGTTCGCGTGAAGCCATGCCCGGCACCGGGATATTCGAGTGGTGTTGCAAATGTGGAGCCGTAAACAGTTCAACGAAAAACTTTTAGAGTACATTTCCGTTCAACCTTCCGAACAGGAATCTTTGCGCGACCGCGCCAGCGTTTCGGGGGCGGCGTTTGGGCGCTTTCTCGTCTCTCGCGGGTTTTTGACTCAGGAGGCGTTGCGTCAAGCCTACAAGGATCTGTGCGGTATCCCGTTGTTCCTTAGAGATCCCGAAAAATCCGAAACCGTGACCGAGGCTGTTCTTCCTCTATCGTTCATGCGGGCAAGGCTTGTGTTCCCGACGACGACGGCAAATGACTTGATAACCCTGGCCATGGCAGATCCTCTTGACGCGGAGGTTCGTGAGGCTGTCGCGAAAGCCACGGGAAAAAAGGTAGAGGTTCTGGCGGGAACCGAGGAGGATATCCGGGAGGCGATCGAGAAGTCGTTTGGCGATTCCTCCTCCTCAATGGACCGGATTGTCGAATCAGTCACCGATGACGCGCCGGATACGGCTGCCGGCGACGAGCGGGTAGAGCAGTTGATCGGCGTTGCGTCCGAGGCGCCGATCATACGTCTGGTGAATTTTATCCTGGCCCGCGCGATTGAGCGGGGGGCAAGCGATATTCATATAGAGCCGTATGAAAAGATCATGCGGGTGCGATATCGAATAGACGGAGTATTAGAAGATGTGGAAGCGCCGCCGCGCCGGTTGCAGACGGCTGTCGTTTCCCGCATCAAGATAATGTCTCGCCTCAATATCGCCGAAAACCGGCTTCCGCAGGATGGGCGCGTAAAGCTGCGGATCGGCGGGCAGGAAATCGACTTCCGCGTTTCCACCGTCCCGACCCTGTATGGCGAAAGCATAGTGATCCGTATCCTGGACCAGGCTTCTGTTCCGTTGAACATGGAAGTGCTGGGGTTTACTCCCGATACGCTGGATGTTTTCCGCCCTATGGTGTCAATGCCATACGGGATGGTTCTGGTGACTGGCCCCACCGGCAGCGGCAAGACGACAACCTTGCACGCGGCTTTGCAGGAGATCCGCTCCCCGGAGCGAAAGATCATTACCATCGAAGATCCGGTGGAGTACCAGATTCCGGGCGTCATCCAGATCCAGGTCAAGCCGCAGATCGGGCTGACGTTTGCTTCAGGGCTGCGGTCCATTGTTCGCCAGGACCCGGACGTGATCCTGGTGGGAGAAATCCGGGACAAGGAGACGGCGGAGATCGCGATACATTCGGCCCTCACCGGGCACATGGTGCTGTCTACCCTGCACACGAGCGACGCAGCGGGCGCGGTGACCAGACTCCTGGAGATGGGCGTGGAGGAGTACCTGCTTCCGTCGTGCCTTGTCGGTATTCTTGCCCAGCGGCTTGTGCGTACGATTTGCAGTAAATGCTCGATTCCGCACAATGTTTTCCAGGCTCTGCGCGACGAAGTGATCCGGGAAACCGGCTCTTTCCCGGAAGGAGAGCTGCGGATCGGCCAGGGATGCGAGGCGTGCGGCGGCACAGGGTATCGTGGGCGCGCGGGAATCTTTGAGCTTTTGCCTGTAACCGAGAGCATAAAAGACCTGATCCTTTTGCGGGCCGACTCTGGGGCTATCCGGGCGAAGGCGGTAGCAGAGGGGATGCGGCTGCTCAGGGACGACGGCTGGGAGAAGGTGCGCCGCGGAATCACGACGATAGAGGAAGTTCTCCGCGTAACGCGGGCGGGGTAACGCATGGCTGTTTTTGGCTACAAAGCCACCGACGCATCCGGGAAGATAGTTGAAGGAGTTATTGACGCGGCCGACGAGCGGATCGCGCTTGAGCGGCTGCGGGAATCAGATCTTTTCCCTATTCGTATCTGGTCCGCGGCCGCGTCTGAAAAAGGAACGGCGGAGCTGCCTCGCCCGCTTCGCGGGAAGGCGCGTGCGGCTCGAAAAGACCTGCTGCCGTTTCTTAACGGATTCAAGACACTGCTTGCGGCGGGCATGCCGATGGATCGCGCGTTGGAAATGCTCGCGGAACTGTTTCGTGATGCTTCAATGGGCTCTGTTTCCTCCTTCCTGCTGCGCGAGGTCAGGGGCGGGAGTTCCCTTTCTGATGCCATGCGCAAAGCGCCGGGAGCTCCCTTTGGCCGTTTTCTCATCCAGATGGCGCAGGCGGGGCAATCCACCGGTCGTTTAGAGGAGGCGCTGGACCAGGCTTACCGTTATATGAACCGCGATCGCGAATTTAAAGCGAGCGTGATGAGCGCGTTGCTGTACCCCGCAATCCTTCTGTGCGCATCGATTCTTTCCGCGATCATTCTGGTTACGTTCGTGGTTCCACGATTCTCCGGAATGTTTGCTTCCTCTGGCGTTCTGTTGCCGCTTCCTACCCGTATTCTTTTGTCTCTCAGCGGGTTTCTGCGGGAGTATGCCATCTTTATCGTCGTTGCCATAGCCGCTATTTGGGTGTTTGCGCGGGCGGCCTTTGCCCGTCCGGAGATGCGCAAAGCGTGGGATCGCGGAAAGATGAAATGGCCTCTGGTGGGAAAGACGCTGAACGACATAGAAACATCACGCGTCCTCCACTCTCTATCGTCGTTGTTGACCGGCGGAGTGCCTATCCTTCCCGCTCTTGTCATCGCTCGCGAGGTTAGCGGAAACATGGCGGTCCGGGATGGCCTGGAAGCGGCTCACCAACGGATTCAGGGAGGAACCGCTATCGCAAAGGCGTTGGGCGAGTCCACGCCGTTTCCTCTCATAGCTCTTCAGATGATCGCCGTCGGCGAAGAAACCGGCCGCCTGGAGGCTATGCTTGCGTCGGTGGCCAATGCTTGCGAGGACGACGCGCGCCGGGGTTTGAGCCGGTTTTTGACCGTGCTTGAGCCGGTTGTGATTCTCTTCATGGGGTTGCTTGTCGGATTCATCGTTTTTTCGATCTTTCTTGCCGTATTCCGGCTCAGCGAGGCGCCGTTTTAATGCGTGGCCGCGGCGGTTTCAGCCTCATGGAACTGCTGGTCGTATTGTTCATTCTTTCGCTGTTTGCCGCGCTTGCGGCGCCGTCATTCTCCCGGACGCTTCTTTCCGGACGGATGCGCGCTTGCGCGGCGGAAGTCCGCGCGACGCTGTCCAAAGCCAGATCGCACGCCATAGCGGAAGGACGGACGCGCTTTGTGGTTTTTAACCTGGAGGAAGGGACATTCGGGTTGGATAGCGACGCTGTCCTGCGCGGATTCCCCGAGCCGATCCAGCTTGGTTCTTTGATAGTTGCCGGAGAGGAGGTTCGGGGGACGACGGCGCGTGTGCGGTTCTTCCCGGACGGCACCGCGGAGGAGGCGGAAATCAGTGTCGCTTCTGGCGACGGCGGGATGCTTCTATTAAGGATGGACCCCCTGACTGGAATCGTGGAAGTGGCGCAATGATGAAAAGGGAAGAAGGGTTCACCCTTATAGAAGTTATCGTGTCCATGACGATCCTTGCCGCGGGCATAATAGCGGTTTTTGGCCTTCTTTCCGGTTCTCTGCGGCTGTCTTCCGTATCTCGCGACTCGCTGGAAGCGTCGATCTATGCGGGCCAGCGGATCGAAGAGGCGTTTTTGGCGCCAAATCCCGTTGAAGGGGAGGAGCGCGGATCCTTTGGGGATAAGTACCGGTGGGAGCTTTCCACTTCCTTCGTTGGACAGGAAACGGAGGCGGAGGAAGAGGGAGAGACGGAAAAGAGGGAAGAGGCATATGAAGGGATCCGGATGACAGTTAGGATTGTCTGGACGGATGGGGGAGACGAGCGGTCCACAGAGGTCAGCGCTATCCGCTGGAGGCTGTTGAAAAAGGATGAAAATGTGTAAACGGGGGGCAAAAATAGAAGGGTTCACCCTTCTCGAATTGCTCCTGGCGATCACGATTTTCGCGCTGATTGTGGGAAGTGTCACGGCAGGGTTTAGGCTTGCCTCCATCACAATTGACCGGGGAGAGGAAACCGTGCGCGCGGCTGCGCGGTTGCGCGCCGCAATTGGGATCATCGAGCGGTCGATCCGATCCGCTGATCCGCTTCCTGTATATACCGACGACCACGAAGTCATGTTTTTTGTCGGAGGGGACAAGCACCTGATGTTTCTTACGGCGCAGCCGATCGCCGCATTTGGCGCTAAAGGATCGCAATTGGTATCGTTCCATGAAATTGCGGGGTCCGGAGGCGGATTGGCGGTTTCCACGGCATCGCCTTTCCGTACGGAGTCATGGGAAGGGGTCGAGAACCCGCGGGTCTTGGTGCCGGGAGCGGAAGACGTGGCGTTTTCCTATTCACCGGGACCCACTGAAGACGGGAGATGGGAGTGGTCGCCTTCCTGGGACGCGGAAGAGGAAAGAAGCCTTCCCGCGGCGGTGCGTGTGGAGTTTTCCGTCTCCGCCGGAGAAGCTTCCGGGAAAACGGCGTTTGTCGTGCCGGTCATGACAGTCAGCGGAGCGGGGATATGAACGGGAACCGCGGCATGGCCCAACTTCTTGTCCTGTGGACTCTTATGTTGCTGGGAACGCTGGCGGCAGGGTTTGCCTTGTCGATGCGCGCCGAGGCGCATGCGGCGCGCAATGGGATCGACAGCCTTCGCGCTTACTATCAGGCCAGAACCGGGATATCAATGGCGATTACGCTTCTTTCTACCATTCCGGTGGACGATCTGTCGGGGGTTCTGATCGAAGGCGAGGAAGAAGACGCCGCTTACCGTGTGGAAATTGTGGGAGAGGGAGGCAAGGTCAATATCAATTTGGTATCAGAGGAAGATCTGCTCTATATCCTTAAAAGAGGTGGGCTTTCAGGTGAGAAGGCGGAAAGCGTCTGTGATGCCATTCTCGACTGGAGGGACGCCGATGACGAACCAAGACCCAATGGCGCGGAGTCCTCTGAATATGCCCGGCTACGGGAGCCGCTGTTTCCGAGAAACGGAGGGCTGGCAAGTATCGAGGAACTCCGCTGCGTTATGGGCGTTAAGCAGGAGTTCTACGACCGTTTTTTGTCGCGCGTGTTTACCGTCCATGGGAGTGGGTCGCAGGTAATCGCATACGAAGCCTCCAGGACCGTTCTTGCGTCTTTGCCTGGAGTGTCATCGGAAGCCGTGGCCGAGATTATGGCAAGGCAGAGTGAAGGTTCCAAGATTTCCTCCTCGGACCTCGCCGGCATGATGTCTCGCGGTTTATTGACGCAAAGAGGGGTTTTAATGCTCTCTGGCAGATCGCCTTCTCAGGTTTATGAAATCACCGCGACCGGGCGGGCGGGGCAAGGAATGGTCCATACCGTGAGGTGTCTTGCGTCGGTTGACGGACGCGGGAGAGGCAACAATTCGGCCAAAATACTCCGATGGGTGGACTTGGTTACCCGCGAGGAGGTATAGTGAAGTTCATTCGGACATCGCTTGGAATAGATATATCAGACTCTCGCATTGCGCTTGTGGCGCTGCGGAGTTTTTTGGGAAGGGTTTCCGTCGCGGCTCCTCCTCTTTTGCATGAGTTTCGCGATAAGCGTGAAGCGGCGGCTCGTCTGGAAGAGATAGAAGCCGTACTGGGCGAATATGTAGCGCGTCATGGGCTTGTGGGAGCGGATGCTTTTCTTGTGCTTCCGGCGGAGCGGGTTCATTCGATGCGCGTGGCTTTTCCGTCCATGCGGGACAAAGATTTGCGGGACGCGATAGGGCTGGAGCTTGACCGGCTGTTTCCGCTTCCGTCGGATCAGTTGCGATACGGATATATGAAGCTGCCGGGGCAGGCAAAAGACGGGAAAGTCTCTCTTATCGTGTCGGCTGTATCAAAGGAGTTTATTGATCCGTTAGACCAGCTTCTTTCCCGCGCGGGGCTGATCCCGGCCGGTTCGGCGCCATCGGCGTGGGCCGCGGGAACCTCCGTTGCCCGGATCTTTGGAAATTCTGCCGACCGGTCAGGGTTTTCCGTGCTGCTTCGCCGGTTAGAGGAATCTGTGGAATGCACCGTATTCCGCGGCGCGGCGCCGTTGTTTTGTTCCACCCGGCCATGCGACGAGGAAAAAGCGGGCGAGGAAGGCATTTCCATTGCGTTGGCGGCGCTTGCGGAAACATCTGTTGGAGAAGATGGACCGGTTGAACTGTATGCTCCGCCGGAGTGGTTTCCTGAGCGGGAGTTCACCCGCGGAGCGGATGAGGTTTCTTTTCGCGTGGCGGAAGATTTTACGGCCCGCGCCTTGGGAGCCATGTTTGGCCCCGATCTTTCGCCGGGTGTGGCGGATCCGTCGATATTTCTTTGCGCTTATGGAGTCGCGGCCGGCGGAAAAGACAAGGACTTGCAGACATCGACATCCGCCGGGGAGATGTCGATCGCAACGCGGAAAGTGGCTGTTGCGTGTGCCGTTGCCGCGCTTTTGCTTGGCTTGGCCTGGCCCGCTGCCGTGGCGTTGAGAGTGGTGGCGGATCTCAAGCGTATGGATCGCCATGTCGCGGAGCTGCGTCCCTTTGCGGAACAGTATCAGGCGGCTCAGGCGGAGGTTGATGATATAAAAGCGAAACTATTGGTATTTCGTGAGATGGAGATTGCTTCGGGTGAGGCCATATTGATATTGAAAGAGCTTACCGATCGCTTCCCAAATGGTACATGGGTTGCTTCTGTGCGTTTGGAGGAACGCAACGTGGATATAGAAGGGTTTTCCCCTTCCGCGAACGATCTTTTCCCGGCGTTGACCAGGGATGGCCGGTTTCGTTCGGTAAATTTCGGAGCCCCGGTCATGCGCCAGAATGAAAACCTGGAACGGTTCAGATTGCGAGGGGAATACGTTCCTCTGGGAACTCCGGCTTCCCCTGAGCCCACCGAGCCTCAGGAAGAGGAGGAGGGCGCATGATGAACAGGTGGAATACAATTGTGTCGTGGTTTAACGGGATGTCCTTTCGTGAAAAAGGATTGGTCATCGGATGTCTTCTGCTGTTTGGCGGAATTATAGTGGCAAGAGGTCTGGTTTTTCCCGTATATGCGAAACATAAAAAGAACATTGCCGCCGTACGGCAGCGCGCTTCCACGATAGATCTATATGAAGAAATCCGTAAAAACTCTGGTCTGATCGACGAGAAGCTCGGGTGGATGAAGAAACAGGCAGAAGATCGGGAAGCGAGACTTCTTAAAGGAGGCAGTGCCCCGGAAGCCGGCATCATACTCCAGGAACTCCTCAAGCCATTAGTCCGAAAGCCTTCCGTCAAGTTGACATCTGTCCGTTCGCTTTCGCCTGTAAAAAAGGGCATGTACACTGAAATTGCGGTTCAGCTTGACCTGCAAAGCACTACCGCGGAACTTGCGCATATTCTTGCCGACATCTCCCGGCAGTCGAAACTTCTCAAGGTGCGTAAATTACAGGCAACCACGGGGATGTACCCTGGTCGCCAGTTGCAGGGTAAGGAAACGATCAACATCTCGATAGTGGTAGCAGGATTATCCGACGCTCCTTTAGACGATGCGCTGGCTTCCGAGGCAGGGAAGCCATGAGAAACCCCAAGCTGCTTATTATTGCGCTGTGTTTGATAGGCGTCCTGTTCGGATGGAAGGCGCAGAAAGCCTGGTTTTCGCCTCCTGCGGCTATTAATCCCACAAAGCACCCAAGCATCGACCTCGGACTTGACGATCTGAGCCCGGTTCCGCGCAAGGATCTGGTCAGCGCGGTTGCCGCCGTCTCGGGCCGTCCGCTATTTCGGCCGGACCGGTCGTTTTTTAGCGAAGATACGCCGGGAGACGAGCGGGATCTTTCCAACCTGTCGATGATCGGTTTGATGACGCTTGGCGGAAAGACGAAAGGGATTGTGATTTCTAAAAGCAGCAACCCGCATACCGAACGATGGGAATTGCAGGAAGGCGACTCGCTGCTGAGGTTCAAAGTAAAAGAGATTCGTGAAGACGGTATAGTTCTGGTCTCCGAAGGAAGAGAAGTCCTGCTGCCTCTTTATGCGGGTTCTCCGACGGTGGACGAAAAATCGCTGCGCTCACAAAACACTATGAGGAGTCCCAACAGAGGAACTTCACGGCCAGGTACTCCCCCCGCGCGGCAGAATCAAACACACGAGCATGGAAATGTTCCGGGAGAAAACCAATGAAACGACTAACATGGAAACTTTGTTTTGCAATATTTTCCGTATGGCTGCTGGCGGCGGGGGTTGTTGCCACGGCAGCGCCTGACCCGCAGGCAGGTTCCGGCGCGAATGTTATCGTACAGGAGGAATTGCAGGCTCCGAAAGCTGCTTCCACGTCGGTCTTGCCCGCAATGCCAGAGGCGGCTCCTCAAGCTTCGGCGGTTTCCGCCGCGGCACCCGGTGTCGAGATTCGAGACCCGGAGGATTATCCTGCCCAGGATTCAGCGGCTGTTCCTCAAGCTCCGGCGGCCCCTGCGCCTGTGGTTATTCCCAACGCATCGGTTACTCCTGCTCCGGCGCCTGGGGCTGCTCCTCAAACCCCGACGGTTTCCATCCCGATATCCGGCGATATTCCGGATCTGGAGTCTCCCGACTACCAGGAACCCGGAACTCCTTCTCAAAATCTGGCGGTTTCTGTCCCGATATCCGAGGGTGATATTCAGGATCTGGAGGGTTCCGGAGAGGCGCCACCTTCCGGGGAGGGAGGCGGGTTCTTCGTTAAATTCAACAATGCGAACCTTTATGAGGTTATCCATACACTGGCTGCCAACGCCGGGATTAACTACACGATTGATCCGCGCGTAAAGGGCGTGGTGAATGTCCACACTCAAGGAATGCTTCAAAAGTCTTCCGCCCTTGATCTGCTGTTCACCATTTTGCGGGTCAATGGCGCAACGGCGGTTAAAGAAGGGGATACCTACCACATCCTTCCGATGTCTGACGCGAGGATGGAGCCGCTTGTTCCGTCGCTCGCCGGAGATAAAAGGGTCAGAGGCGCCCCCGGCCAGGTCAGCATGCGCGCGTATCCTCTGCAGCATATTTCCGTAGGGGAAATGGCGACGGTTATCAAGCCGTTTCTGTCGCCCGCCGGCGAGGCGGTGGAGGTTGGCCGCGCGAACACGCTGTTGGTTATCGATACGGAAGCAAATCTTGACAAGATAGTCCGCCTCGTTGAGCTTTTGGACTCCGATGTGTTCCGGTCGGCTGGGGTGAAGCTGTTCAAGTTGAAAACGCTTGATCCGGACGAAATGGTAAAAAATCTGGAAAATATTTTCGGGGCGCTGGATTTCTCCTCGAACGGGACGAAGCCGTCGGGCATCAATTTTGTTTCTATAAGCAGATTAAACTCTGTTCTCGTTGTAAGCGCGTCCCCGAAAGCCATGGCGGATGTTGAACGGTGGATTGAGGAGCTTGACCGTCCGGGAGGGTCCTCGTCCCGCTCGGTTCACAGTTATCGGATACGGTACGGGAAAGTCGCCGATATTATCGCTGTATTGACTTATCTGTATCCATCAAACACCGCTATTGTACGCAGAGCGGCGAGGACGGAGTTTAACCCCTCGGTTTCTACGATGTCGGGCCAGTCGTCGGGTTTTCCCGGTCCCGGATCCCAGGGTATGGGGCAGATGCAGACACAGCCTCAGACACAGATGATGCAGGCTGCGCCCCAAAGCGCGCCGCAGTACGCGTCGCAGTATGCGCCGCAGCAGCCCGCAAGGCCGGGAGGGGCTTCGCAATTGGGGGGTAGACGCTCGAGATCGGCGACGGGAGAGGAAGAGAAGTCGTTTTACATCATCCCGGACGAAGCTACGAATTCTTTGATTATTCGGGCAAGTCTTGCGGAATATGCGGATCTCCTTGCAATCTTGAAGACGATCGACGTATATCCTCAGCAGGTGCTGCTCGAGGTGCTAGTGGGAGAGGTGAATCTGTCGGATGATATGAAGCTCGGCATAAGCTGGCAATGGTCCGGGACCAGCGGAACCAACCAGAATGTCAATCATACCGTCTCCATGATGGAGTCGGGATTTTTGAATAATTTCACCTATTTTATCGAAAAAACGAACCGTCTTACCGCGCTGTTCAAGACATTGGCGGAAGACGGAAGGGCATCAATCCTTTCTTCGCCAAGCATTATTGCGTCCAACGGGAAGGAGTCGACGATCAATGTTGTCGACCAGATCCCCATAACGACTTCAGTTTTAAACAGCGCGACGAATCCGCCGGTGACGACAACCTCGGTTGAATACCGGGATGTTGGCGTCATCTTGAGATTTACGCCATACATTAACGACGATGGCCTTGTGACGATGGAGATAGAGCAGGAAGTAAGCGATGTAAACCTTGGGTCCGCAAGCGTCGGATCAAACCCGAGTTTTTTCAAGCGGAGCATAGCCACCAACCTGGTTGCTTCACAGGATCAAAGCATTGTTTTGGGAGGGCTTGTCAAGGAGAAGAAATCGCTTGATCGTGCGGGTCTGCCGTTTTTCTACAAGATACCGGTTATCGGCTGGCTGTTCGGGTCCAGGGAAGACAGCTTGAGCCGGAACGAGCTGTTGATCTTTATCACGCCTCGAGTGATTCGCAGCGTGGAAGAGGGGGTAAAGCTCAGCAGGGACTTCGAGGACCGGGTTACCCAGTTGAAGGCGCGTATGGAAGAAGCCAAGGGGATGCGGATCAGGTAAGACCGCTTTACCTTCTGGCATAAAGCGAAGAAAAAGGGCCGTCAGGGAATACCTGTCGGCCCTTTTGTTTTAAATGGTGCCGGAGGCGGGGGTCGAACCCGCACGGCCGTGAGGCCACGGGATTTTGAGTCCCGCGCGTCTGCCAGTTCCACCACTCCGGCGGCAAGAATTTATCTTATACATTGTTTTTTGCGATGATTCAAACAGATGCTTGAGAATAAAGGCATATAATCATGGCGTCTGGTGATAGGCTTTGCCTGATGGTTGTGGTTGCGAGGCGATTAAGCGTGTATTGGTTTTGTGGTTGCGCTAATGAGTATTTCAGCCCGCGGTTTTGTGGTCCTTAATTATTATAGACCCAAGGAGGCTACAATGCGTTTCCCCGCCACCAAGATCGTCTGCACGATCGGTCCTTCGTCTGACTCGCCAAAAACAATCGAGGATCTTATCCGCAAAGGAATGTCCGTCGCGAGGTTCAATTTTTCCCATGGAGCGCACGAGTGGCATGCCAAGGCGATCAAGACTGTGCGGGCGGAGGCGCAAAAGCAGAAAAAGCACGTGACAATCATGCAGGACTTGCAGGGGCCCAAGATCCGGCTTGGAAAAATCCGGGGGGGAGAGATTGCCCTCAAGGAAGGATCGGTATTTGCCCTGACGATTGCCGATGTGCTTGGGGATGCGTCAATCTGCAGCGTGGATCACAATGGGTTGTTGAAGGATGTGCGGCCTGGAGATCGCATTTTGCTCAAGGATGGGGCGGTGCGGCTCAGCGTCAAGGAGATCAGCGGGAAAAACGCGCTGTGCCGCGTGGAGCAGGGCGGGGTTGTAAAGGATCGGCAAGGGGTCAATCTTCCCGACGCAAAGGTGTCGCTGCCGTCGATGACGGCCAAGGACCTGAAGGACCTGGCCTTTGGGTTGAAGCTTGGCGTCGATTACGTGGCAATTTCTTTTGTGCGTTCTGGTGAAGATGTGCGCAAGCTCGTACAGACTATACGGGCCGCTAAAGCAAACATCCCGGTTATCGCCAAGCTTGAGAAGCCTCAGGCGCTGGACAATCTGGAGAGTATTCTTGAGGTGTCCGATTCCGTTATGGTGGCGCGTGGCGACCTGGGAGTGGAGGCTTCCATAGAGGAAGTTCCACACCTCCAGCGAAAGATCATCACCGCGGCGCTCAAGGCGGGGGTTTCCACTATTACGGCGACACAAATGCTTGAGTCGATGATTGAAAACCCCACTCCGACGAGGGCGGAGGTGTCGGATGTCGCGCACGCGGTGTGGGACGGCAGCGATGCGGTGATGCTGTCGGCGGAAACATCGTCGGGAAAGTTCCCCGTCAAGGCTGTCGAGACAATGCGGAAAGTGGTGGAGAGCGCGGAAGCGCACATGCCGCCTGCTCCGGAGGGGCTGTGGCGGCCGTATGGGTCCGCCGGCGCGGTGGCGGATGCGGCGTGTCGGGCGGCGGCTGATATGAATGCGAAGGCGGTGGTTGTATTCACCCGGTCCGGGCGCTCCGCGGCTATCATGGCTGCGTCGCGTTCTCGTGTGCCTGTTATAGCCTTCACCCCTGTCCGGGGAACCGCGTCGAGGATGGCGTTATTGCGCGGGGTAGAGCCGATGCTTTTGGACGAAGAGGTGGAACCGGTCGTCATGGGACGCAAGGCTGTTGAGATGCTGCGTAAACTCCACCGGATTGCCAAGGGAGACGCGTTGGTCCTTGTCTACGGTGAAAAGGATGCTCCTTGCGACAGACTCCGGATCATGACGGTTTGAGTTTTGTGTTTTAAAACGCGTTTGAATACCTGATCGGAAGCGAGGATGGCTGCGCAATGAATATCGTAGATATCTTGTTAATCGTTCTGGTGCTCTTTTTCGGCATCTTCGGCGCTGTCCGCGGCCTGGTCCGGCAGCTCTTTGCTATTGGCGGACTGCTGGCGGGTCATCTGGTCGGCATTCGGTGCTGCAGTTTATTCGCTTCTGTTTTCAGGATGCACTTCAAGTACGCGGAGCTGGCTTGGTACGTCTTTATACTTCTGATGATCTATATCTTTGTTTTTATCTTGGGGTGTGTAGTAAGAGACAAGGTTGACGGTATGAAGCTGTCGTTTATGGATCACGCCTTGGGATTGCTTGCCGGGTTTTTGAAAGGCGGGCTGCTGGTGGTTTTATTGGTATTTCTGCTGGTTATCATTATGCCTAAAGACAACAAGGTGTTGCGGGAGTCAATGATTGTTCCGCAGGCGGTTGCCGCGGGGAAATTGATAGCCAAGGGATTCCCCGCGCATATTTCGGATTCTTTCCAGGAAAAAGTAAGGGCGGTCGAGAAGCGACCGCCCTTGCCTTTCTTTCGCGAGCGTTAGGCTCCAAAAGGCGCGTTACCCTGTCTTTGCCTTGCGTAGTCCCGCCTTCTGCGAGTTTTTGATGGCGCACAGGTCCGCGCACATCGTGCAGGTATGCTCGTCCACTGACGGCAGGTCACTGCCTCGCCACTCTTTTGCCCGCTTGGGGTCTATAGATATTTCGATCTGCGTCTTCCAGTCGAAGTTAGCGCGGGCGTCCGCCATGATGTTGTCCCGGTCCATCGCTCCAGGGATGCCGCGGGCGATGTCGGCTGCGTGGCCGGCGATTCTCGTGGCTATGACGCCTTCACGCACGTCCTCGATCAACGGCAGCCGCAGGTGTTCGGAAGGGGTGACGTAACATAAAAAGTCGGCTCCGCTCCACGCGGCGATAGCGCCGCCAATGGCCGCGGTGATGTGGTCGTAACCGGGTGCGATGTCGGTGACCAGCGGTCCGAGGACATAAAACGGCGCCCCGTGGCACAGCCGTTTCTGCAGGATCATGTTTGCGGTGATCTGGTTCAAGGGGACATGCCCCGGCCCCTCGATCATAACTTGCACATCGCGGTCCCAGGCCCGTTCTGTGAGTTCGCCAAGGACCATCAGCTCGTGAACCTGCGCCCGGTCGGTCGCATCCGCCAGACAGCCTGGCCGTAACCCATCGCCCAAAGACATTGTTATGTCGTATTCACGGCAGATGTCCATGAGCCGGTCATACTGTTCGAAAAACGGGTTTTCCTTGTTGTGATAGGCCATCCATTCGGCCAAAAGTGACCCGCCACGGCTGACGATGTCCAAGCGCCGCCCTTCCCGTCTCAGTATTTCGAGCGTGGAGCGGGTCACGCCGCAATGAACGGTCATAAAATCGACGCCGTCCTCGGCTTGCTTCTCAATGCCGCGGAAAAAGTCGTCGGCGGTGAGCTCGACCCACGACTTTCCGGCAAGGTAGCCTTCCGCCGCCGCCTGGTAAATGGGAACGGTTCCAAGCGGAACGTCACACTCGGCAAGGACTGCGCGCCGGATCTCGTCGATCGGCCCGCCGGTGGAAAGATCCATCACAGCGTGCGCGCCGGCTTCGACAGCGACGCGCATCTTCGCAAGCTCAAGCTCGATATCGGCGTGGTCGCGGGAGGAGCCGAAATTGGCGTTTACCTTTACGGTCATTCCTTCGCCTATGGGAATAGGGCGAATCGGCCGGCGTTTCTTGTTCTTGCAGATAACCGCTTTGCCGACCGCGATCTGCGAACGTAGTTTTTCGGGATCTATTTTTTCGTCTGCCGCCGCGCGGGCAATCTCCGGCGTTATTTCTCCTTTTCTTGCACGGTACATGAGCGTCATGACCATTCCTCCTGTCCTTGTGTATGCCTCAAAAAGGCGTTTTTGATAGATAGGTTTATATCTGATGCCGCTTGCCTGGGATCTTTTGCCGCAAGGATTGCCGAGATCATGGAAACTCCGTTAGCGCCTGCCGCGATAACTTCGTTAATGTTTTCAGCTCCCACTCCTCCCAGCGCGAACACTGGGATGCGTGTGGAGGCGCAGGCTGCCCGGAGCGTATCCACGCCCAGCGGGGGGCCGAAAGCCGCTTTCGACGGGGTGAAATAGACCGGCCCAAAGACCGCGAAATCCGCTCCGCCCGCTTCCGCTTCCGCAAGCTGTTTTGCGGTGTGTGTGGAACAACCGATCAGGCGGTCTGGCCCCATGAGGCGCCTGGCGTCCCGAGTCGGGATTGAGTTTCTTCCCATGTGTACGCCATCGGCGTCGGCTGCCAGCGCTATGTCTATCCGGTCGTTGATCAGCAGCTTTGCCCCGTAGGCGGAAGTAAGCGCCCGTATCTTCAGGGCCAATTCCAGCAAATCACGGCTTCCGAGATCCTTCTCCCGAAGCTGGACCGCATGTACGCCGCCCGCGAGGGCGTGTTCTACCGCCGAAAGGAGATTCCCTCCGCGCGCCAGCCGGCGATCTGTTATCAGGTATAGACGGAAATTTACCGCCACGGGCAAGGTTTTATCCTCCGCCTACCAGCGTGACAATCTCCAACCGGTCTCCCGACGCAAGCGTGAGCGTGTCGAACGAAGGTTTCCGGAGAATCTCCGTGTTGTGTTCTATAGCTACCCGTGTTGTCGGCAGCGACAGGTCGCGAAGCAATCCGGCGACGGTTGTTCCGGAAGCGATCTCCCGTTCCTTGCCATTTACGATAATCTTTATCTGCGTTTCTCCCATTTTGGAAAGCGGGTCTTCCTTTCGATAAAATAAAAAAACCGCGCCAGATACGGCACGGTTCGAAGAGCACCACCTCCCTGCGCCGGTATTACCCGGATCAGGTTCGACGGGTTGCCCGTTCAATGATACGGGCTCTCAGCGAATGCACCCCCAGCGGTAAGGCGAATTGTATAGAGGCACGGCTATTTTGTCAACGAGAATAAAACCGATGTTCTTCTTGTTTTTCCAAGCCTTTACTTGCTCTTAAATGGTGAAGTAAACTTCGTAAACTACAGAAGACCTAAAACATCAAAGAGGCTCCCCCTTTTGACCAGACCAACGGTGGCGGAAATCCATCTTCCGGCTCTCCGGCATAACTTTCAGGCCCTTCGCTCCCTTCTTCCGGGCGAGACAAAGATGATTGTGGTCGTAAAGGCGAATGCTTATGGGCACGGGGCGGTTCCCGTAGCCCTTGCTTTGGAGGCCGAGGGAGCGGCGATGCTGGCCGTGGCCACGGTTGAAGAGGGGATTGAACTGCGCCGTGGAGGGGTGCGGGCTCCCGTCCTGGTGTTTGGAGAAGTTGATCTGGACCAGGCGGAAGAAGCGCAGGCGCATTCGTTGTCCGCTGTAATGTTTGACCGGAGGCAGGTTCCGCTTTTTGACGGCGTTGCCAAAAAAACCGGGAAGCCGTTTCCCATACACGTAAAGGTGGATACAGGGATGGGGCGGCTGGGATTTACCCCCGAGGCGGCGCTAAGGTTTTTGGCGGATCTGCCGGCGTATCCGGGTTTGAAGCTCGAAGGGTGGATGACTCATCTCTCATCCGCTGATGGTTGTGAAAAAGAAGATCATGCGTTTACCAGAACGCAACTGTCCGTCTTTGCGGATGGAGCGATAAAGGCGCGAAAAACATGCGGTTTTGTAATGGTTCACGCGCTGAACAGCGCCGGAATCCTTGCTTTTGGCGATCAGGCGTTTGACGCGGTCCGGCCAGGTATTGCGCTCTACGGCTATACGACATTGCCGCCGGATAGCGCGCCGGTTTCCTTGCGTCCCGTCATGCGGATCGTATCCAGGGTTATTTCCATCAAAGAAGTGCCAAACGGCCATTTTGTCAGTTACAACCGGCGTTTTGTCTGCCGGGGAGCGCGGCGGATAGCGGCGGTTCCCATAGGGTATGCCGACGGCTATCGGCGTGGGCTTACCGGGCATGCCCGGATGACCGTGGAGGGAATGAAGGCCAAGGTTGCCGGGACGATATGCATGGACTTGACGTTGCTCGACGTGACGGGAATCCCAGGAGTCGGGATTGGCTCCGAGGTAGAGGTTATGGGGGAAGCGTCCATGACCGCCGCCGAAATTGCGGACATTTGCGGCACGATTTCTTACGAGGTTCTCACCGGCATAGGGTTGCGGGTTCCAAGAAAGGTGGTCGATTGATCGTCCGGGCGGCGATTTTATGTCGTTTATAATAAATATGTTTGCGCATTCGCTGTTCCATGATCAAAGAAGAGGGTTTTAAAGCGAAAGAAGCTGATTTGACGCCGGGTTATTGTCAAATGTAACGAACTGTTTATGCGTAAAAAGGTGTTGTGTCAAAATATGAAATGTTTTTGAATACGGCGCGGCATCAGGCCGCAAAACGGCATAGGGAAAGGCAAAACAGCATGGCAAAGATTCAAAGAGCGATAGTGAGCGTATCGGACAAAACGGGCATAGCGGAATTTTGCCGGGCGTTATCCCGTCTTGGGATCGAGATGTACGCGTCTGGCGGGACGGCAAAGCTTTTGCGGGAGAAAAAGATTCCGGTCTGCCTCATCGAGGAGTATACGGGGTTTCCGGAAATGCTGGACGGACGGGTCAAGACGTTGAACCCGAAGATACATGGCGGCCTTCTCGCGCTCCGGGGAAACAGGGAGCATATGAAGACCATCGAGAAGCATGGGATCACCCCGTTCGACATGGTGATAGTCAACCTCTACCCCTTTGAGGCCGCGATCGCGCGCTCCGGGTGTACTCGCGAGGAGGCGATCGAGAACATCGACATCGGCGGGCCGTCGATGCTGCGTTCGGCCGCCAAAAACTGCCAGTCGGTCGCCGTGGTGTGCGACCCGGCCGATTACCCTGGCATTCTCGCGAAGCTTAAAAAAAACGCAAAAGATCTTGATGGCGAAACGCTTGCCGAGCTTGGCCGCAAAGCCTTTGCCCTCACCGCGCGTTACGACGCGGCAATATCAAACTACCTTGGCGCGGGGAAAGACGGAAAAGATCCGTTTCCCGTCACTCTTTCCGCTCAGTGGCGGCGGCATCAGACGCTTCGCTACGGGGAGAATCCGCATCAGCGCGCCGCTTTTTACGTCGATACGCATCTGCCGGGCGAGCCTACGCTGGGCGGCGCGATTCAGTTGCAAGGAAAGGAACTCTCCTACAACAACATCGCTGATATAGACGCGGCGTTGCAGCTTGCCCTTGAGTTTACCGTTCCGGCCGCCGTCATTATCAAGCATGCCAATCCATGCGGAGTGGGGACCGGTCGGCGCCTTGTCGAGGCATTCCGGAAGGCCAGGGAGTGCGACCCGGTGTCCGCTTTCGGCGGCGTCCTGGGGTTCAACCGGCCGGTAAACGCGGAGACGGCGAAGGCGGTTGCCGCCACGTTTTTCGAGGCGATTATCGCGCCGTCCTTCGATAAGGAGGCAAAGAAAATACTCCTCGCCAAGGCAAACCTTCGGGTTCTTGAGACCGGCGGGACATTCCGGCGTTCGAAATCCCAGACCTGGGAGATGAAGAAGGTAAGCGGCGGGCTCCTAATGCAATCAAGCGACCGGCCCGATCAGGACCCGAAAGAGCTAAAGGTTGTGACGAAGCGCAAGCCCACAGCCGGTGAGTTGGAGGCTCTGCGGTTTGCCTGGAAAGTATGCAAGCATGTAAAATCCAACGCGATCGTATATGCGATGAAGGACAGGACGGTAGGCGTGGGCGCGGGGCAAATGAGCCGCGTGGACTCGGCGAAAATCGCCGTGATGAAGGCGCAGCATCCTACGAAAGGGACTGTGCTTGCTTCGGACGCTTTCTTCCCGTTCAGGGACGGCTTGGACATTGCCGCGAAAGCCGGCGTGACGGCTGTGATCCAGCCGGGCGGGTCGATTCGGGACGAGGAAGTAATAGCCGCCGCCAACGAGCATGGAATCGCGATGGTGTTCACAGGTATTCGCCACTTCCGTCATTAAGGCTTATGCGTGGAGGAAATATGGGACTGTCGGTTTTAATCATAGGTAGCGGCGGCCGGGAACATGCTTTGGCCTGGAAGATTTCACAGAGCCCGCTTGTCTCAAAAGTTTACGCGGCGCCTGGCAACCCTGGAATTGCCCGGCACGCGGAGTGTGTTCCGTTGAGTGTGGATGACATCCAGGGATTGCGCGATTTTGCCGTCTCGAAGCGGATTGATCTGACCGTGGTGGGGCCGGAAGCGCCGCTGGTCGCGGGCATAGCCGATCTGTTTGCAAAGGACGGGCTTCTTGTGTTCGGGCCCGATCAGGCCGGGGCGCAGTTGGAGGGATCGAAGGTTTTCATGAAGACGATCCTTCAGGAGTGCGGAGTCCCCACGGCGGATTTTCGAGTGTTCGACGACTACGACGAGGCGGAGCAGTACGTGTTGACCCACCGGCTGCCCGTTGTGATAAAAGCGGATGGCCTGGCCGCGGGCAAAGGAGTTGTCGTGGCGCAGACCTACGAGGAGGCGGTCTCGTTTCTGAAAGAAACGATGGAGACAGGCGTTTTCGGGAGTGCCGGCGACCGCGTTGTGATCGAGGAGTGTCTTGCGGGCGAAGAGGCGTCCTACATCGTCTTTACAGATGGCTATAAGGTGGTTCCGCTGCCGTCATCACAAGACCACAAACGGATCGGCGACGGCGACTTGGGGCCCAACACGGGCGGGATGGGGGCTTATTCTCCGGCTCCGGTCATGACTCCGGAGGTCGAGGAACGGGTACTCCGCGAGGTATTCGATCCGCTGCTTGCGGCCTTGCGCGCCAGAAAGATTGTCTATCGCGGTATCCTGTATGCCGGACTGATGATTGATAATGGCGTGCCGCGGGTTTTGGAGTTCAACGTCAGGTTTGGCGACCCGGAGGCGCAGCCGCTGTTTATGCGCTTTTCGGGCGATCTCGTGCCATTGCTGCTCCAGTGCGCTCGGGGCAAGATCGACGACGCGAGTATAGAGATCGATCCGCGCCCCGCGATTTGCGTTGTGATGGCTTCCGGCGGGTATCCGGGGAAGTACGCCAAAGGGTGTCCAATTGAAGGCGTAAGCGACGCGGAGAAGCTTTCCGATGTGATCGTTTTTCACGCCGGGACCGCTATGGAACAAGGGAGGCTGATAACCGGCGGAGGCCGCGTGCTCGGCGTTACCGCGATCGGCGAAACTCTCAAAGGCGCGATTGCCCGCGCGTATGACGCCGTTGACCTGATTCATTGGGAAGGCGCTTATTATCGCAGCGACATCGGCAAGAAGGCGCTGCTCAGAAGAGGTGTGTGATGCCGGGTAAAGTGCTGATTCTCATGGGAAGCGCCAATGACGCCGACACAATGCGCGGAGCGGCGGATGTTTTGGAGAAATATGGAATTCCTTATGAGATGACGGTTGCGTCGGCGCACCGCGCGCCTGAGCGAACCCGCCTTCTTGCCCAGAACGCGGAGCGGGAAGGTTTCAGCGTTGTGATCGCCGGAGCGGGAGCGGCGGCCCATCTGGCGGGGCTTGTGGCTGCCGAGTCGGTACTGCCGGTTATAGGGGTGCCGCTTTCGGGTTCCGCGCTGTACGGTTTCGACGCGCTTCTTTCTACCGTCCAGATGCCCGCGGGCATACCTGTGGCGACCGTGGCTATCGGAAAGGCGGGGGCGCAAAATGCCGGACATCTTGCGGCGCAGATCCTCTCCGTGGCCGTTCCCGAACTGCGGGAGAAGGTTCGCGCCCACCGTAAAACGCTGGCGGACGCGCTCGAAGAAGCCGCAAAGAAACTTTCATGATCTTTTTGGCTCCAGAGTGTTTTATATGCATGCTGCGGCAGGCTGACCTTGCCGCGCGGGCGCAGAACGCAACGGAACATGAGCGGGTTGCGATTCAGGCGAAGGTATGCGACATGCTGCGGGATCTTCCATCCAAGGACGAGATTCCGGCGGTGACCGCTACACGGCTGCAGGAAATCCTGCGCGAGTCGCTGGGAACGAATAACCCGTTTGGTCCGATGAAGGAGCGGATATTTTCCCGCTTTGAGGAGATGGCGGCGCGGGCCCGGCAGCTTTTGGAGGGAGCCTCCGACCCGTGGTCCGCGGCTGTCAGGCTTGCCGCTTTCGGCAACATCCTTGATTCGGGGATCGTCGATCAGGACGCGATGGATAAAGAAGTGTCTTCGATCTCTGAAGACGTGCACGAATACCGGCTCCCCTCGCGGTTTAGGGAGCGGCTTCTACAGGCTGATCAAGTCGGCGTCCTCATGGACAACGTTGGCGAGGCTGCTTTTGATCTTCCGCTTTTGTCGCTTCTTGCTTCCAATGGGAAATCATTGTGGATTGGCGTAAAGGGAGGGATTGTTTACGACGACTTGACGCTGGAAGACGCGGAACGGCTGGGGTTGGGCGCCTACGGAGAGCTTGTGTCCAACGGAAATCAAGGGGTAGGCACCATTCTTGATTTGTGCGCGGAGCCGTTTCGGGAGCGTCTTTTCTCTTCAGGGTTGATCCTTTCCAAAGGGCAGGCAAACTTCGAGACGCTGGTTGGGCGTGTGACGAATGCGTATTATCTGCTGCGCTGTAAATGCCCGGTCGTCTCCAGAGCCGTGGGACGCCCGGAAGGGGAATACCTTTTTCTTGACGCTTCCGGCAGGCAGGCGGAATGACCCGGGTTATTCGCCTGGACGCGAATCCCGGTATGCCCGTACCGCAAGATGTGGTTGTTTCCCTTAAAAACGGTGGACTTGTTGTTTGCCCGACCGACACGTTGTACGCCCTGGCTGCCGTGCCGTTTTCGAAAGAAGGGCTCTTGCGTCTTGCGGGCGCGAAGAATCGTGATTCGGGAAAGCCTGTCCCGCTGCTTCTTTCGGGACCAGACGCGGCTTCGCGGTGGACAAGCGGCATACCCGAGGCGGCTGACAGGCTGATGCGACGATTTTGGCCTGGAGCGCTTACACTCGTGTTGCCTGCCGCGCAGGGGCTTTTCCCGATGATTACTGACGAGGGCGGCACGGTGGGGTTGCGTGTTCCCGATCATCCGGTTGCAAGGGAACTGGCGGATCGCGTGGGCGGCGCAATTACCGGAACTTCCGCTAATCGTGGCGGCAAGCCTTGGGACTGGGAGTCGCCGGAAGAGATCTTTCGGGAGTTCGAGGACGAGATCAGTTGGGTTCTATGGGATGGGCCTTTAACGACCACGGCGGCTTCCACCGTTGTCCGGATAACGGGCGAGAGACCGACGCTTTTGCGGGATGGAGCGATCCCGTTTCAAGAGATAATGGAGTATCTCCAGAAAGGGTGACCGATCCATGGCCGACGTGAAACCGTTTCGCGGTATCCACTACGACTTGGGTCGCATAGGAAATCTAAGCGACGTCGTTGCTCCGCCGTATGACGTAATTTCTCCGGAGGAGCGGGAAGCGTTATATAGACGCCATTCTTGCAACATCGTCCGAATTGATTTCGGAAAGAAAGAAGAAGGCGACACGCCGGGGGCGGATGTTTATTCCCGCGCCGCGCTCTTTTTCCGCGACTGGCGCTCGAACGGGACGCTGACGCAGGACCCCGCTCCATCCCTGTATTACTACGAGCAGGAGTTCGTAATTGCCGGGAAACGGGCCTATGTGCGGAAGGGATTTCTTGGCGCGCTAAAGCTTTCTCCATTTGGCGAAGGGGAGGTGTTTCCGCACGAGCGGACCCTGTCCGGCCCAAAGCAGGACAGGCTTTCCCTGATGCGGGCAACCGATGCCCACATGAGCCCTATCTTTGGCCTTTATTCAGATCCTTCGAACGCGGTTTTGAAGGGTTTGTGCGCTGGGATGCGGCCCAAACCGGACCTTTCGGCAACGGATGATCTTGGCGTGAAGCACCGCGTCTGGGTGGTGTCGGATGCCGGGGCAATTCGCGCCGCCGTGGAAAATATGGCGGGGAAAGGCGTCTTTATCGCCGACGGTCATCATCGTTACGAAACGGCGCTTGCTTTCCGTGACGAGATGCGGTCAAAGCACGGGTCGGATACAGCGGCGGCTTACGAGCATGTGCTTACGTTTCTTTGCAACATGGACGACGAGGGAATCGTCATCCTGCCGACACACCGTGGAATCCACTCTCTTTCCGGCTTCTCGGAGGAAATGTTTCTTTCGGCGGTTCGTAGGTTCCTTCCTGTGGAAAGCCGCGAAGGTTCGTCCGAGGACGCAATACTGGCGGTGGAGGAAGCCGGCCGACGCGGAAAGGCCATTGCGTGGAGCGCGGGCGGCAACAGGTACCACTTGATCACTTTTCCGGATATAGACCGGTTCTGCGAAGCTAACCTTTCAAAGTTTCCCTTGCAGCTTCGTTCCCTCGATGTGGCGCTTTTGCACGGGTTCCTGATCGAGCAGTTGCTTGGCATTTCCGCCGAAGCTGTTACCGGCGGGAAGTTTGTCAAATATTACAAAGACCCGCTGAAAGCCGCGGAGGATCTGTCTTCCGGCGCGATACAGCTTGCCTTTTTCCTGAATGCGGTAACGATTCCGGAGTTCAGGGATGTTTCTTTGTCGGGGCATGTGCTCCCGCAGAAAAGCACGTTTTTCTATCCGAAGATAGGGACAGGGCTGCTTATATTTCCCGTAGGGCCGGAGGATAAAGTTGGTTGATAGCGGCGCCGGCGGCAAAGAGGCTTTGCAAGCCGCTCCTCTTTCAATCCGCCAGCCGGAGAAAGGCTATCGGTTCTCTATCGACTCTGTTCTGCTTGCCGGTTTTGCCGCGCCGTTTTGCCGGGGGAGCGTGCTGGATCTGGGGACCGGATGCGGCGTTTTGCTGCTCCTGCTGTCGCGGCTCTCCGGGGAAATGTCTTTCGGCGTCGGCGTGGAGTTGCAGGAAGAGCTGTTTGAGTGCGCGCGGGATAATTTTCTGAGCAACGGGCCGGAAGGCGCTCTCAATGCTTTTCATGGTGATTTTCGGAAAATGCCTCACGAGATCGTTCCGGGGGCATTTGATCTTGTGGTTTCAAACCCTCCGTATGTGCGGGTGGGTGATGGGCGGCGAAATCCGGATTCCGGGAAAGAGGCGGCGCGGCATGAAGTCCACTCTTCGCTTGAGGAGCTTTTTTCCGCGGCCATCCGGTTCATGGCTCCCAGAGGCCGGTTCGCGCTGATTCTTCCTGTGGAACGCATCCGGGATATCGAGGCGTGCAGACAGCGGGAGCGTATGTCGATGAAAGTTACCCGCCTTGTCTTCCCGTGGGAAGACAAACCCCCATCAAGGGTGCTTTGCTGTTTGGCGCGTGAGTCTTGTGGTTCCACAGAAGAGCTTCCGTCTCTTGTTCTTCACGCGGAGAAGGAGAAGTACTGCTCTGAAGTGGAGAAGATTTGCCGTTTGTTCCGGTCCGGCGTCCAGAGTTTTTAACGGCTGAGTCCGGTTAATCTTTCTCCGGAATTTGCATCCCCCGGATAATTGCGCGTAAGAGTTCCCGTATTTCCGGATCAGCTACTTCCGACAGCCCTTCCGGCTCGACGATAGGGCGGGCAGGGGGTATATCCGTTGGTATGGTCTGGCCTTCTCCCGGCGAAGGAATAGCTCCGACCACGAAGCGCAGGTCCGAGACAGGGTTGCGCGGACCGGCTGCGGGAATGATTTTCGATAGCAGCATTGGCTTGCTCATTTGAAGTTCCTGCGCCCAGGTATGGTTGCGGACCACAATCGTGAGCACGCTGTTTCGAAACCTTGCCGGGAAGGTTTTAGACGATAGCAAAGGCCCCATGATCGACGGCCATGCTTTGCGGAGAGAGACGAGTACCGACACTTCTGGAATATTGAGAGAAGCAAGGTAGCGCTCGATATCGACTGACAAGGGTACGGGGGCTTTGCGTGTCATGAAAATACTATATGCATTCCGGCTTGAGAATTCCTGCTCGAAATAAACAAAAAGCCGAAGTTCTTTTTTGCTCTGTCGATACGATAAAATACGATAAATTATATGTAATTTTATATAATTTTATGAAATAAAGCGGTTGTTGGGTTATGCGCGAGGAAAGTTTTTATGGGTCGTTGCTCTTTGGCTATGATAAATTCGTAAAGATAAGATGTGAGTAATGGTTTTTGGGGAGGATGGTTGAAAAGACGGGTTTTCGGCATGCGGGCGACGATGCTTTTATCGGTGGTCTTGCTCTTTTTGCCGTTACAAGCGGAAGCGGCGGACTCAACGAGCGAAAGTTTTCCGGAAACAGGCGCGTCGGCTACAGAGACCCTCCTCGACTTCTCCTCGGTTTTTCCTCCGGCTTCCGCCGTGCGGTCGCCCAATGCTCCGGCTCCGGCTCCGTCTCAGCAAAACGTGATACCGTTTCAGCGTTCCTTTCTTTATCCATCAATGGCTGCCGCGGCTTTCGAAGAAGATGACGACCATGTTATGTCGCCTGGAGATGTGGATCTTCAAGTGAGCACCAA
>Ga0082212_10002746_pt1 | contig 25365 bp, 20 predicted proteins | sample TergutNt197P3_FD_71548 | JGI IMG/M metagenome (GOLD analysis project Ga0082212, IMG submission 71548) | Neocapritermes taracua P3 segment gut microbial communities from Petit-Saut dam, French Guiana - Nt197 P3 | ecosystem: Host-associated > Arthropoda: Insects > Digestive system > Gut ...
CTGCGGGGATATAGAACTCACGGAAACGGTTGAAGTGGAGATCACGGTAAAACTGAATGCCTCGGCAACAGTAATGGTAGGAGACTATGTGAAGAATACCATAGTAGCCAAGAGTGATAATGATAAGGATAAGGAAGATGAAGACGACAAACCGCTGATCCTCCGTAATCCTGATGCCAGCATCACAAAGGTTGCTGATGTGACCGAGTTACATAGAGGCGAAGAGTTTACCTATACGCTTACCTTAACGAACTCAGACAAAGCGACCGGGGCCTGGAGAAATGTGGTAGTAACAGATATCCTGCCCGTTGGATTGGATTATCTAGACGGAAGCAGCAGTCAAGGGACTGTAGCGATCGGCGCGGACAAAAAAACCGTGACTGTCACTGTAGGAGATATAGCCATCGGGGCAACGGTAACAGCAGAAATCAAGGTCAAAGTCAATAATCTGGCTGTAGTGGGAGAGGTTATCGTCAATACGACCATAGCCAAGAGCGATAATGAAGAAGATAAAGAAGATACAGATATGAAATACTTGATCGGGCCGGATGGCAGTATTACCAAACAGGCATATACAACAAAAGTACATGTTGGCGATCAATATAAATATCTGATCACCATAAGCAACTCTAATACAGCGACTGAACCTTGGAAGAATGTAATAGCAACAGACGACCTGCCTGCCGAACTTGATTATGTAAGCGCCACTGAGTTGACGACAAAAGGCGTGTCTATTACAGAAGCCAGTGGAACTGTGACTATCTCCTGTGGAAACATAGCAATCGGTGAAACCGTGACTGTTGAAATAACAGTTGAGGTAAATGATAATGCCGTTGTTGGAGATAAGATCAAGAACAAAGTAGTTGCTACAAGTGACAATGATGACGATGAAGAAGACGAGGATGAAGATCCGGAAATCATGCCCCTGTATAAAGTTACTTACGTAGCCAATGGCGGAATAGGTGGCCCGCATGAAGTAACAGGAATACACGGTGGCACTGATCATACGGTACTTGGCTTGCCGGATATCGGCATCAGCCACCCGGAACACGATTTCCTGGGCTGGAACACGGAACCGGACGGCAGTGGTGATGCATATGATCCAGGCGATCTGATAACCGTGGATGAGGATATTATCCTTTACGCACAGTGGGGAGTTCCTGACGGCAGTATCAGTAAGCAGGCAGATACAACAGCAGTTCATGTTGGCGATCAATATAAGTATCTGATTACTATAACTAATGCTGCTACGGCTTTTACAGCCTGGAAAAATGTAATAGCAACAGACGACCTGCCTGCCGAACTTGATTATGTAAGCGCCACGGAGTTAACGACAAAAGGTGTGACTATTACAGAAGTCAGTGGAACTGTAACTATCTCCTGTGGCGATATAGCAATCGGTGAAATCATGATTGTTGAAATAACAGTTGAGGTAAATGATAAGGCAGTAGTTGGAGATAAGATCAAGAACAAAGTAGTTGCCACAAGTGACAATGATGATGAAAAATACGATGAGGACGATGATCCGGAGATCATGCCGCTGTATAAAGTAACATATGAAGCCAATGGTGGAATTGGCGGTCCGCACTTAGTAATAGACATCCCTGCCGGCACTACCCACACAGTACTTGATCTGACAGTTACCGGCATCAGCCGCCCTGGCTACACATTTTTGGGCTGGAACACAGCAGCAGATGGCAGTGGCGCTAGTTTTGTACCCGGTACTGTACTTATTGTGAACAGCGACATAAGACTATATGCGCAATGGTACTTTTCCGGTGGTGGCAGTAAACCTGTAATTGAAGTCAGCACTGTTGGCCTCACCCCCGGCGGTACTGTGGATGTTACTTATGGCATCAAAAACAATACCATAGGCTTCAGCGTTTTGGATTTGGAGCTGCCATATAATGGGAAAATTTACCAGCCAATCAAGATCACTCCTGGCTCCATTTTGGATGAAAATAGCGGTATCTTTTTAGCCAATCCCTCTTTTGGCGGCAATGACATTCTGAAAATTATTTACATAGATTATGAGAAGGTTATTGGCGATGGCCTGCTCTTCACCGTTACTTATAAAGCAGCCCCGGATGCTCCGCCTGTAGATGAGAAACTGGATCTTGAAGTGATACAAGCTAGAATAGCCCTCTCGGATATAGATTTTGCCGATATAGATTTACAGGTTGAGCCTGGCACTATGATCATTGGCATCCCGGGCGATGTCAACGGTGACGGCGAAATTACTCCGGAAGACGCCATGACTCTTCTCCAAATGTATGTCGGTCTGATCCCATGGACCCCCAGAGCTCTATTTTTCGGCGATATCAATAAAGACGGCATAATTGATATCACCGACTCTGCTCTGATCCTTCGCATGGTTGTCGGCGGCTAAGAGATCGATCAAAATATCCTTAGTTAATCACAGAAAAATCAAGATATATTTTCGATGTATTCATCAAGCCATTCTTTATTGCCGCTTTCATTTTAAGAAGCGAGAAGCCACCCGTTCCGGCTTCTCGCTTCTTGAGGGAGCAGCCCTCATCAGCACAGTCCCTTTTCTTTTTTGATAAATTCCCGCACCAGCTTTTCTATGGCTTTTTTCTCTATTCGCGATACATAAGAACGCGATATATTCATAATCTTGGCAATCTCCCTTTGGGTTTTGCGCTTCTCCCCTACCAAACCATAACGGGCCTGCAAAACATAGCGCTCTTTCTTCTCAAGGATTTCCATCCTTTGCAACAGCTCTATTTTTTCTTCTTTATTCTCCACCACTTCGGATATATCTTCGCCTGTGCTGCCCAAAAGATCAAGTAAAGTCACCTCATCCCCGTCTTTATCTACTCCAACCGGCTCATAAAGAGAAACTTCATTCTTCAACCCTTTAGTTGCCCGAATATACATTAGGATCTCATTTTCAATACAACGGGCTACATAAGTCGCTAAACGGGTACCTTTATCCCGGCGGAAAGTTTTGATACCCTTGATCAAGCCAATAGTACCGATTGAAATCAGATCCTCCCGGTCGATACCGGTACTTTCAAATTTTTTGCCGATATGGGCTACCAGACGTAAATTATGTTCGATCAGGATGTTGCGGGAATCTTCGCTCCCCTCCTGCAAAGCCTCTAAATGACGCCTTTCGTCCTCTTCGCTGAGCAGGGGCGGGAAAACGCTATTATTCAGGTACGCGATAAAATTAGGGGATTTTTTACTACTTTTTGGCCTGATTCTTTGGCTCAAGGAAAAAAACATATCACGCACCTCCTCCCAGACGATTCCTAATATTTTATTCGCCTAGGGCTTGGTTGGTGTTAGTTTTTTGCGTTAATTTACTCATGCCAACAGATTGACAGCCAGCAAAAGACCAGGTATAATTATCTTGATGCTTTTATTAATAAGGCCGGGTCAATTTTAGCAAAGTCAGGTAAAAATGCTGATTGCCGCTGCTTCAGGTATAATTCTTAATTAGTTCAACCAACTGAAAATGGAGGAAAATAGAGAAAATGAGCGCATTTTTGAAAAAAATAAATTTTCCGGGAATACTGGCCCTAATAGCCGGCAGCTTCATTGCAGCAGTGGCTGTTAATATTTTTTATCTTCCCATCAAATTGACTATGGGCGGAGTCAGCGGGGTTGCCTCAATTATCTTTCAAACCACCCATATTTTACCAATGGGAATGATCCTGCTTCTGATCAATGTACCTATTTTTATTATCGGCTTCAAATATATCAATTTGCCTTTTATCATCAAAAGCGGTATAGGTACGGTGGCAAGCTCCCTGGCTATTGATATTACCAGCCCTTGGCTTGCTGATATTTATGAAAGTTATCTCAGCCACCTGCCGGGGGGAGGTTTGGCTGATCCTTTTGTTTTTGCCGTGATAGGCGGAGTGGTTTATGGGATCGGTTACGGTTTGATTTTTGCCGGGGGCTTTACCACCGGAGGTACGGATATTTTGGCCAAAGTAATTCAAAAGTTTAAGCCCAATTTTAGTATCGGCCAGGCTCTGATGATTTTAGAAGGTTTAATTATCGCTTTTGCCACCGCGGTTTATTTCCGAAGCGAACATACTGCCATTTTGCTGGGGATTTACTCCTTGATTTCCGTTTATATCACCAGCAAATGCATAGACCTGGTTTTGGAGGGCTTCGCAGCCTCCCTCACCTCATTGATCATCACTACTAATGCAGAAACAATACGCCGGGAAATCTTCCTTCAGTTGGACCGGGGCTGTACGGAAATAGACGGACGGGGGGCTTATACCGGTGAGGAAAAGACTGTGATGCTTTGTGTGATCAGTCCCAGGCAATTATTGGAACTGCGGAAAATCTGCAAAAAAGCCGACCCCGCAGCATTTGTAATCTTGGTTTCCTCCTACGAAATCCTGGGAGACGGATTCAGCTCACGGACCTAACCCGGACAAGCCGGAGTGTTGAGTGTTGAGTTTTGAGTTTTGAGTAGGAGCAGGAATACGGCGGCACGAAAATTTTGCCATTTTACGCAGAATTTCGAGAGTAAGTGCCTAAAAATAACTTGCTAATAGCCTTATTTGGTGCTATAATATCAAAAAAGAAAGGGATACATCCGGATGACTGAAAAGAGAGGGAAATTCATTGTCTTTGAGGGCCTTGACGGCTGCGGTAAATCCACTCAGTTGGAGTATCTGAGGGAACGGCTTAGTGATAGGTGCAAGCGTGCCGGTAATCAGCGAAAAGTTTTTGCCACCCGGGAGCCAAGTGATAGCATTGCGGGCCTTATTTGCCGGGGAATAAGCAAAAAAACCATATTCGTTCAACCGGAAACCGAATGCCTCCTCTTTGCCGCCGACCGTTATGAGCATATCGTTACGGAAATATTGCCGCAAATAAAAGCCGGCAATCATGTCCTTTGTGATAGGTTTTTCCTATCAAGTTTTGCCTATCAGAGCTCCCATATAGATATCAAGAGGGTATTAGAATATAATCTGGCAGCTATGAATCTCATAAAACCGGATATAACCATTTTTATTAATCTTAGCCCGGAGGAATGTGCAATGAGAAGAACTCTTGAAAGACCAACAGAGGAAAAATACGAAACTGTTAAGCAGGCCGAGATAATCCTCAAGCAATATGCAAAGGCAATTGAGTTCCTCAAGGACAAAATGAATAAAGTTTTATCTATAAATGGCTCCGGCAAGCAAACCGCTGTTTTTAATGAATTATGGGATGCATTGCTAAGTCACCGGGTTTTTAAAAAAGAAGATTTTGCTTAGGCACTTACTCCCGAAATACTGCGTAAAACAGCAGAATTTTCGTGCCGCCATATTCCTGCTCCTACTCAACACTCAACACTCAACACTCCGGCTTGTCCGGGTTAGGATCAATCCAGCAGGGCGATCCGCTCTATGGTGTTACGGAACACTTCCGCTGCTTCCCTGCCGCCGGAACCGCCGTTTTCTACATATACCACCAGGACGAATCTAGGCGCCTCTGCCGGGGAATAACCGGCAAACCATACGCCCTTGTGCTGAGAAGTACCGGTTTTTCCGCTGCTTTTTATTGTCATATCCTGTAAATTATGACCGGTACCCCCGGTCACAGCCAGCCGTAAAGCCTCACTTAAATAAGCCGCTGTTTCTTCTTTTATCACCCTTTGAGGCTCCCGGATAGGATATTCCACCTGGCCATTGCTATCCTCCAGCCGCAGCAATAAGCGGGGGAAAACCCTTTTTCCCCCATTGGCTATAATGGCATAGAGCTGAGCTACCATCAAAGGGCTGAGCTGTACTCCGTTTTCCCCTACGGCAACATTAACTATATCACCGCTGACCTGGTCATTGAAATCCAAGTAAACCCTTTGGGGCAGAGGATAACCACCCACCACTTGCTGGTCAAGACCGCAGATATTAAAATAACGGCGAATGGCCGGTCCACCCAGAAGTAAGCTTAAATTAGCAAAATATGGATTACAGGAGTTCGCTAAAGCCCATTTCAAATCTTCCCGGCCATGTCCCTTTTTATCCCAACAATTAAGAAGGCGGTCGCCGGGCAAAGTCAAAAAGCCCTCACAAAAAAAATCAGCGGGGGCTTGATTTCCCATTTCCAAATCTGCCATGGCCAGTACTACTTTAAAAGTGGAAGCCGGTGGGTAAAGGGCAAAAGCCTTGTTGATATAGGCATCCCCTTCCCGGGGTACTTCCAAAAGATAGGGATCGATTTTGGGACTTGAAGCCAGAGCCAAAATATCACCGTTTTCAGGGTCCAAAAGCACTGCTGCCCCCGAATAAGGAGCAAGGCACTGTTCCAGAATCTCTTGATAATCCAGGTTCAATGTCAAATAAACGTTTGCCGAAAGATCCTCCTTATCCTCCGCCGGAGGGAGCAGGCTGAAGCCTAACCCGGGGATTTGCCGCCCCCTGTCGTCCACCAAGGCAATGGCCTGAGGGCTGACCCGTCCGGCCAGCAATTCATCATAGTGCTTTTCCAGGCCGGATCTTCCCCGGTATACTCCCGGGCTTTCGATAGAAGCAAAACCTAATAAATGGACAGCCGGCAGATTGGGGCCGTAACGGGCTGCCAAAGGCAATAAGAATACCCCCGGGATTTGCTTTTCCCGGAGGAGATCCGCTTCCTTTTGGCTGAGATTGGTTTTGAGAATAAAAGGCAGGCTGCTTTGCTTGAGATTGCTTTGGATCCGGGCCAAAACGGCAGTCTGAGGCATATTCAGAGCCTCGGCCAACTCCAGAGCCAGCTTTTCCTCATCATTTATCATCCCGGGAAAGAGAGTAAGGCAAGTGGATTCAATACCGGTAAGCCGCCGCCCCAGGCAATCAAAAAAATCTCCGCGGCTATATTGATAATAGTCGATTTTTTTACTGCGCTGAGCTTGAGCCATAACAGTCAAGCTTTGACTACGCACTAAATCCAGCCAGGTCAAGCGGGCAGCCAAGACTAAAAACACCAAGAGAAAAACAGCAGCTAAAATAAATACTTTCTTGAGAGATTTCTGATTAGGCATAATAACAACCCCATTTTGGTATATTTTACCATTATTATGCCCGATTTTGTTTCAGAGCAAACCCAATAAAACAGGCAAGAAGAATATGCTCCTCTTGCCTGTTTTTAATATTATTCAATGTCCTACTTTCCTGATCCCTGATCCCCTAACCCGGACAAGCCGGAGTGTTGAGTTTTGAGTGTTGAGTAGAAGCAGGAATACGGCGGCACGAAAATTTTGCCATTTTACGCAGAATTTCGGGAGTAAGTGCTTAACAGCTGTGCTTTATCTGTTTCCTCCCAGGGCAGGGCCAATTCCGGGCGGCCGAAATGGCCGTAGCTGGCGATTTGGCGATATATGGGCCTTAATAGATCAAAACTGGCGATTATCGCCGCCGGACGCATGTCAAAATGCTGCCGTACTAGGATAGCCAGCTGCTCATCGCTGATCTTTCCGGTGCCAAAACTTTCCACCAACAAAGAAACCGGCTCCGCCACCCCGATGGCATAAGCGATCTGTACCTCACACTTATCAGCCAGTCCGGCTGCCACCAGGTTTTTGGCTATGTAGCGGGCCAGGTAAGCGCCGGAACGGTCTACCTTGGTGGGATCTTTGCCGGAAAATGCGCCGCCCCCATGTTTTGCCATGCCCCCATAAGTATCCACAATGATTTTGCGTCCGGTCAAGCCGCTGTCCCCTTGGGGTCCACCGATCACAAAACGGCCGGTTGGATTCACCAGATAACGGGTATTCTTATCTATCAGGTCAGAGGGCAAGGTGGGCAGTATCACCTGACTTATGATTGCCCGGCGCAGTTCCTCAATCTCAATATCCGGGCTATGCTGAGTAGAGAGCACTACCGTATCAATGCGTAAGGGTTTGCCATCCTCATACTCTACAGTCACCTGAGACTTGCCGTCCGGCCGGGCAAAGGGCAGGTCGCCGCTTTTGCGCAGAGCGGAAAGCCGTCTGGTCAGCTTATGGGCCAAACTGATAGGTAAAGGCAAAAACTCCGGGGTTTCATTACAGGCATAACCAAAAACCATGCCCTGGTCCCCGGCGCCAATCAAAGCAAAAGCGTCCTCATTACCTAATTTGCGCTCCAAAGCCTGATCGACCCCCAGAGCAATATCGGGGGATTGGGACTCTATAGCTGTCAGCACCGAGCAGGTTTCACAATCAAAGCCGTATTTAGCCCGCACATAGCCGATATCCCGCACCACCGACCGGGCCAGATTTGGAATATCCACATAACACTTTGTGGTAATTTCCCCGGTGACAAAAACCAGCCCCGTAGTGACCATAGTTTCACAAGCCACTCTGCAGTCCTTATCCTTGGCAATTATTTCATCCAAAATAGCATCAGAAATTTGATCGGCAATCTTATCAGGATGCCCCTCCGTAACCGATTCCGAAGTAAAAAAACTCCTCATTTCTATTACCCCCTGTTTTAACAAACATAATCATCCGACAAGATACTAATAATTAATTGTGAATTGTGAATTGTGAATTGTGAATTACATATTGCCATATCTCCATTGCCAGAGCTTTTTTACTCATCAGGGGAAATTGCTTTTCCTCACCTTGCGCAGAGATAATAGTGGCTATATTGGTATCTCCGGCAAAACCGGCGCCCGGCTGGCTTACATCGTTTGCTACTATATAGTCCAGGTTTTTTTCTCTTAATTTTTTACGGGCTTCTTCCAACAAATTCTCTGTTTCCGCGGCAAAACCTATCAGGATCCGCTCCCCCTTGTTCTGTCCCAAACCTGCTAAAATATCAGGATTAGGCTCCAAATAAAGGTTTAAAGAGGCGGAGCTTTTCTTGATTTTTTCCTTGGCTGCCTGCCGGGGCCGGTAATCTGCTACGGCTGCGGCGGCAATAACTATGTTGCATGCCGGATAAAGCACGGTCACAACCCGGGCCATCTCCAATGCACTTTCCACCCGGTGCAGGTTCACTCCGGGCGGTGGATCCAAGGCCACCGGTCCACTCACCAAATCCACCACTGCTCCTAAATCTCTGGCTGCCCCGGCTAAGCAATAGCCCGTTTTGCCGCTGGAGCGGTTGCCCAGATAACGAACCGGATCCATGGCCTCCCAAGTAGGGCCGGCTGTTATCAGCACCCTCCGGCCGGCCAGGGGCTTGTCCGGATTAAGAGTTGCTTCGATTACCTGCATAATCTTGGGGATTCCTGCAAGGCGGCCCTTGCCGATAGCTCCGCAAGCCAAAACCCCCTCCTCCGTCTCAATCAAAGTCCAGCCTCTTCCTGCCAATATTTGCAAATTTCCTTGGGTAGCCGGATTATCATACATATCACAATGCATAGCCGGCGCCGCTATCACCTGCGCCTTGGTAGCCAAGAGCGAGGCAGAAAGTAAATCATCGGCTAAACCCATAGCAGCTTTAGCCAGAATATTGGCAGTGGCAGGAAGCAGTAGAAACAAGTCACAGGCAGCCAGATCAATATGAGGAACATTATAGGCGGGATCCATAGACATTAAATCCACGGCCACCGGCTGGCCGGAAAGAGTTTTCATGGTCAAGGGGGTGATAAACCTGCAAGCTCCCTCAGTCATGATTACCCGTACTTCAGCATTGTTTTTTTTCAGCCAGCTGACAATCTCCGCACTTTTATATGCAGCAATACCGCCGGAGATCCCGACGGTAACAGTTTTGTTCTTAAACACATTTCCCCCAATGCGGTCTTTGACCGCAAGTATTCAGAATTCAGTATTCAGAAATCAGAATGCGGGTAACTTTTCGCTCTGCGAAAACTTATTGAAGTAAAGAACTTGTTCCCTAATTTACATTATACGGGAATAAGCGGCTAAGCAAATTCTTCCGGGCGTTCCCAAACGATTTTGCCTGCTGCCACATCATATAAAGCAGAACTTACCGGGTTGTAAAAACCGGCAGGCTTAACTTCTTCTTCGCTATCTATCAGGTAGCGGGCACGCCTTGAGGCTATAATTACCAAAGTATATTTAGCATCTACTTTATCCAGCAATTGATTTATCGGCGGTTTATTCAAATGATTTCCCCCCACTCTTTTCCCGGGCAATAATGGCTTCTATTTTTTCCACAGTCTGTTTTAATTTATTATGCTCGTTGACCACAATATAGTCATAAAAAGCAGCCTGGGCCAATTCCTGTTCGGCTATGGCCAAACGAAGGCGCCGGTTTTCTTCATCTTCTGTATTGCGGTAATAAAGCCTTTGTTCCAAATCGGCCAGGGCCGGGGGGCATATAAAAATAAAAACACCTTGGGGGCAAGCCGCCTTCAGCTGCATTGCCCCTTGAGTATCAACTTCCAAAATTATATCCTTCCCCTGCCGGGACAGGCGCTCCACCTCGCAGCAAGGGGTTCCGTAATAATCTCCGTAAAGTTCTGCCCATTCCAAAAAGCGGCTTTCCGCTTGCCGGCGCTCAAACTCCTCCCGGCTCAGAAAATAATAGTGGACACCATCTTTTTCCTGAGGCCGGGGCTTCCTGGTGGTGGCGGAAATTGCCGTAACGATATTGGGGTTGCGGGAAGTTAAAAGGCGGCAGATACTATCTTTTCCTACCCCGGAAGGACCGGAAAGTATCAAAAGCAAACCGGACTTTATTTCTGCTTCCACATCAATCCCCACTTCCTCTAAAGTAAGAGCTGCTAAACCGGCTCCAAAAAGCGATGACCCATAGTTTCCGGCAAAATGGCGGACAGGATGATATACCGGTTATCCGTGACAATAACTGCCCGCGTTTTGCGGCCCTGAGTAGCATCTACCAAGAGGCCCGCTTCCCGGGCTTCCTGGATCATCCGCTTGATAGGAGCTGAATCCGGGCCGACAATAGCAATGACCCGGTTGGCAGCCACAATATTGCCGAAACCAATATTAATCAAACTAATAGTCATAAGGAAAAACTCACCTTTAGCGACTTCGGGGCAAAGCTATAAAATCCGGCTTCCGGTTTTTGTCCTCCGGCCTTTTGTTTCAGGACAATCTCTCCAGCAGCTGAGCTTTTTGCCGTGAACCCAAACCTTGGATCCGGCGAGCCTCATCGATCCCGATTTCTTCCATGATCTTCATAGCAGTAATTTTGCCTACCTGGGGCAAAGATTCCAGTAAATACTTGACCCTCATTTTGGCATAGATCTCGTTCTCCATTTCAGAGAGTACAGTTTCCAGAGTCAGTTTGCCTTCTTTCAGTTGTTTACGGGCTTCCATTCTTTGGGAACGGATTTGCTGGGCCTTTTGCAGAGCCCTTGCTCTTTCCTCCGGGGATAGGGTTGGTATTGCCATTAATAAAACACCTCCAAATTAATTAATTTTATATAAAACAATATTTATATCAGAACAATCCAGGCCCTGGTCTTAATTTTGCCTGCTATTTGCCTTATTTATTCTATATTCTGAACTTGTTCCCGCATTTTTTCCAATTCACTTTTAGCTGCGATCACTATTTGGCTGATGTTCAAGTGATTTGCTTTAGAGCCGATCGTATTGATCTCCCGGTTGATTTCTTGGAGTATAAACTCTAATTTTCTCCCTACAGGAACATTTTCCTGCAAAGTCAGTAAAAATTGTTGTCTATGGCTAGCCAAGCGAATCAATTCTTCGCTGATATCGGAGCGGTCTGCAAAAAAGGCTACTTCGGTGGCCAACCTGGCCTGGTCGATCTCTATCTCCTGAAGTAATTCCTTAATCCGGGATGAGAGGCGTTCTTGATGGATTTCCACTACCAAAGGAGCCTCCCGGGTTATCTCCTCTGTCAGACGATCCAATACTTGCAAACGTTGGTACAAATCTTCCTCCAGACGCCGGCCTTCTTCCCGGCGCATATCCTGTAAAGACTCTATGGCTTTGGCAAGAGCCTCTTCCAGGACGGGACGGAGAGCCACAAAATCGGCATCCTCCTTGTTTTGCTCGATCACTCCGGGAAATCTGGCAACATCACTCAAAAGCGGCTGAGACTCCATCCGGCAAAATTTCGCAACTTCTAACATTGAATTATAATAATCTAAGGCAAGGCTCTTGTCAACCTTTATCCGGGAAATTTTTTCAAAAATATTTTCTTTTTCTCTTTCTTCATAGTTGACAAAGACTTCTATCCGGCCCCGCTGCAAAAACCTGTGCAGGATTTTTTTCAGTCCGTCCTCCAAGGGATTCAGTTGGCGGGGCAAACGAACAATCAGCTCTAAAAAGCGACTGTTAACAGCCTTCAACTCCACTACAAAGCGATATTCTTCTGAAAAAGATTCACCCCGGCCATAGCCGGTCATGCTTTTTAGCACTTGCTTCACCTGGCCCTTTCTTAAGAGCTCCGACAAATTAGGCCCTTGGCATAAATTATTCGACAGATTATCTTAGAAACCTGCTGGACAAATAAATTTTTTAGTAATTTTTATTAATTTTTATCTCTGATCTGCCAAATATCTCTGACCAGTCACTTGACTTTTTCTTGGAATAAAGTTATATTTTAAGCTAGGAATTAGAAATGAGGAGCTGGAAATGAGGAATTGGGAATGAAGATTTGTTTGCAAATTTGTTTAATAAACGGCTTCGCAAAGCGAAGCTACAACCATTCCTAATTCCTAATTCCTAATTCCTAGTTCCCAACCGGAAGGAGGGATAAAATGGCTTTTGATACTTTTGTCCTGGCTGCTGTCTGCCAGGAACTGCAGGAAAAAATTTTGGGCGCCAGAATCATCAAAATACATCAGCCTGACCGTCATACTGTTATTTGCAAATATCATCAGCCGGGAGATACCGGCCGCTTGCTGCTCAGCGCAAACCCCCGGCGGGCAGCTGTCTATCTTAGCGAAACCAAACAGGATAATCCGGACAAGGCTCCTCTTTTTTGCATGGTTCTGCGAAAATACCTGGAAGGAGCCAAAATATCCGGAATAGAGCAAATACCTCATGACCGGATTTTAAGGATAAGCTGCAGTTACCGCAATGACTTGGGGGATATTTCCACCTGTTGTCTGATTATAGAAATTATGGGCAAACACAGTAATATCATTCTTATTAATCAGGATGATCTGATTATTGACGGCATTCACCGTTATTCCCATGCCGTCTCCCGTCACCGGGAAATTCTCCCGGGGCAGCCTTACCTGGCTCCTCCTGCCCAAAATAAAGCCGATCCCAGGAGTTTAAATGACGAAGAGGATATTGCAGACCTTTTACTTGAATTGCCCTTGGAAATCAGTATATCTGAGGCTCTCGCGGGCTGTTTGGAGGGGCTCTCCCCCTTTTTGGCCCGGGAATTGGTTTTAAGGGCAGATCTCAGCCCCCAAATGCCCTTAAATTACTTAGACAGTTATCAATTCCGGCGGCTTTTTATTGCTGTCCAAGAATTTTACCGGCTGCTGGATTACGGTCCTTTTCAGCCTGTACTGGCAGATAATAAGGATTTCGCCGCTTTTCCCTTGCTTTCCTTCCCCAAACAGCAGCAAAAACAATTTATTTCTATGTCGCAGGCCTTGGAATACTTTTATCAAAAGCAAAGAGAGGATGAACTTTTTGCCGGACGGAAACGGGAATTGAGCAAAATAATCACCGGCAATCTGAACCGGATGGAAAAGAAAATCGCTATCCAGGAAACAGATTTAGATAAAGCCGAGGCTGCCCAAGCCTATAAAAAAGCGGGGGATCTGCTTAGCACCCATCTCTATCAGCTGCGTGACCAGGCCAAGGGCCAGGACAAAGTAGTATTGCCGGATTTTTTTCAGGATGGGAAAGCCATCGAAATCAGCCTTGATCCTGCCAAAAGCCCGGAGGAAAATATCAAGCGCTATTATCACCGTTACAGCAAAGCCAAGAAAGCTCAGGGCTCAATCATCCGGCAACTGGAGACCAACCGGGATGAGCTGGCTTATTTACAGGCTGTGCTTATTAATACCGAACACGCGGAAACTCTGGCGGATCTGCTGGAAATCAAGCAGGAATTGGCCCAAAGCGGTTATTTGCGCCAAGATAAAAAACCGGTCTCAAAGCCCGAGGAAAGCCTCCCTCCTCTTTCATTCGTCTCCCAGGATGGCTATACCATTTTAGTCGGGCGCAACAACAGGCAAAATGATAAACTGACTTTAAAAATAGCTGATAAAAAGGATATTTGGCTTCATGCCCAAAAAATCCCGGGCAGCCATACCATCATAGTCAGCAAGGGCCAGATAGTACCTCGCAGCACCATTAACGAGGCTGCATCCATAGCCGCCTGGTTCAGCAAAGCCCGGGGATCATCCAAAGTGCCGGTAGATTTCACCATGGCAGACCAGGTTAAAAAGCCCAACGGGGCAAAACCGGGCATGGTTGTTTATTATCAGCAGAACACCGTTTATGTAACCCCTATCTTACCAAGCGCCGGACAATAGCGGGCAGGGGGAAAGTTTCCCGGCAGGGAACCCATACCTTCTGCAGGGGATGAGGTGCGGACTCCAGATGACGGCCTTCTTCATCCCGCAGATAATCAAGTCTCAGCGGCAAATTACGTCCGTCCGCCAGAATGATTTCTGCTTCATCCCCTACCGCCAGATGGTTGCGTTGCTCTAAAAGCAGCTCTTTGCCCTGGAATTTTCTGGCAATTGCCGCAAAATCCCAGCCTCGCACATAAGAGGCATCATTGTAGCGGTAATCATCATCAGTTGGCTCCGCCAGGGCAAAGGATGTGGTATATTCCCGGTGGCTGACTTTGGCCAGTTCCTCCTGCCACTCCTGCCTCAGCTGCCAGTTTCCGTTCCAGGCTGCATCCAGGGCCTGGCGATAAATACGGGTGACATTGGCCACATAATAGGCGCTTTTATTGCGCCCTTCAATTTTCCAGGATGTTGCTTTGCTGCCCAAAACCCGGGGCAATATAGGCAGCAAGGATAAATCCTTGCCATTAAGTATATAGCAGCCTTTTTCATCTTCTTCTAGCGGCAGCCAAGTATCCGGTCTTTCCGCCTCCTCCAGGCGATATTGCCAGCGGCAAGGCTGGGCGCAGTCGCCGCGGTTGGCATCCCGGGAAAGAAAGTAACTGCTAAGATAACAGCGGCCGGAATAGGAAATACAAATGGCCCCATGAATAAAAATCTCTGTTTCCAGTCCGCTTCTGATTCTTATTTCCGCTGCCTCGGCCAAGGATAATTCCCGGGCCAAAACAATACGTCTGGCCCCTTGCTCCCGCCAAAAGAGGGCGCTTTGCCAATTGGTATTATTAGCCTGGGTGCTGATATGAATTGGAACTTGAGGGGCATACTGCCGGGCCAAGCGGAAAACACCCGGGTCGGAAATAAGGAAAGCATCCACCCCCAAAACCGCCGCCGAGCGCAAAAATTCCGGCAAATGGATAATATCCCGGTTATTGGCAAAAATATTCACTGCCAGATAAATCCGTTTACCCAAACTATGAGCCAAACTAACCGCTGCCTTAATTTCAGTCAGACTGAAATTTCCCGCCCCGGCCCGCAAAGAAAACTCTTTACCCCCGATATAAACCGCATCAGCCCCATAAAGACAGGCAAACTGCAATTTCTCCATATCCCCGGCAGGAGCCAACAACTCCGGCTTCAACCCGCGTCCCTTAATCATAAAACCTCACTCTTCTCTCTCTTAAGACAAAACCAGTCCGAAATAAAACCCCGACCCTAGATACACCACCCGAAGAGCAACCGGAAGCACAGGGCCCATCCCCTACAGCAGATTTTGCCTAACCTGCCACATTACTCTCCACACTCCACACTCCACACTCCACACTTCCACACTCCACTCTATCAAAGATATTTCTTCTTGGCTGCTTCATGCTCGGCCAGGGTTTTGCTGAAATGATGAGAGCCATCCGGCTTGGCCACAAAAAACAGATAGTCACTATCCTCAGGATAAAGAGCAGCCTCTATAGAAAGCTGCCCCGGGCAAGCAATCGGTCCCGGCGGCAGGCCTTTATATTTATAGGTGTTATAGGGAGATTCGATTTCCAAATCAGCATAGGTCAATATCTCTTTACGCTCGCCCAAAACAAACTGAACAGTTGCGCAGGATTGAAGGAGCATATCTATTGCCAAACGGTTATGAAAAACCCCCGAAATCAAAGGACGGTCAGTATCAACTCTGGCTTCCCTTTCAATTATAGAGGCCAAAGTTATGATTTCCAAAGTATTCATTCCCAGCTCATCGGCACGCTGCTGCCATTCTTTCTTCCATATTTTGTCAAATTGCTTCAAGAGAAGATCAGTTACTTTTGCCTCATCCCAGCCGGGATCCATTTGATAAGTCTCGGGAAAAAGAAAGCCTTCCAACCGATTGAGAGATCCGATAACAGGCAGATAATCAAAATCCAATTGAGCATTCTCCGTATATTCCAAAAAGGCGGCGGCTTCCACAATACCTTTTGACTCCAAAACCGCGGCAATTTCCGGCAAGGTCAGCCCTTCCGGAAGAGTAACTTTAATGCCTTTACTTGCCTCAAGTCCTCCCTTCGCCAGTGCATCGGCTATATCCGCCAAAGACACCTCACCTTCAAAGCTGTATTCCCCGGGCCGCAGTATATTATCTATCTCCTTTTCCTTGGCATAGGAACGGAAAATCTGGCTGCTATTAGTCAATCCGGCTTCATACAGTATTTCTGAAATTTGGCTGCTGCCCAGGCCCGGATTGATCGTCACCGTTACCGGCTCGGATAAGGTAACCGTGCGCTCAAAATCATAGGTATCGCTATAAATTCTCAAAAGCCATCTGGCGGCAAAAAAAGCTACGGTCAGTATAATCAAAAGGCAAATCACCAAGGCAAGTTTCCCCTTATTTCCCGCTCTTTCCATCTTTTTATCCTTTCTCTGCAAAACCCAAAACCAAAAACGCCATCCAACACCCCGTCTGGTCTTTTCTAAAAATAACAGTTTTCCAATAACGACATCCAATACCCCGGCTGGTCTTTTCTAAAAATAATAGTTTTCGCAAAGCGAAAACAGCCCCTCTCTATCTTCTTCCTTCTAACTCCTAGCTTCTTTGATTATAGGCCAATCCCCGTTTTTTGTCAATAATGAGTATTTATTAACCCAAAACCTTAAAAACCTTTTAGAGGAACAACTGATATGAGGCATGTTTTTTTATACATAATATTTTTTGCTTTTCAGAAAAATTCCGTAAATTTTATGTAAATATACGACAACGCTTTACTTTTTTGGATAATAATAATATAATGAAGAAAAAGTTGGTGTGAGCTATGGATAATACTGATATCAAAATTCTTAGTTGCCTTAAAGATAATTCCCGTCTCAATGCCTCCAGCATCGGCGAGAGAATCAATATGTCCGTATCTGCGGTTATTGAACGCATTAAGAAAATGGAGCAAGCCGGTATCATCAGGCAGTATACCGTGATCTTGGATACCCATCAAATCGGAAAGTATACCTGCGCCTTTATTTCAGTAAGCCTGGAACATCCCAAATTCAACGAGGCTTTTTCCCAGAAGATAAAGGGGCATAAGCAAATAGTGGAATGCCATTATATCACCGGGGATTCCGATTTTTTGCTCAAAATAATAACCAATTCCACCCAATCCTTGGAAGAGGTGCTTAATGATATCAAAAGTATTCCGGGCGTGTCCCTCACGAAAACATTGGTGGTACTTTCTACTGTAAAGAACGAGTATACGGTCCTGCCGGACTTGTTTGAATAAAAAATTACAAAAACATTTAAGGAGGAAAAATCAATGAAGTTTCACGGTATGGTAATAGGTGTACCCAAGGAGATCATGAAGTCGGAGAACCGCGTAGCCGCCACCCCCGACACGGTGAAAAAAATGGTGACTGAAGGCGCTAAAGTGCTGGTGGAAGCTGGCGCCGGGGTAGGAGCTTTTTTTAGCGATGAGCAATTCATTGCCGCCGGGGCTCAAATGGAACCTGATGTAACCAAGATATTTGAACAAGCTGATGTGATCCTGAAAGTAAAGGAACCCCTGTTCAACGAAACTGTTAACAGGCATGAGGCACAAATGATGCGCGACGGGCAATATTTGATCACTTTCCTCCATCCCGCTTCGCCTGTCAATCATGATATGATCCGCCAATTGGCCGCCACCGGCGCTATCAGCCTGACCTTGGATGATATTCCCCGCATCACCAGAGCTCAGTCCATGGATGCTCTTTCCACTATGAGTACCGTAGCCGGCTATAAGGGACTGCTGAGCGCAGCTGCCCGCCTGCCAAAATTCATGCCCATGACCGGTACTGCCGTAGGTACCATTAAACCGGCCAATGTGCTGGTGATAGGCACCGGTGTCAGCGGTCTTCAAACCATAGCCACAGCCAAGAGATTAGGCGCTGTAGTTACCGGAGTGGATATTCGCCCCGATGCAGCCGAACAGGCCAGGAGTCTGGGTGCTAAAACCCATGATACGGGCGTGCCGGTAGAGCTGGCTGTGGGAGAAGGCGGTTATGCCAACAGCCTGCCCGAAGAATGGATAGTCAAAGAACGGGAAAACCTCAAAGAACTGGTAAAGAATTCCGATATAGTGGTGCTGAGCGCCCTTATCCCCGGCAAACAGGCGCCGATACTGATCACCGAAGAAATGGTAAAATCCATGGCGCCCGGCTCCTGCATAGTAGATATCTCTATTGACCAGGGAGGTAACTGCGAATGCACTCCTGCCGGCAAAGTAGAAGTAGTGCATGGCATAACAATAGACGGAACCAAAAACATCCCCGGCTCGGTACCAACCAGCTCTACCTGGATGTTCTCCCAAAATATCTACAACTTACTGGCATATTTAGCCAAAGATGGCAAAATCACCCTGGACATGGGCGACGAAATAATCGCCTCCTGCCTAACCACCATAAATAAAGAAGTAGTACACGCCGGTACTCTGGAAGCGATGGGAGCGTAATGAAGTTAGGAGTTAGGAGTTAGGAGTAGTGATAACATGACAGAATTCCTCTTGGTGCTATTATTTGTTGCCGCGGCGCTGATCGGCTATAAAATCATCAAGAATGTACCCGGACTGTTGCATACCCCTTTGATGAGCGGCATGAATGCTCTTTCCGGCATTCCTATTCTGGGCGCTTTGGTCGCCACTTCACTTGCCGTCAGTACCGGCAATCAAGCTTTGGGCTTGCTGGCGGTGTTCATGGCCAGTATCAATATTGTGGGCGGTTTCGGCATCACCCATAAAATGCTGAAAATGTTCAAAAAGGGGGATAGATAATGACTATTTCAATCCCTGCAGCAGCTTTTTATGCTATCAGCCTTCTCTTGGTAATCGGCGTGCTGATGGATATGAATTTGATGAGTTCACCCAAAACCGCAGTGCTGGGTAATAAAATCGGCGCTGTCAGTATTCTCCTGGCTATTATCTTGACCCTGCTTTATTATCAAGTGGTCAGCCTGGCCCTAATAGCCGTTTTCCTCCTTTTGGGCAGCTTTGCCGGCGTAATAGTCGCCGTGAAGGTAAAAATGATCCACATGCCCCAGACCGTGGCTTTGCTCCACTGCGGAGGAGCAGGCGCCGCCGCTTTGGTCGCCTTGGCCTCAGTGCTGAACGGTGATGTGGAGACGGCATTCAGCAATTTTACTGCTGTCCTGGCTTTGGTGGTTGGCGGCCTTACTTTTAGCGGCAGCCTGGTAGCCGGCGGCAAACTTGCCGGGAAAATAAAGCAGCAACCTGTTATTTATAAAGGGCATTCCGCTATCTTCTTTGCCACAGCCATTATTCTCGCTGTTTTATGCCTGGCTGCCCTAATATTTGAGCTTACCCTGCCCTTTTTGCTGGCAGTATTGATTTTGGCCCTCTTTTTTGGTTATTGGTTTGCCATCCGGATCGGCGGCGCGGATATGCCTATAGCTATTTCCCTTCTAAATTCCTTTTCCGGCGTAGCGGGAGGGATCGCGGGGATGGCTATCTCCGAACCGCTGCTGGTGGCTATCGGCGGTGTTATAGGTGCGGCCGGTTTGATCCTGACCCAGATCATGTGCCGTGCCATGAATCAACATCTCTGGGACATCCTTTCCGGCAAAACATCAACCTCCGCTGCAGGGAAAAAGACGGTGGCGCTCGCTGCCGTAACTGCTGCCGTACCGGAACCAAGTACACCATCTGCTCCGGAGACGGATCTGAAATCTATAATAGATAAGGCAAATACGGTCATAATCGCACCCGGCTATGGTCTGGCCCTGGCCCAGGCTCAGCATGTGTTAAAATCGCTTTGCGACAAGCTGGAAGAACAAGGCAAAGAAGTCTTGTTTGCCATCCATCCGGTAGCGGGACGGATGCCGGGACATATGAATGTGCTGCTGGCTGAAGTAGATATATCCTATGATAAACTGCTGGAAATGGATGAAATCAATCCGCGTTTCCCGGATACCGATTTGGTACTGGTGGTGGGCGCAAACGATGTGATCAATCCGGCAGCCCACACCGCCGAAGGCACCTCCATTTACGGCATGCCGATCCTGGAAGCAGCTAAAGCTAGGCATATCATAATTTGCAATTTCGATACCAAACCGGGCTATGCAGGTGTGGATAACCCCCTGTACGAGAACCCGAAATCCATCCTGCTCCCGGGCGATGCCCAAGAGACCTTGCAAGGCCTGCTGGATACTGTCAGCAGTACATCCGGTCAGGCTGAAACATCCGCTTTTGCCGGTTCTGCTTCATCCGGGATAAAAGCAATACTGGAGCCGGCCCAAACAGTTGTGATCGCCCCCGGCTATGGCATGGCTTTGGCTCAGGCTCAGCACCTGGTAAAAAGCATATCAGATAAGCTGGAAGGAGCGGGTAAAGAAGTAAACTTTGCCATCCACCCGGTGGCAGGACGAATGCCGGGACATATGAATGTACTGCTGGCCGAAGCCGGCGTCGATTATGAGAAATTGCTGGAAATGGATGAAATAAACCCGCGTTTCGCCGCAACCGACTTAGTACTGGTAGTAGGAGCAAACGATGTGATCAACCCGGCAGCCCACACTGCCGAAGGCACCTCCATCTACGGCATGCCCATCCTGGAAGCAGCGGAAGCCCGGCATATCATCATCTGCAATTTCGACACCAAACCAGGATACGCGGGGGTAGATAACCCCCTGTACGAAAACCCCAAGACTATCCTCTTACTGGGCGACGCCCAGGAGACATTGCAAGTAATACTGGCAGAACTGAAGTAAGACTATCCAGCAAAAGCCAAACGGACGACTCAGCGAGTCGTCCGTTTTATATATTTTTTAATTACTAATTACGAATTGCCTTACCCTGCTCGGCGCAGGGCCTCCACAGGCGGTACCGAAGAAGCAGAAAGGGCCGGGTAGACGCCGAAAATCAAGCCGCAGCCCAGGGAAACCAGTACTGCTACCCGGATGGCGGTAAAGCTTACTACCGCTGTCATGCCATAGGAATTGAAGAGTCCCAAGGCCGACAGCCCCAAAATTATTCCCAGCATGGCCCCAAATGCGCTCAGATAAAGGGCTTCCAGGATAAACTGCATCACCAAATCATTTTGTCTGGCTCCCAAAGCCCGGCGCACCCCGATTTCCCCGATTCTTTCCGCTACGGCCACCAGCATGATATTCATGATCCCAAGACCGCCAACCAAAAGAGAAACGGCGGCTATTGCCCCTAAAAGCAATGTCATCACCCGGTTGGCCTGGTCTGCCTCATTGACCATTTGATTAAGGCTGGTGACAGTGATGGGCTCATCCTGGCGTAGAGTTCCGCTATTATCCGGCTTGACGGCGCCGGGTTCCTCCGGAAAAGCGGCAATCGGCTCATCAGGCATCATCATATCCTCTTCATAAGATATCATTCCCCCGTCAAAGATCATGGCATCATCAAAGATCATTCCCTCATCATATATTATTTCCGCGTCGCCGCCCGGTATTGGTTTCTCTCTGTCAATATCACCGCCGCCGCTGCCGCCGCCAAAAGGTTTACTGCCCGGGGAAAAATTCAATTCCTGGTGAAAAATCCGGCCTAATTGGATCACAGCCAAATCTACATTTTTTAAGGTATCCGCTTTGCAGATAATTTGTTTTACCTTTTGTTTTTTTAACACTTTAACAGCAGTGGAATAAGGGATAACGATTTTATCATCTATACCCTCTCCCTTATCCTTTCCTTTTGCTTCCAAAACCCCCATAATCGTATAATCCAGACCATTGATACTCAGGGTTTGCCCTGCCGGATTCCGCCCCAAAGACAAATCTTCCGCCACATTATAGCCCAACACGACTACGGGGGAACGCTGCTCTATATGCAAAGGGGAGAAAAACCCGCCCGCAACCAGCTTTTGGTCACGGATGGCAGGGAAATCATGATTGACACCCAAAAGCGGCACAGTAGCCCGGATCCGCCGCCATTTGATATTGACGCTGCCTTCCATTATAGGAGTAGCCATTTGCAGCCCACTGACCCGCTTGACAAATTCCTCAGCCCGATGAGGGTCAAAATCATATTGAGGATTATGCGATTCCACCACAATAACATTGCTGCCCAGGCTAAGAAACTGCTCCATGACGGAGATGCGGGCTCCTTCGCCGATGCTCATCAGGCTGACCACAGAGGCCACACCGATAGCCACCCCCAGCAAAGTAAGCAAAGAGCGCAGAGGGTTGGTAACTATACCATGAAAGGCCATTTGCATCCCAAACCAGAGCCGCACCCCAAAGCCGGCCAAACCTTTTTTTCGAGCCAAATGAGCCGCTTGACTTTGCATATTTATGCAGTCCTTTCTCCGTCATTCTTGATTAATATTTTCCGCCGAGAACATATTGGAAACAAATATGTATCCGTCGTCTTTTTCCCGCAGGGTAAGAGTTATATCTTTATCCAGGTCGGTATAAAAGAGGCGAATGATCCTGCCATCACGCTCGCCGCCGGAAAAGGCGACCCTGGGTTTGGCATTTGTGTCTCCATGGAGATGATAATAAGCTTCGTATTCCTCTAAATAGATAAATTCACCCATTCTGTTCCAGCCTGTTTCAGCCAGAGTAATACCAGCATATTTAAGCAATACGGCGTCAATATTGACCCTGCTGATTTTTATACAGTCTTGAGGCGCTGCCCCTTCATAAAGATATACCGAAAACTCCTCTTTTGTCAGGATCTGAGCAAGCTCTGCTTCTGTTATTTTTTCCTCAATGCCGCTGCCATTATAAAACAGCTCAAATAAATCCATTTCATTGGGGTTATAGTAAATCGAGCTCAAAAACTGATTACAGATATTAAATTTCTCCCCGTTAAAAAATCCATCTCCATTAAAATAGGCCAGTTCTGTCTCAGTTAAGGGCCTGACTACAGCTGTCAGGTAGATTATCAAATCATCAAGATCGTCCACCCGTTCCCGCCCGTTATAAGTAACATTAACGAAATAACCGACCTCTTCACTATCGAATACCACTTCAACACTCTTTTTGGTGGTGGCGGTGGAATAGCCCAGCGTAGTAATTATGACAGTATCACCGTCCGCATATATATATCCGCCCAAATAAGCCTCGGGATCTTCAGGATCCCCTAGAGAAAACATCCCGCTATCCTCCAAGTATTCATAGCCTTCCTTGGTTAGGGCAGCGCGCATATCATGCCAAAGCACAGGATATTCCTGCTTGGCATAAGGAATAAAAAATTTATCAAATAGGTCTGTATATACCGGAACTCGTTCCTCAATATCCAAGTCCCCTCCATCAAGATCATTAGTACAAGCAGAAAACCCAATTATTAAAACAAAAACCCAGATAAACAATAAAACCCTTCTCATAAAAACACCCCTTTATTAATTCAAAATGCATAATTAAAAATATTCTTTAAAATTATGCATTTTGAATTGCAGTTTACCTTATGGGCAAAATCCCTCCACTTCCTCCACCGCCTCCGCTTTGGCTGGGTAGGATATCGCCGCTGGAGCCTGTTATGACCAAATCTCCTTCTTCCAGGCCGGATATGACTTCCGCTACCCGGTTATTCATCATTCCCAGCTCCAAAATAGCCGTACGCACAGTGCCGTCAGGGTCCAGAATCTCTACCATATTCTGGTCATTCTCCCGGAAAACCGCTTCCAGGGGCGCCAGCAGCACATCTTCTACGCTGCCTGCCCCCACCCGGGCCTTGGCCGACATGCCGGATTTCACCTCGGCAGTGCCCTCAACCCGGATATAAACATCAAAGAGAGTAACCCCGTTTTCCGTAAAGCCTACATTGGAAACCTGTTCCACGGTACCTTCAAAAATCTGGCCCGGCAAAGCATCAAAGGTGACTATGGCGGCAGCCCCCTGCTTCACCAAAACTACATCCGTATCATCCACCCTGCTCCACATATTCATATCGGAGGAGGAAAAAACCGAACCCAGCCATTCCCCCGGCTGACAGGTACCGCCCGGGGTTTTATTAAAGTCGGCTATGATCCCGTCGCTGGGGGCCAAAATATTCAAAGTGCTTTCCTGGGATTGCACCTGCAGCAACTCCGCCCTGGTTTTACGGATAGCAGCCATTTTGTCGTCGATTTCTTTCATCACATCCTGGCCGGACATGGTCATGATCACATCCCCCGGCTTGACGAGGGACATCATTTTTGCTTCTATCTTAGTAATGACACCGGTGACCCGGTTGAGAATTTCCTCCTCATTTACGTATTTTTCCACAGATGAAAGATATAAAGCCCAAAACATTTTTTTCCGGTCAGTGCTTTTGACCGCTTCCTCGGCAGAACTGAAAGTTTGCGGATCATAAAAACCCACTTCGGCAATCATTCCTGTCCGGATCAAACCGGGATTATCCGCTTCCAAAGTCACCCAATGGACAAATTCATAGCTGTCACCGCTATCACCCATAGCCACATCCCGGTTGGCCAGCAGGTCGGATTTTTTTTCCGGGATAGAGTTGCGGTTGATATCAATAATTTTGGCCTCCAGATTGTAGGTACTGGAATATTGGCCAGGGAAGCGTAAAACAGCTTTATAATTATCTTTCAGGTCCTCTATTTCCGTAGAAACCAGCTTGGCCGTAAGCTGAAACCGGCTGTCGTCCACCACCTTGGCTACGATAGAGCCGGCAGTGACTTCCTCGCCTACTCTGGGTATTATTTCCGTCAGGCGTCCGCCTATTTCCGTTTGAATGGTCAAGCCCCGGCTCACATCTATGGTATCCAGCTGGGAAACCGGAATATCCAGCATCCGGGCCAGGGATTCCCGCTCCGATTTCAACTGTTCCTGCAAAGTTTCGATTTGAGTACTCATAGAAGGAGCAGCCAAACGGGCTATGGGTTGACCGGCGCTGACATAATCCCCTACCTTGACATAAACATCCGCCACTATATAGCTGGCAGGCGCCCCTTCCGCCGGCATACTGTAGCCGCCCGGCACCTGAATGCTGCCGGCCCAGGAGGCATTGATATTCCCGATAATATCCACCCCGACCTCAATATTTCCCCGGGTAATAGGCT
>Ga0082212_10002747_pt1 | contig 25361 bp, 24 predicted proteins | sample TergutNt197P3_FD_71548 | JGI IMG/M metagenome (GOLD analysis project Ga0082212, IMG submission 71548) | Neocapritermes taracua P3 segment gut microbial communities from Petit-Saut dam, French Guiana - Nt197 P3 | ecosystem: Host-associated > Arthropoda: Insects > Digestive system > Gut ...
CATCGGCAGCACGGCTGCAACGCTCGCGGAAGGGCGCGTCACCGAGCTTTCGGCGAAGCTGGAGTATTACGACACATCATTCACGCTCGGCCTCGTTGACAAGGAAGCAACCTTGGAAGAGGTCGCGATGAATACTACGCTCGATTCCGCGATAGCGGGGCTTGCCCTGCTTGCCATCACGGCGCTCATATCCATAGCGTTCATACGCGCAAACATAAAGAAAGAGCCGCTTGTCATGCTGGGAGGCAGGAACGAGTGAAGCGCAGCAGTGAGTGCGCACCACTTGAGGATTCATCGAAAACATGTAAACTATCCTCAGCATTATCACAGCAATCGATGGAGAACCTATGACAAGCCTACGCTCAGCGACACCGAATACCCTAGCATATGCTAGACTAATAAGTGAGAAAGGAGCAGAAGATGCCAAACGAGGTTATATTCAAAACGTTCCGCACAAAGAAACACCCGTACGTCTACGAGCGGGGCAAAGGTACGATCATTGTGTTACCGGAAGATGATCATCAGGAACTGGCGCAGGTTGAAAACGGCGATTTGGACGCGGAGCAAAGCCCTGTTATCCAGAAGTATCGCAATGAGGGGCTGTTCATGGAAAACACGATTTGGGAGATCGAGCACAACGGTAGCGTGACCATTAATCAATATGTTAACACAAGAATGCAGCAACTGACTCTTCAAGTGACACAGCAGTGCAACTTGAGATGCGCGTACTGTGCGTACTCAGGCGATTACAGCAATGCGAGGACGCACTCAAACTCCAAGATGAGCTATGAGACTGCTATGAGTGCAATCGACTTCTTCCTGGCACGCAACACAGAGCTCTCCGAAGTAGTGATAGGGTTCTATGGCGGAGAACCTTTGCTTGAGTTTGGTTTGATAAAGCGTTGCGTCGAATATGCGAAAAGCAGAGTCGAAGGCAAGAAAGTAAAATTCAATCTGACGACGAATGGTACTCTGATATCTGACGAAGCAGCGGACTTCCTGGCAGAAAATGACTTTATGTTGAACATCTCAATTGATGGCTCAGAAGAAGAGCACGATAGAAGCAGGAAATATCCAGATGGCACAGGCTCGTTCGCAACAATAATCAGCAACATCAAGAAATTGCGGTCAAAGTACCCGGAGTACGACAGGAAGATCGCAATATCGACGACGATTAACCCATTCATCGATCTTAGCTGCGTGTTGGAGTATTTCAGCACCGAAGATGTCTTTCAGGACAGGAACATCATGTTCAACCAGATGACCGAGAAAGACTACATAGGCGACGCGACTTATGACCAGAAGTACTTCAGGGTAAGGAGCTACGAGTACATCAAGATGCTTTTCTCATTAATTGGCAAGCTCGACGAGAAGTATGTCAGCCGTCTATATGCCAGTGTTAAGGCCGAATTTGCCCTGAAACGCGAGAGTATCAACAACCGGGCTCAGTTGCCGTCCAAGACTCATCACAACGGGCCCTGCATGCCCGGAGTCAAGCGTCTCTTCGTGCGTACTGACGGAACACTTTTCCCGTGTGAACGAGTCAATGAGACTCTCGAGTTCTTTAAGATTGGCACACTTGAGGATGGAATCGATATTGATAAAGTTAAGGGCATACTCAACATCGGCCAGATCACATCAAATGAATGCAAGTCGTGTTGGGCGCTGAGGCAGTGCTCATTATGTGCCTCGCAAATAAGCTTCAACGAAACTCTAACCAAGGAGGATAAACTGCTTTCGTGCCCGGGCTGCATTGAGAGAAGCATGTTTGAAATATACGAGCTGTGCGTGCTAAACGAGTTCGGCTACAGCGCGGAAGGAGCATCGTATCTGTAGTATGAGAAGAATACTTGTTTTCCCATATCATCCTGACATCAACACAATTGTTGAGCATATTGATATGGTCAGAGATTGCTCTATCATTGGATTCACATCGTTCAAAGAAGATGCCGGTGTTATTCGGATAGCCAATGAGCAGCTTCGCGGTGACGACGCGTCTTACGACCACATGATCAGCGAATGCGATGCCGTACTTTTGCTTGATAACTATAGAAGCATGCGGCCTGATAAATATTATCAAGTTATCGAAGACGCAATAAAGCTCGGTAAAGAGATCCTTATAACACCGCACGCTTGCTCACAGTTGGATCTTGCTGCATATTATGGGCATTATATGCCCCTTGAGCACCTACCGGATGGAATGGACCGCATCGATAATGAGTATAGGTTCAGCAGAGGGATGAAGATGCATAGCCTGAATTCTCCCGTAATCGGGGTGTTCGGCTACGGACCACATTGCGAGAAGTTCAAGACACAGTTGCTGCTAAAGGAAACCTTGGAAACTGAATACAACGTTGCTGCGGTATCCTCAAACGCTCTTGGCGCGCTGTTCGGTTGTTACACGCTACCATCGTTCCTGTATGACAACACACCCTATCAGGAAAAAATCGTCAGGCTTAACTACTATATGAAGCTCCTTGAGAATACAGTACAACCTGACGTGATCACGATTGGCGTCCCGGAGGGAATCGCGCCATTTCAGAAAAAAGAGTTCAATCATTTCGCCGAGTATCCTCTTGTCATATCCAGCGCCGTATCAATCGACTTGGCTATACTCTGCACATACCTAATCAACGGAGAAAAGCTCAACACCGGTATAGGAGAGTTGATTATGTTCTGCGAGCAAAAGTTTGAACTCGACGTAGGCGCCATCGCCATAGCAAGGACGTTTTTTGAGATTCCGCTTGAGGATTTTTCAGGCATGATCTACGAGTACCCGGGAAAGCAGTTCCTGGATGAACAATACCCGGATATAAGCAGCATAGACTTCCCTGTGCTTAATCTGCGAAGCCGAGAACAGTCCGCTGATGCAATCCGATTGTGCTTGAGGCAGTTGCAAGATAACGTAAGGGGTGTGTGAGATGAGGACAAAGGAAGAAATCGAGAAGGCGATCAGGCATACGTTGAGCAGCTTCGTGGAAGGCGGCGATATTGATGAAAACGCCAGCCTGCTTGACAGAGAGGCGGGCATTGTGCCGGTAGACTTCCTGTACATATTCGATGAGCTTGAGAAAAGCCTTGAACTCAATGTACACTCAATATTCGAGAGCAACACATACCAAGTGATGACCGTTCGGATGCTGACTGAGGAAATACATACCTTACAAGGTCCACCATCAGGAGATTGAGCTGAGCATGAGTGAAACGGCACAGCATTGCGGAAAAACAATACAACGCGCCTACCGGAGGGGAGAAATCAGGTGCAGTGCATAAGATAGCAACCCGCATAAAGGAGCTGCCAAAGCTCTTTTTTGCCATTACGTGGTGCCTGACGCTCTCGTGGAGGGCGTCGAAGGCCTACACGGTACTGAGGCTGCTCTGCGAGGCCGTTGCTCCCGCTGCCGTCATCGCAGTCTCTTTCATCGGCAAGTACGTCATCGACCTGCTGGCAGGCTCCGGCGAAGCAGCCGCAACCGTTGATGATGCCGACGGCTCGGGCAGGAGGCTGCTTTTCCTCCTGGCAGCCTTGCTCGCCATAGCTCTCGTCCGCGCCGGGCTGCAGAAAGCCTCCCAGTACTTGCAGGCTATGCACAGCGAAATAATCAGCAGCAATATATCCATTATGATGATGGACAAGTCGTTATCCGTCGATCTCGAGTATTTCGACAATCCGGAGTACTACGACAAGCTCCAATCTGCTAACCGCGACTCGTACGCAATTGCGAGCATCGTCTGGAACGCATTGTCTTGCGTAAGGGCGGCGATTTCTTTCATCTCGTCTTTCGTCATACTCAGCGGAGCGAACGCATTCTATGGGCTTCTCGTCGTCGCGGCGGCTATTCCATCGTCGATAGCAGCCGCAAGGTATACCAAGCTGCTGTATATGCTCGACCTCGACCAAATCAACGACCACCGCAGCATGTACTACCACCAGGCTATCGCCTCCGGCAGGGACTACGCCCAGGATATGAGGCTGTTCAGCGCCGGGGAGCGGCTCAAGAGCCGCTACAGGCGCATATGGGGGAACCTCTTTACCAAGCGGCGCGGCATGACGAGGAAGCGGGCAGTCCTTACGGGGTTGCTCGAGTGCCTCCCGGAAATAGCCGTCGCGCTGATAGGCGTAGACATAGCGTTCCGCGCATTGAGGGGAGAAGCCACGGTAGGCGACTACTCCCTGTTCACAGGCCTGACGATGCAGCTCGGCGCTGCAATCGCGGCTCTATCGCTATCGCTGATGTCGATATACGATAACAAGCTCAAGATAGAGAACATCAGGAAGCTTGACGGATTCGAGAGCCATGTGATGGACAGCGGTACTGAAAAGCTGAGAAGCGTGGAGTCCATAGAGTTCGACGATGTACGCTTCACCTACCCGGGGGCGAAGCAACGCGCCCTTGACGGCATCTGCTTCGCCTTGCATAAGGGTGAGAAGATTGCACTCGTTGGGCTGAACGGGTCGGGCAAGACGACTCTGATAAAGCTCCTGCTCAGGATGTACGACCCTGAAGGCGGCACTATCAAAGTCAATGGAAAAGACATAAAGGAGTACAAGCTCTCGGAGCTCAGGGCGAACTTCAGCGTGTATTTCCAAGAGATGCGCAACTACAGCTTCACCCTGATGGAGAACCTCGGCATATCTGACGAGAGCCGCCCCGATTCGGAAGCGGCTGCTATGGCTGCGCTGCATGACGCATACGGCGACGATATACTTCAAAAGTCGCCGAAGGGGCTTGAGGTGAGCCTGACGAGGCAGTTCGACCAGGAAGGCATAGAACTCTCCGGCGGCCAGAGCCAGAAGCTCGCTCTTGCGAGGGCTCTGTTCCGCAGGCACACTGCGCTGATACTCGACGAGCCTTCCTCGAACCTCGACCCCAAGGCGGAGCATGAGATATTCGAGTCTCTGCGTAGGCTCACAGAGGGTAAGATGGCTATCTTCACGTCGCACAGGCTCTCGAACGTCTACCTCGCAAGCAGGATAATCGTCCTGGAAAACGGTCGGGTCGTGGAGGACGGCACGCAGGAGCAGCTCCTCGAGAACAAGCAGCGGTATGCAGAGCTGTTCAGCTATCAGCGGGAGAAGTACATCGGCAATGGCGGGTAGCGAGCTAAACGACAGGCATCCGTAATAGTTATGGCATTTCATTAGCGTACAGCAGTTTGCGAGATGGGTAATGTGCTAAATACCACTCAATCCGTTCGGTAATAAAAATCTTCTCATATTCTCTTGTTTTCTTGCACCTCTCAACAGTACTGCCTGTGACCGTTCAGGTAGGTCAAACGACCGTTCGCGCATATGCTATTGACTCGAACACTTCGTGCTGCTATTGTTAGGAATAATCACTTGTCATGGAAGAGCGGTGAGTGTGTTGGATCAGACACTATTTTCGGGATAACGGCCATCCGAGGATGCTTCAGGTTTGACTCTTATCACATGACTACCACTTAGCTATTACTTAACAAATATGATATAGCGAAGCACTGCTGATGGGTCAGGAGCTGAGTATGCAAAACGAGATAATTTTCAAGCTATTCAGGACAAGAAAGCAACCATATGTCTATGATCGCCACACAAAATTATTTATTGAGTTACAAGAGGATGATTACGAAGAGCTAGAGAATGTGGAAAATGGAAAGTTGCGAGCGGAGGAAAGCGTTTTCATCAGTAAGCACCAGCAGTATGGGTTGTTCAAGCCAAACACTGTCAGAATTATTGAGCATCCAAGCACCATGATCATGGAAGAGTATTCGAACACAAGAATGAGACGCCTAACCTTACAGGTTACACAGCAGTGTAATCTCCGTTGTAGCTATTGCGCGTACTCAGGCGACTATAGCAATCAAAGAACCCATGCTGACAGACGAATGACTCTCGAAACAGCAAAAAAAGCGATTGATTTCTTGCTCGAGCGAAGCATAGAACTACCTGAAGTGAACCTTGCATTTTATGGCGGAGAACCTTTGCTGGAGTTTGAGTTAATCAAGGAGTGTGTCCGGTACGCGAAAAACAATATCGAAGGGAAGAGACTTAAGTTCAACTTAACAACTAATGGGACGCTTCTGACCGATGGAGTTGTTGATTTTCTACAGAAGAACGATTTTGGTATAAGCATTAGCATCGACGGGTCAAAGGCTGAGCACGATACTAACCGAAGATTTATAAACGGGGAAGGGACATTTGACACAATAATACGCAACATTAATCGGATTAGAGAAAGGTATCCGGAGTACGATAGGAAAATATCGATTATGACTACAATCAACCCGAGTACCGATTTAGGATGCGTCCTAGAATATTTTTCGACCGATGAGATATTTAGCGATAAGAGCATAGTATTCAGCGAGGTTGTCGAACGTAACTATAATGGTGACATATCATATGACCGTAATCATTACAGAGTGAGAAACTATGAGTATACTAAAATGCTATTTGCGCTTGTTGGCAAACTAGATTATAGCCACGTCAGCCCACTGATGATTGGTTCCAGAAGCAGTATTTTGCTGAGCCAACGTTCAATGACCAACCATTCAGCGCTATCCCCAAGAATGCACCATGGCGGGCCGTGTATGCCAGGACTGAGCCGAGCATTTGTCCGTGTTGACGGGGCAATCCTGCCCTGCGAACGCGTTTCTGAAACGCAAGATTATTTCGTGATTGGCACTTTGTCAGAGGGTTTAAATATCAACAAAATGAAGGCGATTCTTAATATTGGAAAGCTTTCAGAGAACGACTGCAAAAACTGCTGGTGTCTGAGGCATTGTATGATTTGCGCTGCTCAAGTTGAGTTTGCTTCTGCTCCAACGGAAGAAGATAAGAAACTGTCGTGTGCAAAGTGCTCCGCCACTTGTGTTGCAAAGCTATATGAGCTTTGTGTACTCAACGAGTTTGGATTCCGCAATTATTCATAGAGGGTTTACTTCATGATTAAAGTAGCGTTTTTCCCTTATCACCCCGATCTGTGCATTCTTGCCAAGAATATTGAAAAGCTTATGGGATACGAAATCTGTGGCTTTCTTTCATATAAAGAAGATGCCAAAAGGATTCATGCTCTGAATGCGTCCATAGGATTGAGTACAACGTCATACGAGGCAGTTATTAACGAATGTGATATAGTCATATTGTGTGACAACTATAGGGGGCTTCTTACCGATAAGTATATCCGGATTATTGAGTACACCCTTCAACATGGTAAAGAGATATTCGCGCTACCAGTTGTAGAGTCGCAGGTTGACTTTAGTGATTATAAGGGGCAATACAGGATACTCGAGCATTTACCGGAGAATCAAGGCATAGAAGAAGCGCATTCTCCTGTAAAGCATATACGAAGGATTAACACACCTATAATCGGTATTGTCGGCCAGGGTGAATGCTGTGGTAAGTTTGAGAATCAGATACTTGTTAAAACAGTCCTCGATGAGAATTACGAGACGATCGCAATCACGTCCAATCCGTTAGGCGCGCTGTTTGGACATTACACAACACCTTCAATCCTTTTTGAAGAAATGTCTTTCACCCAGAAGATTATAAAGTATAATCAGTACGTCAGGGGAGTTGAGGAAAGCAACAACCCAGATGCAATCGTCTTAGGTATACCAGGAGGGATTGCTCCGTATAACGCACGGTCTTCGAATAATTTCGCCGAATACCCGTTAGTCGTTTCAAGTGCAGTTCCAATAGATTTAGGTGTTTTGTGCGTTTACTATAATGCGAGCTTCTCACAAGACAGTGCCCTCAAGGAGATGATACACTACTGCAAAGGTCGGTTTGAAATTCAACTAGGCGCAATTTCGGTATCAAGCACATATTGTGATTTTTCAACGGTCGACGATGGTGTAACATTCGAGCATCTCAGTAGAGAGTTTATGCACCGATATCACCGTGAATATGAAAATATAGGCATACCGGTAATGAGTCCCCTTATGGGCGAGGAAGCCAAGGCAGCAATTAGGTTATGCGTAAGGCAGCTTCAAGAGAATGTGCGCGGAGTATAAGTAAACACGGTAGAATAGATGTAAGTGAGAGAACTACGAATAACCAGGTACGTTGTTTTATGTATAGGTTAGCAAGTATTTATTCGGTTGCAGCTTGAACTCTTCACGCCGATGCCGTGATAGAGATAATATGAAAGTGAGGTCAACATGGAGAAATTGAGCAAGAACTTCAACGCGACGAGCAAGACAATCGAGGCGATGCTGGAATGCGAATGCAGCAGCGTCACGTGTCAATGCCAAGCTGGATACCCCTTAGCGTATCAGGAAGAATTGGTAAGTGAATACGTAAACGCATGGCGTGCAAACCCATATTACCAGTAGGCAGCGTTGCCATCCCCGCGATCGCAAAGCTTGACAAGTCAGCGCAGACTCAAGTAATATGGCATCGAAGTGAAGAGAAAAGAGCGACACCGAATAGCCGCAACCATGACTGGAGGAGTGTGTGGATATTCTTTTGAGTATCAAGACGCTTATCCGAACGCCGATGAAGACGCTGCTGACGCTTATGCTGTTGGCAGCGACTTCGTGTGCGCTTTTTTACGGAGCTGCGGAGTATGCTGCCGCGGCCAGCGAGTACGAGCGCGCTGTCTCGCACTACAAGGGCGTCGGCGCCGTCAGCAGGTCCGCACCGCTCCAAAAAGATGACGACTTCTGGGAAAGATACCGCTTCAGGAAACTGCTGTGGCCAATCGAAGACTTTAAAGTCTACGGGCTCGACCACTTCCTCTATGCCGATGAGCGCGTCAAGGTTAACCCATACGGCGAGCAAGTGAAGAGGTTCGTACCTGAGCCGCTTGGCAAAGAAGCCCTCGAAGAGATAGTGCGACTGCCATATGTGACCGCCGTTGAGACGCGGTATATGACAGCAGGTGTGTCTGCTACGCTTCAACGCGCTGACCTCAGGACTGACTATTACAACTTTACTGACAGGATTATATTCGAGGCTACGCTTGACGATGTGATGCTGCAGGCAGAAATACGCTCCGTGGACGACCATAACGCGAGCATACACTCGTTAGCTGAAGACGGTTACTGGCTGCCGCCGACAAAAGAAGGATATAACGCACTTAAGCTTTATTTCAGCGACGTAGACCTCCTCGCGGGTAACCGCGACTGGTTTTACTTCGGGGAGACAGGTAAAGAAGCGATGCGGGATGACTGGCAGCTGTATGTGACGGCAATTGAACTCAATCCCGAAAAAGAAGAAGGCATTTTCCCGTTGTTCTCGTACCCTGTCTCTCAGAGAGTACACTCGATAATGCGATATAGCGGCTGCTTGAGCGGCGAAATGAGCGACCACGAGTTCATAACGGGCCTCACCCCCGGCGAGCGATACATAGTAATAGCTAGGTGCGAGTCAGGGCTGGGGCCCTACGACAGGATGATATTCCTGACAGACCCTTCTACGCTTGGCTGGTTCCCGCAGATTACGCCACTTAAGGGCTATCAGGATGATTACCTCGCTCTTGAAGAGTTCACGCCGTTGCGGGAAATGATTGAAATAACACAGTCCGACCTTCATACGCTTGATGTTGTCTATACCGGCGATATGTCCGCCATAATGCGCTTTGCAGATGGGGATATGGTCATATCCGATGGGCGAATGCTTGCAAAAGAGGACGACGCATGCAATGTGTGCGTAATGAACGGTTCATATATGAGACTATACGGGCTCGAAGTAGGCGATAGCATAAGCCTCAAGCTAGGCAATAGACTGTTCGAGCAAAACCCGGTTATCGGAGCTGTCGCGTCGGTCAAGGAACGATATGCCGATGCCTTTACTGAAGAGATAGAATTTGAGATAGTCGGCGCGTATTGGGACGTCGACACGAAAGAACAGCGTGCGCAGACCTTGTTCTGGACGTACTCCGAAAGCACAGTTTTCGTGCCGGCGTCATTCCTGACTGCCACGGTCACAGACGATCAGGCCGTAAGACCGGGCGAGTTCAATTTCGTGATTGGCGACCCGAGGGATATACCCGCCTTCCTTGATGAGTGCAAGGAGATAATCACAGGCGAGCTTGGGCTCGAGATCTACTTCTCCGATGGCGGCTGGCATGCCGTTGAGACGAGAATCAAGCAGGCGAACGTCGTAGCCTTGCTAAAGCTGTTACTGTTTACCGTGTCAATAATTATTGCTATCGGGCTGACTGCCTATCTATTCATTAGCCGCAAAAAGAAGGAGTATGCGGTAATGCGCGCGCTCGGCGCTCCGGCGCGCATGTCTAGCCGAAGCCTGTTCGTGCCACTGTCGCTACTGGTTATTCTTGGCATAGCGTCGGGCAATGCTCTTGCAGTAAACTTGTTCAGCATGAAGACATTTGAGCTGACTGTACAGTACCTTGAGATGGGTAGTGTGTTAGATGCTGCCATTCCTGCCTATGTGACTGGAGTGTGCGTTTTGCTCGAGATCGCTGTCCTCGTATCGGCTGCTGCGCTAATTTATCAACGGTTAGGCAAGCGGCCTCTTCTTGAACTCCTGCAAAGCGATGCGCATGACGCCATGAGAGAGCGGCGCAGAACACGGAATGAGCGAGGTGCTACTCCGGAAGCTGCGAGCATCTCCCCGGTTGTGATTACCCAGCGAAGCGGTTCCGGAGCGCTAACTTGGGTAGATACAGGAGGAAATCCATCTCTGCGAAAGCAGCCACATGCAGGCGGGTTACCTCGATTCTCAGCTAGTAGGTTACCGAAGCAGACTCACGTTATTAAACATACCTTCCGGTACATAGCCCGTCATGTCCGGCGCTCGAAGTTAAGATCCACACTCGCTGCCGCTCTTGCATTTGCGCTCGCAGGCGCGATCGGCCAGTTCACGGCGAGCCGGCTCATATATGCCGATATCTACAGCAGCTTAGAAGTTAATGCGTATGTTTTCAACGGGATTGAGGTCAGCGGCGCCTATGATATCAGCAACTCAGGTCTCATTGCAGCGGAATATTACGAAAACACAATAGAGCTTTTCGTAGACATCTCAGGGAGCGCTTCATATATCGATACCGGCCCAATGAGCAATCTCAAGAAGAAGTCTATCGTAATGACTAACGACTTAACCAGCTGCAAAGGCGGGAGTACCGATGTTGAGTTCCTCGATGATTACGACTTATCTCTATTCAACTATGTGAGCAGGTCTGCGCTCCCAAGGAGCAACATATGTGTGCTGAACAGCGCGCTGATGGACGAGCTAGGCATTGAACTCGGTGGCTCGGTGCAGTTCGTGAACAAACATATTGAATCTCTGGAAGACATTCTGGATTTGGGTTCAGTTGAGTTCAAGGTAGTTGGGAGAACTGATAGTGCGGGCAATGTGGCAGCATTCGTCCCAATATCGAAAGGTCTTGCGCGCATTCTTGATTCAGAGGAACTCTATTTTGAGCGCGCCGAGTTCACCATTCTATCTCCGGAGTACGCAGAAGAATTTCGCGAATTTGTGGAAAAAAGAGTAGCTGCCACTATTGGCAGCGATGCGAGCCCATTAATCATGGACACGAGCGAAGCGGACAATGTGCAGCGAACTATCCGGCTTCTCAGCGCCCTGTACCCGATTGCCGTAGCAGTTTCTCTAGCTATGGGCGCCTTGCTTCAAGGTCTTATCGTCGCGCAGTCCGATAAAGAGGCTTCAATTATGAGAGTGTTGGGAACTACCAAGCGGCGCACACACGCAGTGTTGATAACTGAGCAGGCTCTGCTGTGCTTAGTTGGCCTCATTTGCGCCGAATTAGCTCTTATTGCATTGAATGGCGTTTTACCGTCAGGTTCAGCCATGCCTTTGGTTTTATGCGCGGTTTTGCAGTTGGCGGCTGGCGTCGCAGGTTCGGCGGTATGCGCAGTTCTAGTGACGATTCGCAGGCCGCTTGAACTTCTACAGGTCAAGGGGTAAACCTTGCGGATAAAAGCTTTGTTCTACAGCTTTACTGATTACTCTCAATCGCTTACTGAAGCTCATCAATAATGTCTGCTTTTGCAATAGATTGGTTTTCTGATATTGATAGGTATCGACCGTGATGTTCTCCAGGAGCCTACCCTTCCGTTTCTCCGGAAAGGACTTTGTAGAGCCGTTCCGCGATGTTTTGCCGGCTTACTTCCTCCTGCACAGACTCATATTTCATCAGTGCTTTGCCGTTCCCGGAGTCGAGTATCACCATGTCAAATCTGACCGAACCTTCGATCTGCCTGAGTTGCTCCTCTTCGCCTGTTACGAGGATCAAATCCTTCTTGTAGTGCCGATCCATGAAGCGCATCTCCAGAGCTATGTCGAGATTCCCGTTTGCCCTCCTGACGCGCACATCGTACGTTCCGTCGACCAGCGACAAGGCGGCGGACTGGACTTGCTCTTCTTCATAGAGCCAGTCCATTATCGAGCTGCACCCGTCGGACGAACGCCCGGACACGAAGACAATCGGTACTTTTATTTCGGGGGCTGGCGGAAGCGTTTGCGTTGCCGCCTGCTCCGCTTCGGGGTTGTAGACAGGCAACTGCTTCAGCAATCCCGGTATCTCCGCTTTGCTATGCCCCTTTTTCAGCAGCTCGTTGACGTACGCTGCCACTATCGGCGCTGCGAAGCTGTTGGAGGGGTTGTGCCCAAGCTCCCTTATGAACGGCAGGCTGCTGTTGGCGAACACGTCCACGCCGAGCGGGTCGCCGGTTCTATGCGCCAGCTCTCCGGGCCCGAGCGCTCCGTAAGCGTCGTTCCTCACGCCTATCACATGGGGGTAGCTCGTAGGTACGCTGACGTAGAGTTTATTGTCCAGCGCGCTGACGATTACAGCGTTTTTCGCCAGTTCGAGCGTTATGTCGTATAGGTGCTTCGAGTCGGATAGGATTGAGGAGACGGCGCTCAGGCTTACTATGTCTGTTTCGATTTTTGTGCATAGTGCGAGGGCTTCTGCCAGGAGTTCTATGTCAGTAAACACTTTCTTTTTGTTTTCAGTGAATATCTGTATGCTGGCCAGCTCATAGTCGCAGGTCATCGAGTCCAGGGTCATGGCGCACAGCGTGCCATGGCTTATGCCCGCCCCATGGTCGTATGGCGCGTCTGCGCATAGGTTTATATGCTCGATTGCTCTGCCGCCGATCCTACCGGCGTCGATGGCCGTGTCGATTATGGCTATCTTGCTCGCGATGCTCACCTTCTAACTTGCTGGAAATGTAGCGTCAATGTCGCTCAATCAGGCAAAGCGAAAAACCTCAAAATGAGGTTTTTCGCTTTACTCCTATCGCCTACTTATCCGCTAAATCTTTGTTGCAGTTAATCAGCACTTTCGGGAACTTGCCGGAGATATGGCAGTCGAAGGCTTCGACAGCCTCGTCGATGTAGAACGACTTCTGGGTGAAGGGTTCGAGATCCATATGCTCGATCATCTGCACCGCCCTCGGGAAGCTGTACGGCGCGACGCGCGTGGCGGTAAACGTCAGTTCCCTCTGGTGGAAAACGTCGAAGTTGTTGATTGGCATCTCGAAGTCGTTGTCGAACATGGAGATGTACATCAGCGTCGCTTCGTTAGCGGCGATAGCGATGGGAATCTTTGCGGCGGGGATGAAGCCGGAGGCTTCGACGACGCAGTCGTAGCCAAGGCCGTTCGTAATGTTCAAGCCTTCTTTAATGACGTCCTGCGCATTCGGGTCGATTACATAGTCCGCCCCGAAGCGCTTTGCCAGGTCGCGCCTTTCGGCTATCGGTTCGATAAGTGTGAGGCTCGTCGCGGCGCGCTTCTTCATCATCTGAAGAATGAGCAGCCCGATCGGCCCGCCGCCCTGGATAGCGACGCGCTCCCCTACTTTGATATTCGCCTTGTCGGAAACTCTGACGGCGATTGAAAGCGGCTCGAGCAGGCAGGCTGTGCGCAGAGGTATGCTGTCAGGGATCTTGTAGACCTGGTTCTCGCTCCAGACCACATATTCGGACATCCCCGGGGCGTTCCTGCGGTGTGTCTGCGTGCAGTACTGCTGCTGCCCGTTGCGGCAGTAGTAGCAGGAGCCGCAGTAGTCGAGGAAGTTGCCTGCTATCCTGTCGCCGACTTTGAATCCGTTGACGGTCGCTTTCGGTCCCAGCTCCACGATAACTCCGGAGAGCTCATGCCCCATGCCAATGGGGGCCTTCTGGCCGAAAATCCCTTCGATGCTGTGCGGGTCGGAGCCGCATATCGAGCAGTAGGCGACTTTTATCTTTACGTCATTATCGCCAAGTACGGGCTCGGGCACGTCCAGCACTTCCACTTTGCCTCTTTTTTCCGGGTCTTTCGCTTTCAGGCTTCCAACTTTCGTCGCGTTGATTTGCTTCATTCCTGTAAAACCTCCTTATTATTTCGTATCTTGCAGTTCGAGCATGTTGCCATCGGGATCCTTCAGGTACACCCAGTGCGCGTCTGCGTCGCCCATCCGCTTCGGCGCGAAGTAGAACTCGACGCCCTCGGCTGACATTTTCTCGTACAGGGCAGGCACGTCGGGCACCCTCAAGCAAAGATGGTGGTAGCCGGGTCTGTTCCAGACGTACTGCTGCGCCGGCAGCAGCTCATTGAACTTAAAGAGTTCCAGCGCGATCCCGTTCGGGGACTCGAGGAACGCGAAGTCCGCGTACGAACCTGCCTTGAGTTTGTAAAGCTCGGGCGTGTCGGCGATGAATCCCTCGGGGAACACGCCCCTTCTCTTGAGTTCAAACCCGAAGTACTTGCTGTAGAATTCCACAAATTCGTCGATGCCGGTCACGGTTATGCCTATGTGGATTATCGGCGCTTTTTCTGCCATACGTATACCTCCTTCGTCGTCGCTATCCGGGATTTCCTTGGTGCGGCAGCATAATCCCGGATAGGAACGTTTACTTTACCGCAGCCGCCTGCCGAACAGCGGCGACGGTCGCTTCCAAATCGTAGCCATACTTTGTCCGCAGCTCAGGCCCGCCGCCGAAACCGGCGTACACTTGCGGTATCCCCAGCCGCTTGAACACCTTCGGGAATACTCCGTTGTCCATTAGGCAGTCAGACACCGCGCTGGCAAGCCCGCCGCTCATAAGGTGGTCCTCCAGCACCACTACCCTGCCGGTTTCCTCCACGCAGCGTACTGTCAGCGCCTCATCCAGCGGCTTTATGCTGTACATATCCACCACCCTGACGGATATCCCCTCCCCTTCGGCCGCCGCTGCTGCCTCCAATGCCTGGAACACCATCTCGCCGTGCGCGAATATTGTGACGTCGCTCCCGTCCCGCGCGATTTCGCCCTTCCCCGGCACGAATGCGACGCTTCCGGGCTCATAGATTACTTTATCCGCCTTGCCCTGGGCGAGCCGGATATACATTGGTCCCGGGTACCCGATCGATGCGAGGATCGCGTCGCGCACCATGTTCGGGTCGCCAATGGAAAATACGGACATGTTGACCATAGATTTCATGATCGATATGTCTTCCATTGCGTTATGCGTGGAGCCGCCGCCCGATGTCAGCCCGCCGCCGGTGCCGATGAATCGCACAGGCAGGTTTTGGTAGCAGACGTCTGTCCTGACCTGTTCGCAGGCTCTCATCGTCATAAACGGAATCATGCCCATGATGAACGGGATGTTGCCTTCCAGCGCCAGGCCCGCCGCGACGCCTACGACGTTCTGCTCGGCGATGCCGACGTCCACGTACCTGTCGGCGCAGTCTTCCTTGAAGAGCGACAGCGCTGCGCCGGTATCCGGCGTGAGCACCCAAAGCCGCTGATCCGAAACGCCTATCTCGTGCAGGGTATCCCCGACGATCGTTCTCGATGACAGAATCAGGTCGCCAAAATTCATCGTTACGCCCATTATGATTCCCTCCCCGCAGCTATTTCGTCCAGCGCTTTCTTCATGTCTTCCTCGCTCAGCGAGCCGGCGTGCCAGCCTATGTTCCGCTCCATGAAGGAGACGCCTTTGCCTTTGACGGTCGAGCATACAAGCGCTGTCGGCTTGCCGTGCTGCGTCCCGGGCAGATTGTCCAGCGCGTCTACGAGCTGAGCCATGTCATGGCCGTCCAGCTCGACGACGTCCCAGCCGAAGCTTCTCCATTTATCCGCGTATGGTTCCATTTTGATGAGGTCTTCCGAATGCGTGGTCATAAGCTGCTTGTTCCTGTCGATGATCGCGATGAGGTTGCCCAGCCCGTAGCTGCTTGCCGACAGCGCCGCTTCCCACACGGAGCCTTCGCAGGTTTCCCCGTCGCCCATCAGGCAGAATACCCTGTGCGGCTGCTTGCGCTGCTTCGCGGACATCGCCATTCCCACGGCCATCGCGAGTCCGTGCCCGAGCGAGCCTGTGGAGCACTCTACTCCCGGCAACTGGACTTTGCACGGGTGCATGCCGTATGCGCTGTCCACCTGGCCATAGGTGCTGACTATGTCATCATAGTCGAAGAACCCCCGTATCGCCATTGTGATATACATGCAGACGGCCGCGTGGCCTTTGCTCAGTATGAACCTGTCCCTCGACGGCATCGCTATGTCGGCAGGGTCTACGTTAAGGCCGTGCTGGTACAGCGCTGTGAATATGTCGGCGACTGAAAGGTCCCCGCCTATGTGGACGATTCCGTTGTATGTCCCGCACAGGGTGAGCAGCTTCTTACGGAGTTCGTACGCCAGGTCTTCGAGTTGCGCGATGGTTTTTTGCGTTGGCATCGTTAATCCACTCCTTCTTGAGCAGTCTCGGGCGCCCCCGGCTGCTTTCTGCTGTCATATTATAACAAGGCTTGCCGCGCATTTCAAGCGTGCAAATTGTTGCGAAAAATTGTTATTGCGTTTTTGCAGATGCTGTTGTAAAATGGTTCCACTACAACTCTGAAAGGAGCAGCGAAATGAAAGGCATTAAGCTAATCGTCTGCATTGGCTGCGCTCTGGTAGCAGCCGCGGCCGCAATTACTGCGGTTATTATCTTCAAGGATGAGATCATCGAGTACTGCACCGAACTCAAGGACAAGATTGGCGGCAAGTTCGCCCGGCACAACGGCGAATTCTCCGACTACGCAGATATGTAACTTTCACACGGTTACTCACCGGCTCCACGCCGGATGCGCCCTAGGAGTCTTGGATAAAACTCCCGCCATTATCTAAGCACCGCCTCTTTCCACCTGTTTTAACGCGTTTTTCGGTTAAACACAGCCAAGTATTCGCCCCCGCTGAACTTGTTCAGCGTAAACCCTGCAAAACAGGCGAAAACAATCGGCACTTATCTACGACGCGACTTTTATCCAAGGCTCCTAAACGCGGGAGAGCGCTGATGCGCGTGGGCTTGTTTGCTTTGCCTGCATACTGCAACCATACTGTATGACCGGCCTGTTAAGGAGCTGTTGATAAATAAGTTGAACAAAATTGCCACAGTATTTTTGCCAGCAGACGAGGCGTCAAAACGCAGTAATGCTTGGAGCCTTGCAAGTTTTGACAACGAAGTATGATGGCAAAAATACAAGGCGAGATGTGCAAATTATTTATCAACAACTCCTAAGTGCAGCGCCGGTCATCTTGCAAGGAGATATTTCTTTGAAAAAAGTTCAAATGACCGTACCGCTGGTCGAAATGGACGGGGACGAGATGGCCCGCGTCATATGGCAGGTGATCAAAGACGGTCTAATCCTGCCATACGTTGACCTGAAAACTGAGTACTACGACCTTGGGCTGCTAAACCGCAACAAAACGCGGGATGCTGTCACAAAGGATTCCGCCTATGCAACGCAGAAGCACGGCGTCGCCGTCAAGTGCGCCACGATCACGGCGAACGCGCAGAGGATGGATGAGTTCCCGGAGCTTACGGAGATGTGGCCTTCCGCCAACGCTACGATACGCTCCATACTCGACGGCACAGTCTTCAGGGCGCCTATTGTGATAGACAAGGTGCAGCCAACGGTCAGGACCTGGGCCAAACCGGTAACCATCGCACGGCATGCGTATGGGGACGTCTACAAAGCCGTTGAGTTTGAGACAGACGAACCGGGCGAGTGCGTTATGGTTTTCAGGGGTAAGAGCGGGAGCGAGCGAACGCTCTCCGTTCAGGAAGTAGACTGCCCCGCGATCTGGCTCGGGCAGCACAACAAGGTGCCCAGCATACGCAGCTTCGCGCGCTCATGCTTCGAGTACGCGGCGGACACCGGGCAGGATTTATGGTTCGGGGCGAAGGATACTATCTCAAAAATCTATGACGGCCGTTTCAGGGCTGTGTTCGACGAAGAGTTCGAGAGCTATAAACAGCGTTTCGACTCCCTTGGCATTTCGTACTTCTACACTTTGATCGACGACGCCGTCGCGAGGGCTGTTCGTTCAAGCGGCGGCTTCATCTGGGCATGCAAGAACTATGACGGGGATGTGATGAGCGACATGGTCAGTTCCGCTTTCGGCTCTCTGGCTATGATGACAAGCGTGCTCGTCTCCCCCGACGGCAAGTACGAGTTTGAGGCAGCGCACGGTACGGTCACGCGGCACTATCGCAGGTACCTGGGCGGGGAGAAAACGTCGACGAACCCAATCGCGATTATCTTCGCCTGGGCCGGCGCGCTCAAGAAGCGCGGCGAACTCGACGCGTTGCCGGAGCTGAGCCGTTTTGCTTCCAAACTGGAGAAAGCGTGCCTCGACACGCTCTGCGCAGGTATTATGACGCAGGACCTCGCCGCGCTGGCGGAGCCTGGTTCAGTCACCGCAGCAGTCGACACTTGGGCATTCGTCGAAGCCGTCCGCACAGCGCTTGAAACCGCTCTTTAACACACAAAAAACGCACCTGCATAAAAGCACAAAGGGGCGGGATTCGAACTCGAGCTCGAATCCCGCCCCCATATATATCATTTTGACATTTATGCTCTTATGCCTCTCTGATAATCCCGAACGGGGTCTGCTGAGAGCCCTGCCCAAGCGGATTGTCCCTGAGTATCCTGACCAGGAGCTTCTTGTCCAGATCCTTATGCGAAGCCCCGAGGATTTTCCCTGCGAGGTCATTCAAGTCAACGACGCACGCCTTGCAGCCGACCCTCCCGGCAACTTCGGCGGCTACGGAGTCCGGGTCCTCCGGGCCCAGGACGACGCATTCGTTGTATGGCGGCAGCGTATAGGGCGTCGGCCCGTCGATGGACGCGGCTTTGTAGCCCGCAATCCTGTAAAACCACCCTCGCACACGGAAAAGTTTGCCAATGGCGCTGATGAAAGCGGCGAAGAGTATCCGCACCGCGCCGCATTCCCTGAGCGCCATTTCCATTGTCTCGGGCATCGAGAGCCCAATCCCGTGCGGGGACTTATACACAAACCTTGAAAGGGTGGTTGCGAGGCGCGACGGCTTGATGTCCTTGACAGGGATCGCCCTCTTCTGCGAACATGCCACCGACTTTTCGGATATGAATATTATATCGCCCGGCATAAGATGCTGCGTTACATACTTTTCCACGGCGTCCGGTATACTGTCGTTTTCGGTTATGACATGGGACTTTACGGGCAGGCGGTCGTAGCTCTTTCCGTCGACCTCTATCGTCAGGTTTTTGCCTTCATTCGGTTCCGGTTGGCTCACGGACGTCTCCTCTCACTGCTAATAATATAAAAAATCCGCTTGGCGCAGCCGCAACGCTAACTGCGCCGGCTGCGTTGGCTGCACGCACGCTAGGCAACGGTGGCGTTTGGGTCAATCTCTGTCTTTCTTCCCTGACTTGCCGCTCAGCTTTCTGAACGCGGCCGGTACTTTGAACCGGAAGAACCTGCTGATCGCCCTGAAAACGCGAACCGCTATGAAAGGCTTCTTCTCAGGCGGCTCGGTGCGTACCATAAGGATTTCCAGCGTCTCCTCGATGCCGTCCAGGGCGAGAAGGCGCTTGTAGACATCCTGGCGGAGGTCGGAAATCTGCTTCTTTATCTCCTTGTGCTCGTCGGAAAAAAGCTTATCTGTATCGATATGCTGTTTCGCCGACTTTTTTTCTGACTCAGCCAGAAGCTGTTTTATCTCGTTATGCCCGTTCCCAAGATTCTTCTCAGTCTCGGCATGCAGGCCGAAGGATGTTCTCTTGCTGTCCGCTATCTCCCCCGACAACGCGCTCCCCTGCCGTACCGTAAACTCGTAATGGTCGCGAACGGACTTCTCCTGTGTCTTGAACCTCCCATCGAGGTCTGCAAGCTGCCTGTTTATATCCTCCTGCGCCTCGGCCAGCAGCTCCTGACGCTTCGCCAGGGCGCGGGTCAACTCCTCGATGCGATCCTGGTCGCTGACAATGCTGAGCATGTCGGAGCGGTACCTAAGTATCGTTTCTTTGAACTTCTCAAGAGCCGCTTCAGTCGCGTCCTGCCTCGCGTCGGATCTCCCCTCCGCCCTGTTGATGGATGCGGTAAGTTCGGCTTGATTCCCGGTGACGGTCTCAATCTGCAAGTCCTGATTCTGGAGCTGCTCAGAGAGTCGCTCCAGTATTTTGATCAGTGTGAGATCCCGCTGAGTCGGCTTTTTTTCACCCGGCATAGACGCAACCTCCCCGTTTGTAAAAAACCCTGTAAACCTTTGGTATTACAGGGTTTTAGCTTGGTGCGAGAGATGGGACTTGAACCCACACGCCTTTCGACACACGCCCCTCAAACGTGCCTGTCTACCTGTTCCAGCACTCTCGCGCTTATATAGCCGGGGGCCCCGTCGGTACTGCGGGCGGACATTTCCACCCCCGGCTGCTTTGACATTTTACTCCGCCGCCGCGTGCATGTCAACATCTATTTCGGCGGCTGTTTAGGCGGCCGTCCGATTATACTGAACTTCTTAGAAAGGCGAGGGCGACTTGACCGCGATATCGCCCAGCGGCTCTGTCAGAGCCATGCCAAACTCCCTGTTGAGTACATCGAGGGCGCCTTTGGCGTCCGGGATGGGCTCCTCTGTCCGCTCGCCATTCTCAGTCCTTCTGAAAATATCTCCGTCGACTGAGATGCTCCCGCGCTCGTTGCGCAAGTTGACCATGCGCTTCGCGCGGAAACCGGTGCTCTGAATGAGCGTGTTGTACGCGATGAAGTCGACAACATTGAACGGGTCGGGCACGAACATGAACAACGGCGCCGGGCCCGTGTCTCTGTGGCGGATTATCGCTTTGTTGTTGTAGGGCCTGTCTTCCACAGTATATGTGTCCCCCCGGACGTCCTGCGGTTCGTAATCATCGACGCATATAGACACGCCCGGGGCATCTGTCATGCCGAATCCAACGTCGGTGAAATACCGCTTCCCTTCTAAGACAACGATGGAAGCCCTGTGCGCGATTGCCGGCAGGTCGCTAAACCCGCTGCCGCGCAGTATACGCACGCCAATCGGGTACACTTCAAAGCCGACGGATTGCAGGAGCGCCATGTATATCGAGTTGAGCTCAAAGCAGTACCCGCCGCGCTTCCTGGTAACGATCTTATCAAACATATCGGCAATGCCGAAGTCGATTTTTACATCATAATCGAAGATGTCCAGGTTCTCGAACGGTACCGAGAACAAGTGAGCCAGTTGAAGCTTATCCAGGCTTGGCTTCGTCAGGGGGAGCTCCTCCCCTTCCATTCCGATACGCCGCAGGAAAGCCGCCTTGTCCGGCAACTCTTCAAAGTACTTGCCATACATCTTTTGGTAAAAGTCAGTAGCTCCCATAGATATTATTCCCTTCAGCAGCGCGTATTTTACCGGCGCCCGGCCCGTTTCTCAGGGGGGCGGACTCCGCGGATTGATCCCCCCGCCCCCCTAGGCGCCGATTGCTGTTTTCGCGGTTCCGCACAGATCGGCGAACGCCTCGGGTTCGTGTATCGCCATCTCGGACAGCATCTTCCTGTTCATCGTTATACCCGAGAGCTTCAAGCCGTGCATGAAACGCGAGTAGTTCATACCGTTAAGCTTACAGGCCGCGCTGATCCTCATAATCCACAGCTTCCTGAAATCCCTCTTCTTTTGCTTGCGGCCTATGTACGCGTACGTGAGCGACTTCATGACCGCCTGGTTCGCCATCTTGAAATGCTTTGACTTCGAACCCCAGTAACCCTTCGCGAGCTTAAGTATCTTATTCCTTCTTTTGCGCGTCATCATCGCGCCTTTGACTCTGGCCATTACGGTTTCCTCCTATTTGTACGGGATCATCTGTTTGATCGCGGCTTCATTCGTTGGATCGGCATAAGTACCCTTGCGCAGGTTTCGTTTGCGCTTGGTCGTTTTCTTGTTAAGGATGTGGTTCTTATACGCGTGAGCGCGCTTGACCTTCCCGGTTTTCGTCAGGCGGAAACGTTTCTTGGCTCCGCTGTGAGTCTTGATCTTCGGCATTTGAATTTAGTCACCTTTCCTATAGTAACGATTATTGCTTTTGCGCTTTGGGCGATAGAAAAATCGTCATGAACCGCCCCTCCAGCTTGGGGTTCTTGTCTATCGTCCCGAGTTCTGTGCATTCATCGGCGAACTTCATAAGCAAGCTTTCGCCGATATTCGTGTGAGCCATCTCCCTGCCCCTGAAACGAACCGTGACCTTCAGCCTGTCGCCTTCCTGGAGGAACTTCTGCCCGTTTCTCAGCTTGACGTTGAAGTCATTGATGCCTATGCTCGGCGACATTCGGATTTCCTTGACCTCTACAATGTGCTGGTTCCTGCGGGCTTCTTTCTCGCGCTTCGCCTGCTCGAAACGGTATTTGCCGTAGTCCATGATCTTGCAGACAGGCGGGCTGGAGCCGGGCGCGATTTTCACGAGATCGAGTTCCTGTTCGACCGCGATTTTGAAGGCCTCCGTAGACGGCATGATACCAAGCTGCGTACCGTCTTCGCCAATAAGGCGTATTTCCTTGTCTTTGATGTCCTCGTTGATCTGATAGGTCACGTTGCTGATATTAAAACACCTCCATATCACTTTTAGGAGCCGTACAGCTCCCCAGACCAAAAAACAACGCGGAAGCATCCTGGCATCCGCGTCAATCAAGAAATACCTGCGCCGCAATCGCGACGGGGCGTACTCTCGCTATTCGACCACGGCTCGCTCAAAATGGCTGGCGGCCGGGTGAGGACGGTTTGCCGTTCTGCTTTTTCCATTGAGCTTTTAGGGCTCGCGGGAGATTCTACCACCTTCGCTACCGTTTTGTCAACTTGTTTTTTTATAAAGCATCTGATACAATGAGCTGCAGGTAGAAGAAAGGCGGAGCGCGCATGCCAGAAACCCGATACTTCCTCCCGGCTCCTGAAACGGTCACCCTCTCCGCGCAGACGGTCGACGCCCTGATTCGCTCAGGCGATGGCGACGCCGCGCTGCTGTATCTATATATGCTCAAGGCAAACGGGCAGTACTCGCAGGAAGGCGCATCCGCCGCTACAGGGATACCGCCCGGCCGTGTGGATGAGGCGGCACGCATTCTGCTGAAGCTCGGGCTTTTGGCGGACGAACCGGGTCGGCCGGCGGCCTCCCCCGTCGGCGCCGCAGATGCCGATACCGCAGATGCCGGCGCCGTAGCAGCTGACGCAGCTGACGCTGCAGATGCCCGGGCGGGCCGGGTAACGGCCGCGGCAAGGGAAGTGCAGGTACGCGCATATACCGTGGAGGAAATAACGGCAGCCGCCTCGGCGAACCGGGACTTTTCTTCTTTGATAGACGAGACAAACAGCAGCCTCGGTAAGTTCCTCTCGCCGGACGAGCTTGTACGGCTGTACGGCATATATGACGACCTTGGCCTGCCGGTTGAAGTCATACTGCAGCTTGTCACGCATTGCATCAATGAGACAAGCAGCCGGGGAAGCGGCCGAAAGCCGTCCATGCGCTACATCGAGAAAGCCGCGTACACTTGGGAGCGCGAAGGGATTAACTCTCTTGAAAGGGCGGAAGAGTACCTTAAGTCCCTGGAAGCGCGCAAGACCCTTCGCGGGGAGATCAAGCGAGCGCTCCAGATTACCAACCGCGAACTATCCCCTTCCGAGCAACGATATGTCGACAGCTGGATCGAGCTGGGTTATGGAGCCGATGCGGTAGCAGTCGCGTATGACAGGACCGTCTTGAAAACAGGAGACAGGTCATGGCGGTACATGGACTCAATAATAAAGAACTGGCATAAAAAAGGCCTCTTCACTGTACAGGCAATAGAAGAACAAGATACACGCAACGAAGCTGACGGCAACGGTAAGGCAAAAAAGGGAGCCGCCGGTTTCGGCGCCCCTGATACGGACGATATTGAGCGTATGAAACGCTTGCTTGAGAAAGTTAAGTCGGACTGAGCGGCACATGCGGCGGTTTATGAGCGGCGCGTGCGGCGGTTCGGGATGGGAACCGGCCGCGTCGGCGTGAAAGGCGGCCGTGAAAGGCGGAAGGGGGAAATGCTGTGTCCATAGACGGGAAATTGTTGGCCCGTGCGAGAGCGGCCCTGCGCGACAAGCGCAAGCAACATGAAGATGCCTACGAGGCGAGGCTGGAGCGCACATACGCGCAATCGCCGCAAATCAGGTTGCTTGACGCAGAGATCAGGGAAACTATGACCGGCTTGCTCGGGGCTGCGCTGTCGCGCGGCGGAGAGTCCGCCGTCGAGGAAATGCGCGTAAAGAACATGGAGCTGCAGGAGCGAAGGCGCGCGGAGCTGGTCATGGCCGGTTTCCCGAAAGACTATCTCGACGCCGGGTATATGTGCCCCGATTGCCGCGACACCGGCTACTCCGGCAAGACTATGTGCCACTGCCTCGCCGAGCTGTATAAAGCCGAGCAGCGCGAGTCGCTTAGCAACCTGTTCAAGATCGGTTCCGGGACCTTCGACAGCTTCGATCTGACGCTCTACGACGAAGCTACGTATGAGACCGGCGTCTCCCCGAGGCGCACGATGGAGATCATCTACGAGACATGTGTCGAGTACGCGCGCAAGTTCAGCGGAAAATCTATGAACCTCTTTTTCAACGGAGCGCCGGGCCTCGGCAAAACATTCCTTTCAGCCTGCATCGCGCGCGTCGTTGCCGAGGGCGGCAATTCTGTAGTCTACGATACGGCATCGTCGATGTTCGCACGATTTGAGGAAGTGAGATTCTCGCGCGCCGACGATGATGAGGAAGCCCGCAGCGAGGTAAAAAGGTACCAGAACTGCGATCTTCTGATTATTGACGACCTGGGTACCGAAATGTCGACAGCTTTTACGGTCAGCACGCTTGACGATATAATAAATACCCGGCTTCTGACCGGGAAAAAGACTATCGTATGTTCGAACCTGACTCCCTCAGATTTGCGCAGGCGCTACTCAGAGCATATCATTTCGCGGCTTGAGGGGGATTACCACACGCTCACGCTGCATGGCAGAGACATCCGGATGCTTCGCAACGGGCTTTAACAAAAATTCCAGTATCTGTTCAGGTGCCCCGTCCAGGCGCTATATTTCATTTCGTAAGCGCAACCTCGTCGCTGCGGATTACACTAAGACTCGCGTCACAGCAAGCTGTAACGCTCGCTCGTTCCATCGCAGCT
>Ga0082212_10002748_pt1 | contig 25358 bp, 23 predicted proteins | sample TergutNt197P3_FD_71548 | JGI IMG/M metagenome (GOLD analysis project Ga0082212, IMG submission 71548) | Neocapritermes taracua P3 segment gut microbial communities from Petit-Saut dam, French Guiana - Nt197 P3 | ecosystem: Host-associated > Arthropoda: Insects > Digestive system > Gut ...
TAAATCTTCATCAAAATAATCGTGACCGGCAGGGACAGGCGTATGAACCGTATACAGCGATGATGCGCGTACCACTTCCAATGCTTCGTTGAACTCCAAGTGATCGTTTTGGATAAAATCGACTAATCGTTGCACATTGATTAATGCGGCATGGCCTTCGTTGCAATGATATACCTGTTTCTTAATGCCCAGTTTGTTTAACAGTAAAATTCCTCCGATACCCAACAGATATTCCTGCCTCATACGGTTTTCCCAGTCGCCTCCGTATAATTGGTGGGTAATGGAACGATCCCATTCGTTGTTTTCAGAAATATCCGAATCCATCAAATAAAGAGAGATCCGGCCTACGTTTACTTTCCATACATTAATATATATGTTTCTTTCAGGGAAAGGTACTTCCAATACCATTGGTTCGCCCGAATCAGTCATTACTTGTGATACCGGCAGTTGTGTAAAATCCTGCGGTTCATAATTGGCAATCTGATTCCCTTCCATCGACAGTGTCTGGGTAAAGTAGCCATGTCGATAAAGTAGTCCGACCGCCGTAAGTTCAATATTGCTGTCGCTGGCTTCTTTCAGGTAATCGCCTGCTAAGATTCCCAACCCGCCTGAGTAGATTTTTAACACGTTTGTCAAACCGTATTCCATGCTGAAATAGGCAATAGTAGGTTTCGATGTATCGGGTGAAACCCGGAGATAACTCCTGAACTGATCGTAGACAACATTGATATGAGCAAGCAAGGCGTCGTCGGTTAATATCTCATCAATGCGATCGGTTGGAAGCATCTGGAGTAACTGTACAGGGTTGCCTTCGGTTTTGTACCATAACTTGGCGTCAAGTTTCTTGAAAAGTTCAGCGCCTTCGTGATTCCACGACCACCATAGATTGGTTGCAATATCATAAAGCGCTTCTAATTGTAACGGAAGCTTAGCTTGGGTATAGATATCGTGCCAAATCGCTTCGTTCGCTTTCCTTGTTTGTATCTTCATTGTTGTTAATTGTCTGAATTTTAAATTTATAAAGAAATATAAACGGATTTTGCTTGTTGCTGAAATCCGGTGCAAAGGTACGAAATCAATTAAAAATGAAGAATTAAAAATTAAAAATTATTTCTGATGTTGTCCTGACAGGGCGCCATTGTCATTGTGCGGAGAAAAGAGAGGATGCTCAAAGCAAAGAAAATTTAAAAAAAAAATTCACAGCATAAAAAATATTTAAAAAGTTTTGTATTTTTGCGTTCAAAAGAACACAATATTATTAATAAAAAACCTGAAATGTTATGAATCGGATTAGTTTGTTTTTTGTAGTAGTCTTTCTATCAGCATTTACTATCAATGCACAGCAAGATGTCAGGAAAGAGTTTTTTGGAATGTGGACTATCGATATTGAAGATGGTTCTGTGGGTTGGCTCAGTGTGAATGACGCCAAAGGTTATCTTGACGCCGAATTGTTATGGCAAGGTGGAAGCGTTTTACCTGTTTCAAGTGCATATTTCACTGACGACCATACGCTTGTTGTCACAAGGACGAATAATATGAGACGAGGCGAAGATCGCACACAAGTTGTTACCCAAATCTTTACATTTGAAAGAACAGGCGACAATGTGGCCGGTACGTTAGTTAGCCCTGCACGCGACGGTATGAGCACGTCAACAAGAAAATTTGTTGGATGGCGTTTGCCCGATCCGGGACCGGCGCCCGACCTGTCGAAAGTCAAATACGGAACGCCTGTCAAACTTTTTAACGGAAAAGACCTGACCGGTTGGAGCTTGATTAATCCCAATCAGACGAATGGCTTTAAGGTTGTAAACGGCGAACTTGTAAATGATCCGGTAAGTCCGCAAGGTCAGCGTGTGAGTTTCGGTAACTTAAGGACAGACGCTGAGTTTGAGGATTTTAAACTCACACTTGAAGTGAACATACCCGAAGGGAGTAACAGTGGCGTTTACCTGCGTGGAATATACGAAATGCAGGTAGTTGATTCGTATGGCAAAGAGCTTGATTCGCACAATATGGGCGCATTATACAGTCGTGTCACGCCATCGGTCGCCGCCGAGAAAAAACCGGGCGAATGGCAGACTATGGAACTTATTCTTTGCAAAAGGCATGTAACCAGCATATTGAATGGTGTAAAGATTATTGATAACAAGCCTGCTTATGGACCAACCGGAGGCGCTATGCAAGCTGATGTATTCAAAGCAGGCCCCATTTATTTGCAGGGTGATCACGGAAAAGTAACGTTCAGAAATATAGTTCTGACCCCAATATTATAGAAAATTGCATTTTTGATTTTTTTTCTTTGTACGCCTTCCGGTTTAGTTGTTGTCGCCGGGAGGCGTTTTTTTGTTTGCGCATTTTAATCCGCAGGAATTTATCTTACGCTATTGACTATCATGCTTTCAGCCTTAGTTAGAAGGAAATATAATTGTCATAAGCCCTGACTTTGTGCAAAAAAATACAAAAAAATGCCCTGACTTTGTGCAAAAAGATACAAAAAAATGCCCTGACTTTGTGAATTATTATTTTTTTCTATTAACTTTGCAGTAAAATTTTCAGATTTAGTATGTTCAAAAGAAAAATTATTACTGAGTTATTAACTTGGAAAAATGACAGGAATCGTAAACCTTTGATTCTTCGTGGAGCCAGACAAGTAGGCAAAACTACAGTCATTGAACTTTTTGCGAGGCATTATTCCCAGTATGTCTATCTCAATTTGGAGAGAGAGATGGATAAGGAGATATTTTTACGTCACAAGACAGCCAAAGAAATATTACAGGTCATTTTTCTGCAATACAACAAGAATTGGGATAAACGTGGAGATACGCTGTTGTTTATTGACGAAATACAGGAAGCGCCTGAAGCCGTAGCTATGTTACGTTATTTTTATGAGGAGTTTCCAGAAATACACATTGTAGCCGCCGGTTCATTGTTAGAATCATTGTTTGAAAAAGGCATTAACTATCCTGTCGGGCGTGTTGAATTCAAGGTATTGCATCCATTCTGTTTTGAAGAATTTTTAGACGCAATGGGTGAAAATCAGGCATTGAGCTTTTATAACACTGTGCCAATGCCTGAATTTGCACTTGACAAACTGTTACAACTTTTTCATACCTATACGCTTATCGGCGGAATGCCTGAAGTTGTAAAATCTTATTGCGAAAATCGGGAGTTAACAGCTTTAAGCTCCATTTACGAAACGTTACTCACAACCTATTTTAATGATGCAGAGAAATATGCAATAAAAAATAGTCAGATTCAACTGATTCGTCACGCCATAAAAGCCGCTTTTTATGAGGCAGGTACACGCATTAATTTTGCGGGTTTCGGAGCATCAGCGTATAGTTCGAAAGAAATGGGAGAGACGCTCAGGACTTTAGAAAAAACAATGCTTATGCGTCTTGTATACCCGACCACTCAGGCAGAACCGCCTTATATGCCCGACATCAGAAAATCTCCCCGATTGCAGGTATTAGATACAGGCATGTTAAATTATTTTGCCGGCTTGCAAACCGAACTGATTGGCACACAAGATCTGAACTGCGTTTATCGCGGAAAAATATCGGAGCATATTACAGGACAGGAATTACTGGCGGCGAAATTTAATGTAATGAATAATCTTCACTTTTGGATACGCGACAAAAAACAATCAGATGCCGAAACGGATTTTCTGTATCTATTTGAAGGACAAATGTTTCCTGTAGAAGTAAAATCCGGAACGAGCGGTAAACTTCGCTCATTGCTTCAATATCTTGACGTTTCGAAAATTGATATAGGCATTCGGTTATATGCCGGTAAAATAAGTTTGGAAGAACATAAAACGACTTCCGGCAAACCGTTTAAATTGCTAAACTTACCCTATTTATTAAGCGGGAAAATTGAAAAATACCTCCTCAATACCGTGTCCAAATGTTAAAAAAACTTAATTAAGATTTTTTAACATTTTGGTTAATGCTTGAAAATCACCGTTATCATCAATAATCAATATTTATTTATCGAAAAACAATATTTATTTTGCTTTTATCGAAAAATATGTTTTATCTTTGCACATCGAAAAACAATAAAAATTTGTTGAATATGGATAAAAGATTAAAAATTATTTCGATCACGTTTGGGGTGGTTTATGTGATTATCATCGGAGGGGTTATTTATAATGCAATGGCTGATTTTTGGCTTGGATTCAAGAGTGGGTTTGAAAGTGTGCAAATCGATAAAGAAGCAAAAACGGTAACTTCTCTATCATCAGCCGGCTATTTTTTTCTGAAATTGAAGCCGGCAACCGGTTTGCGTACTTTTCCGGACGTTATAAACAATCAATTGGATGGAATGTCGATGAAAGCAGAAATCGAAACGATGGTAGTTAGTTTGAATAACGCAAAAGAACTGCTGCCTAAAGGAGCGGTAATCATGGATGTTATTTCGTATATTATGGTTTTCTTTGGCTTGTTTATTATGCTGTTTGTTCCGGTACAAACTTTCCGTATTATCCATTCAATCACAAAGGATAAAATTTTCAATACATCCAATATCCTAAAGTTAAGGATTATAGGTTATGCTTTGCTGGCATATTATGTTGTTGACATGGTGATCGGCTATCTTCATTATTGGGTTGCATCGCACGTGATCCAAGTAGAAGGATATGAGTTGCGAATGAATTGGGAAAATGCCACCCTTGTGTTGCTCGGCTTGGTTGTATTGATGTTTGCCGAAGTACTGAAAGTGTCCGTTCGTATGAAGGAAGAACAGGATTTAACCGTTTAAATGTAAACCCTGTATGTCAATAATAGTGAATTTGGATGTGATGATGGCGAAACGTAAAATTTCGCTCAATGATTTGTCGGAAAAGGTAGATATTACGCCTGCAAACTTGTCGATTTTAAAAACAGGAAAGGCCAAAGCAATCCGGTTCAGTACGCTTGAAGCGCTTTGTAAGGAATTGGATTGTCAGCCGTCGGATATACTTGAATATAGAAAATAATTGAGCATTGAGACCTCCCCCTGCCCCCTCCAAAGGGGGATAAGAATGGGGAGTTAAGAATTAAGAACTAAGAGTTTATTAGGATATACACTTTAATAACTAAATGATGAAAAGAAAAGTCTTGTATATTAGCCTTTTGGCATTTTTGATATCGGCTGTCGGAATGGCGCAGGAAACGTTGGCGGACAGATTGAAGAAACATGTATATACCCTTGCTGCTGATTCGCTTATGGGACGCAGCGCAGGGAGCGTTTTTGCAACAAAAGCAGCCGCTTATATTGAAAGGCAATGGGAAGAAATCGGATTGACCCCTTTGGTTGGTGAATCGTTTCTCGTGCCGTTCCAGCATCGGTATTATAACCTTGTTGCGATTATCGAAGGGAACGATCCGCTTTTAAAAAATGAATACATTGTCGTTGGCGCCCATTACGACCATTTGGGAAATAAAACCGCGCAAAACGGCGAAACGGTCATCTATAACGGCGCTGATGATAATGCTTCGGGAACGGCGACCGTGATCGAATTAGGCCGCCAACTAAAAGCAATCCAACCTGTATTGGCCAGAAGTGTGATTTTGATTGCTTTCGATGCGGAAGAAATCGGGCTTTACGGTTCGAATGAGTTTGCCAACAATCCGCCTGTTCCGATCAACGATGTGAAGCTCATGTTGAGCGTCGATATGGTAGGTTGGTATCAAACAAGCGGTTATCTGAAATTGAGCGGATACGGTACCATAAAAAACGGGAAGAAATTGTTTGCGGAAGGTACTCTTATTCCCGAAGGCCTTCAACTGAAAACGCAAAATTTCGAAAAAAGCATATTGACGGCTACCGATACGTACGGTTTTGCAAAGAAAGGCGTTCCGACATTGGCCGTAACTACCGGATTGAAATCGCCTTACCACAAGCCCGAAGATACGGCCGAATTGATAGATTTTGACGGGATGGCTTTGATTACCGAATATTTGACAAATCTTATTCGGTATGTATCTACCGACGAAAGTTACCGGTCTTCGGGTAAAATCGCCGCCAAACACAGGCCGCCATCCAAGTTTGAAATGGCCATTGCAGCCAAGATCGGTTCGAACCATCATTACTATACGGCAGGCGCTGTGGACGGTAAATCGGCAGGCGCTTACGGCATAGGTTTGACGGCGGGTATTAATATGGGCTTTTGGGGGATTCGTCCGGAGATATACTATGACTATCTCAAAGCGCGTCATCCCGCAGGAAATATCAGCACGCGCAGTATCACTGTTCCGCTGAACTTTTTGCTGCAAACCCCCTCTGTATCTTCTGCGGGCGCTGCCATTTTTGCAGGACCGTATTATCGTCATTTTTTCAGCGGCAAGCAGCAAAATACGCCACTTGATTTTGATAATCATTACTATCGAAACGAAGGCGGTATCAATTATGGCGTGGAAGTGCGTGTTGCTATGATTCGTATAGCGCTTACCAAACAACAAGCGTTTACCAATCTTACGCGCACAAAAAATGAAGACGGCGCCTACCTGCGCAACCGCAGCATTTTTGCGACAATCAGCTTTATTTTTTAGCGCCCCAAACACATTAACAAATAGGATTTGATTAATAACGATATTACAATATGTCCCGTTAGGGACAAAATATTGGTAGATAAAACGATAAAAAAACAACGTGTCCCGTTAGGGACAAAATATTGGTAGAAAAGAAAATGGTAAACACCTACACACAAATTCATATTCACGCCGTTTTTGCTGTTCAAAACAGATTATCGTTGATACAAAAACAATGGCAAGATGAATTGTATCAATATATCACAGGGATTATTACCAACAACGGTCATAAATTGTTGCAAATAGGGGGTATGCACGACCATGTTCACATCTTGTTCGGAATGCGGCCAACACAATCGTTATCGGAATTAATGCAATATATTAAAGGTAGTTCTTCGTTGTGGATAAATACAAAAAGATTAGTCAGAGGTAAATTTGCATGGCAAGAAGGTTACGGTGCATTTTCTTATGGCAAATCACAGATAGATAGTGTTGTCAAATATATTGAACAGCAAGAAAAACATCATAAAAAACGTGATTTTGCCGAAGAATATTTGGAATTGCTAAAATTGTTCAAAATTGAATTTAATGAAAAATATATTTTGCAGAATCCCGAATGATATGTCGTTTTTCTACCAATATGTTGTCCCTAACGGGACAAATTGCAACGCTATTATTACCTAAAAATAACTAAATTCTGATCTCTTATAATAAATATTAATTATTATTAATTTTTAAATAAATCTCTTTATGAAAAATTTTCTTAAAATGTTTTTGGCGTCCGTTTTGGGCGTATTGGTAGCCATGTTTTTGGTATGGTTTATATCCATTGTAATGATGGTGGGGATGTTGTCGAGTATGGGCAGCGCTAAGTCGGCTTATATTTTGAAAGACAACACAGTGCTTCAAATTGATTTGGACGGTAGCATCAGCGACCGCCAATCAAATAATTTTATGGCGGGGTTGCTCAGCGGCAGTTCCGAAAAATCTTACGGGCTGGACGATATGCTGAAAGCCATCAAAACGGCCAAAGAGAACGACAAGGTATGCGGTATTTATATAAAGGCAGGCGATATGTCGACCGGATATGCTATGTTGGAGCCTGTTCGCAAGGCTTTGCTCGATTTCAAGGAAAGCGGTAAGTTTATTGTTGCATACGGCGATTATTACACACAAAGCGCCTATTATGTTACGTCGGCAGCCGATAAGGTCATTATGAATCCACAGGGAATGTTTATGTTGCATGGCATGTCGTCAACCCTTCCGTTTCTAAAGGGGACGTTTGATAAATTGGGCGTCAAGTTTGAGGTGTTCAAGGTCGGAACGTTCAAATCGGCTGTTGAACCCTATACCGAAACCAAGATGAGCGACGCCAATCGTGAAATGGTAACATCATACGTGAACAGTATCTGGTCGCATCTGTTGGCGGGTATTTCCGACAGTCGCAATATCACGGTTGACAACCTGAACCGCATGGCCGACGAATATATGGATTTCTCGGCATCCGAAAAATCAGTAGAATACGGATTGGTGGACATGTTGATGTATGCGCCGAATGTTAAGGATTATATCAAAGAATTGGCCGGTGTGGATGAAAAAGCAACCATAAAGTATGCAACCATTGCCAATATTAATGCGGTCCCATCGTCGAAAAAAACGAATATCAACAAAGATAAAATTGCCGTGTTATATGCGGAGGGACAAATTTACATGGGCGAAGTCAAGGGCTACGAACGGATGGCCGGAAACGTCATTACCGATGTGGAATACGTGAAAGAACTTGGCAAGCTGAAAGACGATAAAAATGTAAAAGCCGTTGTTTTGCGTGTCAATTCGCCCGGCGGGAGCGCTTACGCTTCGGAACAAATCTGGCATGCGGTGACCGAGCTGAAAAAAGAAAAACCTGTGATTGTGTCTATGGGTGACTATGCTGCGTCGGGCGGGTATTATATTTCGTGCGCTGCCGATATGATTGTGGCAGAGCCTTCTACGCTGACCGGCTCAATCGGCGGTTTTACGCTTATTCCTGATGGGGTGGAGTTGCACAAAAACATAGGACTGTCATTCGATGGGGTAAGTACAAACAAATATTCGGATATGAACGTTATGTCATTCATCGGCAAAACCAAACCATACAGCGATGAAGAACGGCATATTATGCAGGGTTATGCCAATCGCTTTGTGGATGTTTTTTATACCCGTTGCGCCGATGGCCGCTCGAAAACCAAAGAAGAAATCGATGCAATAGGGCAGGGGAGGGTATGGACAGGCAGTCAGGCATTGCAAAATGGCTTGGTCGATCGGCTGGGTAGCCTCGACGACGCCGTGAAAATTGCTGCCGAGCGCGCACAACTGACCGATTACAACGTCGCTTCATTTCCCAAAAAGAAAGACCCCTTTGCCCAATTAATGGATGAAATGTTGGGCGGAGGCGTGAAAGCCAGCTTGGTACGATCGTTCCTCGGCGATGATGTTTACAGTCAATACCTGCTGGCGAAAGGGAAAACAACGCCGATGGATTTTTTACAGGCGATAATGATGGAGGAGTTAAGAACTAAGAACTAAGAGTTAAGAGTTAAGAATTTTCAATTGGGCGTAAGCCTTACGCCCCTACAAATTTCAATTTAACTAAACGCTAAAAAAAATGATTGCTGAATTTATCAAACTTCGCATTCGCGAAACAACGCGTTCGTCTGTCTGGAATAAAAACCTTATTATCAACATCGTATTTGCATGTTTTATGCTCTATTTCATGTTTTGTTTTTTGATGTTAGGTTTTTTTCTCGACAGGATATTGACGAACGCCTTCCCCGACAGCGATCCTGTGCAACTGCTTAACAGGGTGTTGATTTATTACCTTGGGCTGGAATTATTTATACGTTTTATGATGCAACCTACTCCGGCTATGAGTATTACGCCATTCCTGCACTTACCTGTCAGACGCTCGTTCCTGATGCATCTTTTGCTGACGCGCAGTATCGTTAGCCCACTAAATTATATCTCTTTTCTGTTATTTATTCCGTTTGCTGTCAAAGCTGTTTCGGTTATTTATTCAGGGGTTGATGCTTGTTGCTGGTTGTTTGCGTTATTTTTATTGATCATCTTTGTTATCTATGTCAATACGTATATCAAACGGCAATTGGCTATGAAGCCGCTTGTTTCGCTGGGTTGCGGGTTAGTGTTTGTACTGCTGATTGTACTCGATTTCTTTCATATTTTCTCACTTTCTGACATTTCCGGCTTGATGTTTGACGCTATGCTGATGCAACCGTTGTGGCTTATGGCGCCGTTGACGTTGGTAGCAGGCGCTTATGCGCTCAATTATCGTTTTCTGAAAGTACATGCCTATCCCGAAGAGATCGATCGCGTTTCGACTAAGAAACAGGTAGCTATGCAAAACCTCGGATTTATGAGGCGCTTCGGGTTGATTGGCGAAATGATCGCCTTGGAATTGAAGTTGATACTTCGCCATAAGCGTACCAAATCAATACTTTATGTGACCCTGTTGTTTATCCTTTATGGTTTGATATTTTATCCTAATCCTGTTTACAAAGACAATATCGGGTGGTTGGTTTTTGTAGGTATTGTTGTGACAGGCATAACCATGCTTGCTTACGGTAATTACATTGTTGCCTGGGAAAGTCAGTTTTTCGACAGTATATTGACACGGAACAGTCGCCTTTCGGATTATTTTCGCGCCAAATATTATATGTTAGTTTCATTTTGTGTTGTTAGCTATATAATAACTACGCCTTATGCTTTTTTCGGAACAAAGATATTATGGATTCAAACAGCGTGTTTTCTTTTCAATGTAGGAGTTAATTCATTGATTACCTTATGGATGTCTAAATATAACCGTAAGCGGATGGAATTGTCAAAAGGTACGGCATTTAGTTGGCAAGGTACCGGTGCGTCACAATTAATCTATTTGTTGCCGGTAATGCTTTTGCCCATACTAATTGCAGGGTTTTTCAGTTGGATGGAATTTGAAAATTTGGGGTTGAGCGTTTTAGCGCTGTTGGGCATGATTGGTTTGTTAAGCCACAACCGGCTTATCCGTGCCTTCAGTCGCCGTTTTGCGCAGACGAAATATGCACAGGCGGAAGGGTTTCGAATTAATTAAAAATTAAGAATTAAAAATTAAAAATTAAACACATGTAGGGACGTGGCGTGCCGCGTCTCATTAGATATTAAATTTTTAGATATTAAATCTTTAAATTAGCAATTATGATACAAGTAGAAAATTTACAAAAAGAATATGGCGGGGTGACCGTGTTGAACCTTCCCGGACTAACGATCACAAAGGGTGAAATGTTTGGGTTGGTTGGAAATAATGGGGCGGGTAAAACAACGTTTTTCAGGTGTTTGCTCGATCTGATACGTCCGTCGAGCGGTATTGTATGGTCGAAAGGCGAAAAGATACAAGGCAGCGAACATTGGAAATCTTATACCGGCGCTTATTTGGATGAAGGGTTTTTGATCGATTATTTAACGGTAGAGGAATATTTCGATTTTCTGGGTAAGACACACCGGATGACGCAAGGCGATATTGCCGATTTCGTCGCAAGTATGAGCGATTTTTTCAATGACGAAATTTTGGGTAAAAACAAGTATATCCGCGATTTTTCGAAAGGGAACCAAAAGAAAATCGGGATAGCTGCCGCGTTGATGGGTAATCCCGAACTGTTGATTCTCGACGAGCCTTTTACCAATCTTGATCCGAGTTCGCAGATCAGGCTCAGGCGAATGTTGGCGGAAATAAACGAAAAACAGGGCGTTACGATACTGATTTCGAGCCACGACCTGATGCACGTTACCGAAGTTTGCAGTCGCATAGTTGCCCTGCAAAAAGGGATTGCGGTACACGACCTGCAAACTAACGAGGATACATTGCGCGAATTGGAGGATTTCTTTGCGGTGTGAGATACAATTACGAATTAGGAATTAGGAATTAATCCCCGATTTCTCTGTCATTCCGACCAAAGCGGAATAAATTGTCTTTACCTTAGCTGTCATTCTGAGCGTAGTCGAAGAATCTCATAACATTTTGATGAAGAGATGTTTCGACTTCGCTCAACATGACATACGTGTTGCCATTTCCGTTGCTCGGCGTAACGTCCTCGCTACGTCGTTAATCACTAACCATTATTCTTTTGGCGGCATTACGAAAGGCTATTTGATATGCTGAGTGATAATGCGTGATGAATTTTTCCCATTCCGCTTTGGAGGCAAGGGCAAAGCAGTTCTGCCGAAGCTGTTCCATTTCGGATTCGTCTTTTCTGATCAGTTCAAGCAAGGTTGCTGAGATGGTTGAAACGACTTCTATGTAATTGCCGTCTGTGCGTCGGACGATGGTTACTCCTTCTATATTGGGCAAACACACAGGTTTGCCCCTACGATCGCCAATCGAATTATCGTGCGCCCACAAGCCAAATCCGGCCAGGTCGGTAGTGATTGTCGGAATACCAAAAGCGATGCTTTCTAACGGCGTATAACCCCACGGTTCATAATAGGAAGGAAAAACGGTGGCGTCCATTCCTATCAGCAAATCATAGTAAGAGACATTCAGAATGCCATCCCGCCCATCTAAATAACAAGGTATGAAGATGATTTTCAATTTTTCGGAAGGATTGTTTGTAAAGCCTGCATACGAAATAAAATTCATAATCCGGTCATCATTCATTTGATGAAGCCAGTGCGTGAGAAAGGGCATTTGCATCGGCTCTGTGGTCCGGATATTTTTGTCCACAACCTCTTTCAAGTCAGCCCGACAGGCATAAATCCATGCCGGAACCATGATGAAAGCAATTACCTCACGCGCCGGTTCGCTTGCGTTACGAAGTCGGTTAGCTACATCAATAAAAACATCAAGGCCCTTATTGCGGTATTCGTATCTGCCGCTTGTTGCAACGAGAAAAGCCTGTGGATCAATAGCATTTCCTGTCAGCTTCTCTGCTATGTTCAATAATAATTCACGGGCTTTTCGCCGTTTACCGGCATACGATTGAGCGCAGGGCACAAAATCGGGTTCAAATCCGTTGGGTGTGATAACATCGGGCGTTTTGTCCAATAACCGTTTACATTCCAATGCCGTAATATCGCTTACGGTAGCAAAACAATCCACAAAACGGGCAGTTTGCTTTTCGAGCGAGTGCTTGGCTTCCATATTAAGTTCCCGCGCCATCAGGTCGCCATTGTATTGATTCAGATAATCATACAGTGGTTTGTTGTTTCCGGCAATTGAGCGCCCAATGGATGTAGCGTGGGTAGTGAAGACAGTTGCAATAGCGGGACAATGTTTTTGCACATACAATGCACCCATTCCAAGCATCCACTCATGGAAATGGGCAATCACTTTGCTTTCGGTCAAATGATAAAAATCATAAAAATGCCGAATTACCTTTCCGGTAGTATATGCAAAAATACATGATTCGTCATAATCGCCATACGCCTTCGACGAGTCCACACCAAACGATTCCCACATAGAGAAAAACAGCGTTTCACGATTGCAAAATGAAGATTGATAGTCGATTAGAATTACAGGTGGATTGCCGGGAATGTTCCATCGTCCTGCCTTTACGCGAAATTGTTCGTTTGTTTCTATCCGGTTTATCCAGTCGGGAAAAAGTGTCTTGTCTTCTTCAAAATCAGGGTTTGGTTTTCCTAAATCGGGGCCTATGTAAATTGCGCGGTCGGCAAACTGTTTTTGCAGCGTCCGGGCTTTGGTCGAAAGAACGGTATAGATGCCGCCTACCTTATTACATACTTCCCAGCTACATTCAAAAATATAATCAGGCGTCATATTATTTACCATATTATCCCCCTTTGAAGGGGGTTAGGGGGATGTTAATATTTACGATTGGGCGTAAGCATTACGCCCCTACAAACCACTAACCACTTATCCGTTATTATTTTTCCAATAACGCCCATTCATTTCCTTATAATATGAACGAATGGTATGCATGTCTTCTTCCACATTGCCGGTAGGGTAAAATGTCGCTTTGAAGCCCATTTCTTTTTTGCGGTAGTCAATATAAGCTAATTGAATGGGTACTAACGCTTTCAATGCGATATAGTAAAAGCCTTTTTTCCATTCGTCTACTTTTTTTCGGGTGCCTTCGGGGGTTATAGCCAAATGCAGGTATTTAAACCGCTCAAATCTTTTCACCATTTGGTCGGTGATAGATTTATTCTTTTTTCGATCAATCGGCACACCGCCCATTTTTTTAAAAAGAAGATTCAGCGGAAAGAAAAACCATTCTTTTTTCATCAAAAAATGGGCTTTACGGCCGATGGCCGTATAATATAACTTCCCTAAAATAAAATCCAAGTTACTTGTATGTGGTGCGACACAAATCACACATTTGGGTACGTCTTCTGTTGTAGGGCCGAATTTCCATCCAAGTCGACGCAATAGCCATTTACAAAATGTTTCTTTCATTGATCTGTTTTCTCAAATTTCGGGTGCAAAGATACGAATCAATTAGGAATTAGGAATTAGGAATCAGGAATAATTTTCAACTTTCAACTTTCAGTTTAAAATTGAATGTGTATCTTTGCCACCCAAATGATCAATTATTGAAACCGTATAATGATTAATTTTCAAAAAATTGAGTGGCAGGAGCTTTCTACAGAGGCTGAAATCAGTACTTTCAAACCTGAAGGCGGCATCTCTGAGCATCATGTCATGTTGAAGCTGACAAACTCAAAATGCGATGCAGCTGAACAATTTCAACGGATAGAAACCTCCATCCGATTATTACAGAAGCACTTGCGGGACACGGTTTTGGTTTGGAAGCGATATTTTATGAGTGATGCGGTTAATCAATCCGATTTTATCAATTCAACTGATACCCTTGCTGCCGTTTCTTTAGTGCAACAGCCGCCTTTGAATGGGACGAAAGTTGCCGTTTGGCTTTATTTCGTATCAAATGCGCTTATGACCAAAGACATTCACGAAACTGTAATGGAACATTCGGTTTACCGGCATTTGTATCATACGCAGCTATATTCGCAGGGGGCAGATGTGGCTGCGCAGACTGAGGATGTGTTTGAAAAATACATACAACGGCTTTCTGTCAAAGGATGTACGCTTGAAAAACATTGTCAGCGCACGTGGGTTTACGTGCAAAATGTGGATACGCTATATGCGGGAATGGTAGCTGCACGGCGAAAATATTTCGAAAGGGAGGGTCTGACAAAGGACACTCATTTTATTGCAAGCACCGGCATAGAGGGGAAATACATAAATCCGAAAACATTGGTTATGATGGATGCGTATGCCATTCATGGATTGAAGCCGCAACAGATTCAATACCTGTATGCACCAACCCATCTAAACCCTACGCACCAATATGGCGTTACCTTCGAAAGAGGTACGGCGATCCAATTCGGCGATCGCCGTCATATTTATATTTCCGGTACAGCCAGCATAAATAATCGGGGAGAAATAGAGCATCCGCTTGACCTGATAAAACAAACGGATCGGATGTTTGAAAATATCAGGGCGCTTTTAGCTGAAGCCGAAGCCGATATGTCCGATGCCGTACATCTTATTGTTTACCTTCGCGATATAGCTGATTACGAGATAATTGATTTGTATATGAAACAGAATTATCCACTGATACCGCAGGTAATCGTTTGGGCGCCTGTTTGTCGGGCAGGCTGGTTGGTCGAAGCTGAATGTATGGCAATAAAGGAGGTTGGTGATGAACGGTTTAAAGAATTTTAACATCCCCCTGCCCCCTTCAAAGGGGGAGTTAATCCCTTAACTCTTAACTCTCAAATCATCCCCGTATCCACAAGTATTTGATTGACTTTTCGGATTGTATTGGCAGATGAAATAAATGCTTGTTTCTCTATATCGGAAAGTTGAAATTCAATAATTTTTTCTAATCCGTTGACGCCTAAAATCGCCGGTACGCCAATGACAATATCGCTTTGTCCGTATTCTCCTTCAAGATATACGCCACAGGAAATAATTCTTTTGTGGTCGTTGATGATCCATTCGGCCATCGTAGCTGCAGCAGCTCCGGGAGCATACCATGCCGACATTCCCATCAATTCCAACATCGTAGCTCCGCCGACTTTTGTTGACGCGACTATCTCATCCAATTTCTCATTCGATATAAAATTCGTTATTGGCGCTCCTTTATAAGTGGCAAGCGAAACAAGCGGTACCATTGTCGTATCTCCGTGACCTCCGATCACTGTAGCTTGCAGATCAAGCGGATTGACATTCAACGCTTCATTCAGGTAGTATTTAAAGCGGGAACTGTCTAAGGCGCCCCCTAATCCTAATACCCTGTTGCGTGGCAATCCTGAAATTTTATAGGTCAGGTAACACATCGAGTCCATCGGATTACTTACAATGATTAATATCGCATTAGGCGAATATTGTAATGCATTTTCTACAACTGATTTAACGATATTGGCATTGGTTCCTACCAAATCCTCACGCGACATACCCGGTTTGCGGGTAGCACCCGATGTGACAATGATGATATCGGAATCGGCTGTAGCAGGATAATCATCGGTAACTCCTTTTACGCGTGAATTAATACCCACTAATGTAGCGGTTTGCATAATATCAATGGCTTTGCCTTCCGATAGCCCTTTCTTAATATCGAACAAAATAATATCTGCCGATACATTTCGAGTGGCTAATACATTGGCACAAGTGCCCCCTACGTTACCTGCACCGAATACTGTAATTTTCTTTGACATAATAAGTTAAGTCGTTTAGTGAATAAAATAAAAAAAAAGTGCACAAATGTATAAAATTTGTGCACAAAAATACGATTTTTTTATAAAATAAAAAAAGTCGAATAAAAAAAACAAAAAGAATTACGAATCTATTACTTAATCTAATGCTGCAATTTCTTCACGACTAAGGCCGGTTATTTGTATGACTTTGTCGATATTGTCGCCGCTCTTAATTAATTTTTTAGCAATTTCCTTTTCGGTTGTTTTATCAATTTTATCAAAAACAAGATCCGAAAGCTGGTTGATCCCTTCCAATAATTTCAGATTCCCTGTATTCCCTTTGATGTTCATTCCGAAATAGGTTTCTTTTTTCTTGTAACCTGCCATATAATACACAGCAGAAAGTAAAATTGCTGTAATCAATCTGATGTCATATTCTGTTCCTTCGAACAAAGGTGAAAAACGATTGGTCATTATTGCTATTTGCTCTTCTCGTTGCATCACAAGCGGATCGAGCAACGGCGAATCTTCAACAGTTTCCCATGAAAGAATCTGTTGGATTGCCTTTTTCTTCCAGATTACATCTAAAATGGATTCTAAGGTATTTTGGTAAGAGGCCTTCGATGCTTGCATCCCGTTATTTTCGCTGAAAAAATCGATCCAATACTCCCACCTGCTAATAAATTGGTCGAGTATATCGTCCAAATCTTTAAACCTTTTTCCTATAATAATAGGATTGACTCTTGAATACTCTGAAATCAGATTGATTGATAACGCTGTAAATCCTTTTTCTTTTACAATCTGATAAACTGCGTCGAAAATACTTTTTTTGATTTCAACATTAGTTCGCCTTATTCGTTTAGATAATTTTTCATTATCAATGATTAAATTTTCCCTATTCATATTTCTATTCTTATTCCAATATATCTATTTCTTAATTAATTTATATAAACACATAAATGACTGGTGCATTTCATCCAAATCAATGCCTTCGGGAAGAATGATAGCTTTGTTACATAACCCGGTATACATAAGTTGGAATATCTTTGCAGTCACTTCAATATCAATTGAATTGATTATTTCTCCTGATTCAGCGGCATTTTGTAAAACTGTTTTCCAGTTCCTAAACTCCTCTTCTTCTTTTTCCTTGGCCAATCTGACAAATTCAGGGTAATAATAAATTGCCTGATTAGCAATGTTAGCATAAGCAAAATTCATGTTTTTCACGCCAACCGAATTCATCAGTTTTTTTGACTTTTCGATTTGCTTAACAAACAAATCAATGTATGACATTAAAGTTGTTTGCTTATCTATTTGAGGCGAATTTTTAATTAACATATATTTGTCTAATACTTCTACAAATAAATGTTCTTTGTTCTTCATGTAATAGAAAATTGCACCTCGCGTCAACTTTGTTACCCTTTCCAAGTCGGAAATTGTAACCTGCTCATACCTTTTCCATGCGAAAAGTTTGAACGATTCTTTTAAAATTAAATCTTTAGTGTCTTGTTTCATTTCAATTTTCTTTTGATTAGAAAATGCAAAAATAGTAAAATATTTTATAAAAACAATATATATATATTTTTTTTTTACAATTCCTGTTTTTTTTTGGTCAATATCTCGAATTTATAGCTTGCATGTAAAACAGGCAGTTATTGTCATCAACTACGCTAAAAATATCTTTCGCATAAGAACCTGTATTCGTTTGCGAACGATTGATGTGAGAACAAAAACGAACAGGATGTCGTATGAATAACCAAAGTTAAATAGAAAAAACAGATAAAAATACTACTGCCATGTTAACGTTAAAATGGCGCCAAATTCCCCCTTTGAAGGGGGATAAGGGGGATGTTATAAAACATTTCACGATTAACATAACACTACAATATTTTATTGCTATTTGTATCCGGAAATATGATCGTGGGTTTGAATGTTTTCGCTTCTTCAAAATCTAATTGGGCATACGATATTACAAGAATGATGTCTCCGGGCTGCACAAGTCTTGCAGCGGCGCCATTCAAACAAATTGTGCCGGAACCCCTAACGCCTTCAATGACGTATGTTTCAAAACGTTCGCCATTGTTATTATTTAAGACCCACACTTTCTCATATTCAATCAGATTGGCTGCATCCATTAATTCTTTATCAATCGTAATACTCCCGATATAATTCAGATTAGCTTCTGTTACCGTCACACGATGAATCTTCGACTTCAAAACTTCAATTTTCATTTTTATTAATCCATTCTTTTTTTTAATCGGGCGTAAGCATTACGCCCCTACAGTTTTAGTATTTGATATTATCAATCAGCCGTACTTCTCCGCAAAAAACGGCGATACAACCTGTCGGATTGGTTGAGTCTTCCCAATTGAGAATCGGCTGTAGTGTTTGTCCGTCTACTATTTCGAAATACTCGACGCGAAACACCTGCTCTTTGCTCAATGTATTTTTCACCCAACTGATTACTTCCTGAACACTTTTTTCAGGAACAAAAGTACAACTTTCTTTTAATGTAGCAGCAATCATCGGCGCGATTTTACGCTGTTCGGGCGTCAAACGGATATTTCTGCTGCTTAACGCCAATCCGTCGGCTTCCCTAAGTGTGGGGCAAGCCACGATTTGCACCGGGTTGTTCATTTGTTTGACTAATTCGCGGACGATTGCGACTTGCTGGTAATCTTTTTCCCCAAAATAGGCTGTATCCGGCTCAACAATGTCAAACAACTTACTTACAATTTGGGCAACACCATTAAAATGTCCGGGACGGCAAGCGCCTTCCATCACTGTCGCAATTGAGCCAAAGTCGAATACACGATTATCCGGCTCAGGATACATCTCTATTTCTGAAGGCGTAAAAACATAATCACACCCGACAGACGCCAACTGTTGACAGTCTAATATTAATGTACGCGGGTAAGATAGCAGGTCGCGCCGGTCGTTGAATTGGGTAGGATTTACAAAAATACTGACAATACACACATCATTTTCTTGCTTGCAACGATTGACTAAGCTTAAGTGCCCATCGTGCAAGGCGCCCATCGTCGGAACAAATCCAATGCGTTTTTGCATTTGCCTTTCTTTCTCCAAAAAATATTTTATCTCACTGATATTCTCAATAATTTCCATTTCTTTATCGATTGAATCACGCCGGTTATTTCATAAAATACGACTGCAAAGCAACAAAAATTAATTTAGAAAAAACAAAAAATGCGGGTAATTATTTTTTTTTGGACTTTTTTAAAAATTATTATGACAAATACTTTGATATTTAATGATTTTTTTTTAGTATCTTTGTAGCCGTTTTTTTGATAGTTCACATAGAATGGATGCTAAAAAAGTATTATTTATAACCCAAGAGATTACTCCCTACTTACCGGAATCAGAAATTTCATCGATTTGTCGCGACCTTCCGCAGGGTATTCAGGAAAGAGGAAAAGAGATCAGGACATTTATGCCCAAGTATGGTTGCATTAATGAGCGCCGTAACCAATTGCACGAAGTGATCAGGTTGTCAGGCATGAACCTGATCATAGATGACACCGATCATCCGTTAATCATTAAAGTAGCATCTATCCAATCAGCCCGAATGCAAGTCTACTTTATTGATAATGAAGATTTTTTCAACAGGAAAGCAACTGTCAGCGATGAGCATGGAAATGAATTTGAAGACAATGACGAGCGTGCCATTTTTTATGTAAGAGGTGTTTTTGAAACAATTAAAAAACTGCGATGGATACCCGATATCATCCATTGTCACGGATGGCTCACGGCTTTGGCTCCTCTTTATCTGAGACGGATGTATCTGGATGATCCCTGTTTTTCCAAAACAAAAATCATCTATTCAATTTATGACTCTCCTTTTTATTCCGTACTTGGCAGTCGTTTGGCTGATAAACTAAAACAAGATGGCGCAACAGATAGAGACCTGAAAATAGTTGAGACACCAAATTATCATGCGATGACTAAATTAGCGATTCAGTTTTCTGACGCCATTATTCAGGGGAGCGAACATATCGACCCTATTACAATCGAGCAGGTCGAGAAAAGCAAAAAGCTGTTTTTGTCATATCAACCATCTGATAACTATATTGATATATACAATGATTTTTATGATACGATTATCGCAACAAAACAAAAAAAATGAAGAAAATTAATCAAATCTTAATGCTCTTTATCTGTTTGGGTATTCTGTTTATAAACGGATGTGATATCAATTCGAACTTCGTAGGAAACATTATCGTTCCGAATGAAGATTATATTAAAACTTACATTGATACGTTTCAAATCATTTCGTCTACCGTAAAACGGGATTCGCTTTTTGCGAAAACCACCAACGGACTGTTGGGTGAATACTACGACCCGCTTTATGGACGGCTTAATGCGGATTTTTTATGTCAGTTCTATTGCGAAGACGACTATCAGTTTTATATGAAGCCTCATGAAAATGCGATTGACTCTATCTATGTGGCACTTTATTATATGGAAACAGGCGATCCGAATTCTCCTTTTGAATTTCAGATATACCCGATTAATAAAGCGCTGGATAGAGTTTACTATACGAATGTTGATCCTGCCGATTATTGTGACTTGAACGATCTCTGGGGATCAGCTGTTTATACTGCTTCGAACGGAATAATAATAGATTCAATACAGGTTTCTGCCGACAAATATGTTTATTATCGTTGTATTGAAATTAAACTTCCCAAGAGCATCGGACAAAAAATCTATGATGAAACAATCAATAATCCGGCGTCGTTTAAATCTCAGCAGACTTTCAACGAATTTTTCCCGGGTATTTATATTACGACCGGATATGGGCAAGGATGTATGTTTAATATTCAACGAACAGATATTGTCATCGATTATAAAACAGTTTTAGAAAGTAGCACAGGCCAGGATTCTGTAATTTTTTCATCCGAAAGATTTATCACCACCAAAGAAGTAATTCAGTTGAATCGTTTTGAAAGTTATGACACAGAACAGTTATTGGTCGAAAACGACGATTATACCTTTATAAAAACGCCGGCCGGTATTTATACGCGGCTTGTTTTTCCGGCACAGGAAATTAAATCACTCATAGAAGGACGTATTATTAATAACATGTTTTTCAGTGTCAAATATTTACCGAATGAGAATTGGCCGTATTCATTAGGGCCTCCCTCCCACCTTTTATTATTACCTGAAGATTCGCTTACCAATTTTTTTTATAACAAGAAAGTCGAGAATGGCGTCTCTTCATTTATTTCGGTAACATGGAATGAAAGCGACCAAAGGCCTGAAACCTCTGCGACCACCTCTCAAGGATATAGCGCCAATAGACGCACTTATTACTTTAACAATATATCTACATTACTCGCTTATCATATCAACGAATCTCCCGATGACGATTTGAGACTATTGTTGGTTCCTGTCAATAGAGTCACAAGCGGCTCTTCTCCAAGTATTTATTCAATAGAAATAAGTAATTACTTAGCGCCTTCGGGCGTCAAACTAAGAAAGGATAAAGACATGATGCAAGTGTCTATTGTCACCAGTAAATACGATAAATAATTGTAGAGACGCAATGCTTTGCGTCCCTGCGATATCATACAATGAAACCTTTTTTTTTAATTATTTTTTTTACTGTGTTTTTTTTTTGCGGCGCTTTTGCTCAGATAGCGAATCCTTTTCAGCAATTAGATCGCAATATAGATCGTGAAGTCAACAAACATTTTAAACGCAGAAAATTCGACAATTATTTACAATATGCGCCGGTTATGGCCGTTTACGGGCTTGATTGGGTTGGCGTTAAAGCAAAACACAATTTCCGCGATCGAACATTTGTGGTATTTACATCTCATCTAATAATGGCAGGTAGCGTTCAAACCGTTAAAATGGTTACTTCTGTCGAGCGTCCTGACGGTTCAAACCGTTTATCTTTCCCGTCGGGTCATACTGCAACTGCATTTACCGGAGCACATATTCTCTTCAAAGAATATCAGGATATTTCGCCCTGGATCGGCATTACCGGCTATGCAGCCGCTACCACCGTAGGCGTCATGCGGATGCTCAACCGCAAACATTGGCTTAGCGATGTGATGGCAGGCGCCGGCGTCGGGATCATCAGCGCCGAAATAGGCTATCGACTGTTGCCTGTTTTCCACCGGATTATCGGCGTCGAAGAAACCAAGGTCAACTTTGCAGTTGCTCCGTTAATCGGAAATCATCAATATGGCTTAGGGATGGTGTATGTATTTTAGATTTACGATTTTTATCCCCCTTTGAAGGGGGCAGGGGGATGTTAAAATTTACGATTTACAGTTTTATGTTTGATACAAATTTTTTCATTCCTTTGTGCCCTTTGTGAAAATCCTTTGTGTCCTTTGTGTTAAAAGAGCTAATTAACCGCTCATATTTCAAAAAAAATCCCGATATTTGCAACACATTTCACATTAACGAATTATAAATTATATGACTAAGAGCGCATTACAAATTGCAAGGGCAGCATATATACCCAAGGTCCCCGTTGCACTGAAAGGAGCCGTACAGGCAGTAGACGGCGAGTACACTCAATCCGTATCCGACCAAAACGAAATCAAATCATTGTTTCCGAATACCTACGGAATGCCGGTTATCACATTCGAAAAAAGCAAACAAAAAGTATCTCTCCCGGCCATCAATGCAGGTGTGATTCTATCCGGTGGACAGGCGCCCGGCGGCCATAACGTCATAGCCGGACTATTCGACGGATTGAAAGCAGTCAATCAAGACTCACGCTTGTATGGATTTATATTAGGCCCCGGTGGACTTGTTGAACATAATTACATGGAGCTGACAGCCGATATTATTGATACATACCGCAATACGGGAGGCTTCGATATGATCGGCTCAGGACGCACAAAATTAGAGTCGAAAGAACAGTTTGATAAAGGGCTTGAAATACTCAAAGAACTAAATATTAGCGCATTAGTAATAATCGGAGGCGACGACTCCAATACAAATGCTTGTGTATTAGCCGAATATTACAAACATATAAATGCCGGAGTACAAGTAATAGGCTGTCCAAAAACGATCGACGGCGACATGAAAAACGATCAGATCGAAGCATCGTTCGGATTCGATACGGCATGTAAGGTCTATTCGGAAGTGATTGGAAATATTCAGCGCGATTGCAATTCGGCGCGTAAATACTGGCATTTCATCAAATTGATGGGGCGTTCGGCTTCGCATATTGCTTTGGAATGTGCGCTGCAGACTCATCCGAATATTTGCATCATTTCAGAAGAAGTGGAGGCGAAAAATCAATCGTTAGAGGAAATCGTAAACCAGATTGCTGAGATTGTGGCCAAACGTGCTGCAACCGGGAATAATTTCGGAACGGTACTGATACCTGAAGGGCTGATTGAGTTTATCCCTGCCATGAGACGGTTGATGTCCGAACTGAACGATTTCTTAGCCAAGCATGAAGGTGAATATAGAATGATCAAACACAGTGAGAAACTTGCCTATATAACCGGCAAGTTAACCAAAGAAAATTCGAAATTATATGCTGATCTGCCCGAAGGAGTTGCCCGACAGTTGACATTAGATCGCGACCCGCATGGCAACGTGCAGGTGTCGTTGATTGAAACCGAGAAACTGCTTGCTGAAATGGTTGGCAAATGTTTGTATAAATGGAAAAAAGAAGGAAAATATACAGGGAAATTTGCAGCTCAGACCCATTTCTTCGGGTATGAAGGCCGGTGTGCAGCGCCTACTAATTTCGATGCGGATTATTGTTATTCGTTGGGCTATACGGCATCATGCCTGATCAATGCAGGGAAGACCGGCTACATGTCGTCGGTACGCAACACCACTGCCCCTGCCGAAAAATGGATTGCCGGAGGTATTCCGATCACGATGATGATGAATCTCGAAAAACGACATGGCGAAATTAAGCCGGTTATTCAGAAGGCTTTGGTAAAATTGGACGGCAAACCGTTTAAGACATTCGACGCCAACCGCGAACGATGGGCAACGCAGACGGACTATGTATATCCCGGCCCGATCCAATATTTTGGCCCGACAGAAGTATGCGACGAACCCACCAAAACATTACAATTAGAGCAATCGTAGGGGCGAATTGCATTCGCCCGAAATACAACAAACGTAATAGCGAATTATATTTCGCCCCATAATATAATAAAATTATGTTTTCAGGAATAGTAGAAGAAGCCGCAACGATAGTTGCCATCGAACAGGATCAGGCTAATGTACATCTCACCTTATCCTGTTCTTTTACAGATGAATTGAAAATCGACCAGAGCGTATCGCACAACGGCGTGTGCCTGACAGTTGTCAAAATTGACGGGCCGACCTACACCGTAACTGCCATCCGTGAGACACTGGAGCGTTCGAACCTTGGTTTATTGAACGTGGGAGATCGTGTAAACCTCGAACGCAGTATGTTGATGAATGGCCGTTTAGACGGCCATATCGTACAGGGGCACGTCGATCAGACTGCTGTTTGTACAAATGTAGTAGAAGCTGATGGTAGCTGGTATTATACATTCGAATACCTGTTTGATCCTGTGATGGCCAAAAAAGGTTATATGACTGTCGAGAAGGGATCGGTATGTGTGAACGGCGTCAGCCTGACGGTATGCAATTCGCAGCAAAACAGTTTTGAGGTAGCCATTATCCCCTATACCTACCACTATACAAATTTCTGTCGGATCGAGTGTGGCACCGTTGTCAACCTCGAATTTGATATTATCGGCAAATACCTGAGCAAACTGATGGCTATATAATAATGTACGCAAACATTATAATTATATTGAGTATGCCGTAAACGGCAAAAGTTATTACTTTGAATAAATACAATCAACTTCGGCATGACTGTTCAAGGCTTCTCTGCGCCAATGAAATAATTGTGTTTGTTCGTAGCATGACGAAGCCTTCCGACTTGCCATGCACCACGTCCCAGCGGCTTGGCGAGGTAGCGGCTTCACTAACGCTCGTGCGGGGTAGTAACTTCCAAATTCGCACTGCCGTTTCTGCGGGGCTAATACCGCTATCTTGCCAAACCGCTTGTTAGACGATCGTGCATATCCACCATACCTTCTATTGCCTGTATTTAGCGGTTACCTACAGAAACTTCCAAATGTCCTCTATTAGCAAGTTGTC
>Ga0082212_10002749_pt1 | contig 25348 bp, 21 predicted proteins | sample TergutNt197P3_FD_71548 | JGI IMG/M metagenome (GOLD analysis project Ga0082212, IMG submission 71548) | Neocapritermes taracua P3 segment gut microbial communities from Petit-Saut dam, French Guiana - Nt197 P3 | ecosystem: Host-associated > Arthropoda: Insects > Digestive system > Gut ...
AGAGTCTAAAACTAGGCGTAGAGCAAATGCTGACCGGCGCCCAGGACGTGGGAACACCGCATTACCTTGAAACAACCTAAAACCCAATACAAGAAACAAGGCCGGGCAGTGGCTCCGCAGGCGCTCGCCCGCTGGGCTTGCAAAAGCAAGCCCGCCTTCAATATTACAGCGACTTTTTTGGGGCTCTTGCCATGCTGACTCTTTTTTATGGACACTGCTTAACGCAGTGCTTGTTTTTTGGCACCCCCAGATTTTTGCCAGCCCGCGCGCGCCCCCCGCGCCGCCCGCTCTGGCGAGGTTTTACGGAAACCTTGTGGGTCAAGTTTAGCCTAAAGGACGGGGTATGATGTTTAAGCATTGTATTTGTCTCGGTTTTACAATTGAGGGAAGGACTCTCAAGGTACTCAAACCTGCGATTGCTTGACCGGGATGGCGATCCTGTGAGATAATGCAAACTTGGGAAATAATATGAATGTAAACGCCAAACACAAAGACAGCGTCTTCTCATTCCTCTTCAGCAACCCCGAAGCGCTCAGGGAACTGTATTCGGCCCTGGAGGGCGTTTCTCTGCCTCCCGATGCTGTCATTGATATCAACACCCTGTCCGGCGTTTTATACATGTAACAGATCAACGACATATCGTTTACCATTGACAACCGCCTTGTGGTGCTCATTGAGCACCAGTCAACCATTAACCCCAACATGCCGCTGCGGCTGCTTCTGTACATAGCCCATTTGTATGAAAAGATTATTGGGCGAAAAAAGCTGTATAATACGAAGCTCGAAAAAATCCCCGCGCCAGAATTTATCGTTCTGTAAACCCATAGTTCGGAGGTATTTAACATGCTATTGACTGAATGGGACACTGAGGAAGCGAAAGTCGTTTGGTTCGAAGAAGGCCGAGAAGAAGGCCTGGCAGAAGGCCGAGAAGAAGGCCTGGCAGAAGGCCGCGAAGAAGGCCGAGAAGAAGGCCTGGCAGAAGGCCGCGAAGAAAGGGACGCGGAAATTGCCCGTAACGCTTTGGCCGAGGGCTTTACGGTTGAGACCGTTCAAAAAATCACAGGCCTTAATTTAAAAGACATCGAAAATATTCAGGCCGGAATGTAGGCTATTGGGAAATCCCGAGCTAACCACTACTCCCCCCTTCTTCCCTCCGCGCCTCTGCGTGAAATATTGCGAGAAAAGCTCCCGCGCCTCTGCGTGAAATATTGCGAATTAATTCTTCCTCAACGATAGCGTTTTCTTCCTCCGTCCGGGCGGGTTCACAAACAAACAAGGCAAAATAAAAAGCAGCGGGACAAGGGCAAGGTATAGCTCCGGTACGCCGGATGCGGATGCTGTGCGCCGGACAGCATTGCCGTCCATTTTGCCCAGTTCCCGCAAAAAATTGCCAAGTGGGAAGGGGGGGACGTGTAGCTCTGGCGAAAAAATGCCGTCGCCGGGAAGGGCCGCCGCTGCCAGATCGGGCAGGCCGTCGACGGCAAGCCGGTAGGCGCTCATTCCGGCAGGTTCGGTAAAGCCGCCGGTTGGAATGTGCAAAGTCCTGAACGAAAACGTCGATTGAAACAGCGCATGATCGTTGTAGTCCTGCTCGCTGACAATGCCGGCGGGCGGCGTAAAGGACGGATCAGCTAAAACTGCGGCGGGCGTGGCGGCGGCGATAATTGCCAGCAGCAGCGAGGCGGCGGCAAAGGGGAGCATCGCCAGCGCAAAGCCGGTGTTGACGGGCTGGCGGCCTATTATCGTTACCGGGGCAAAACGGCGGTGCGAAGCCTGGCTAGAGCCGAAAGACAGGCTCTTTTTTGTTTTATTGGTTTCGGGGGCGGTTTTTCCAAGGTTCCGTTTTGCCGGCCGGTGAATAACGCCGCCAGCGGATCTGTCGTCCGTTTTCCGCGACGACAGCAGAAAAACAAAGGCAGATGCAGCATAAGCACAAAGGGCGAATACAAACGGCAGGCCGGACAGAATGGCTGTAAGGCAATAACAGACAATAAAAATCGCAGGTAGGAACAGCCGCCTCTTGCTGCCGTAGCTAACAAGGTACGCGGCGCAGCCGGCAAGCAGGGCGGCAAGGGCAAATCCGGCGGCGCCCCACCAGGTAAGCGGCGCGAGAACGGGCAGGCACGGCAGAAGCGCGGCGGCGTTGGGCTTGAGTGCGGAGCGCAGGGGGCGGAACAGAAAAAAAGCGGCAGAAAAAACACAAAATAACAGCAGCGGCAGCAATAGCGGCCTGCGGCGAGTTTCATACTCAACTGTATGGGGAATGCCATCAAGGGCCGCCGCGATTTTTTTGGTGTTCGCCGGAGACGTTAAACCGGCGGGGACATACACCATCCGCCTGCCGTCCTGGATGAACAGCGAGCGGAGTTTTTCGGCATAGCCGTCGTTCCTCGGATCAAAGGGGAGCAGGCGGACGCCGAATTCGTCCAGGGGAATCTGCTCTATGCCGCCGAAGCAGTCCAGCAAAAACCATTGCCCCGATTCGCAAACCATGCCGGATAGGCCGCTGTTTTCAAGGCGGCTGCGGATTTCCCTGTCGGGAACCTCCTCGCTAAAAACCAGCGCCGCATAGCCGCCTCCCCTTCCCGCAGGCGCAAGGGAAGCGCCCAGGACCCACAGACCCGCCGAACAAAGCAGGGAAATAATAAAAATCGCAGAACGGAATTTAACAACAGGCATAGGGCGCTAGAGCAGAAAGATCCCCGCCGCGATAAAGACACCCAAAAAGCCGCCAACCAGCACTTCCAGCGGGGTATGCCCCTGAATTTCCTTGACGCTGTGAAAATCAAGGCCGGTTTTTTCGGAAGTCTGCTTGCCGAGGCTGTTGAGCGCCTTTGCCAAAAGCCCCGCCGAACGCCTTACCCCCATCGCGTCCCGCAGCACTACCAGGGCAAACCAGAACGAAACGATGAACAAATTCGAGCTGATCCCTTCGACAAAGGCTACAGACGTGCACAGCGAGCAAACCAGAGCGGAATGGCTCGACGGCATTCCCCCGGTCCGCCAGGTGATTATCTCAACCAGTTCCCGCGTTTTCCTTCTTCTGCTGTTCAGGATGTATACAATTCCCTTGAGCAGTTGGGCGATAAAAAGGCTCACAATCGAAGATAAAAAAATGGGGTTTTCAAAAAGAGCCTTTAGCGATGCGTCTTTCGCGGGTGCGCCCTCAATCATTATATAACGATGCAATTACCGCGCAGCCTTTGTCAAGATGGTGCCCGGAGAACAAGGGGCTTGACAACCGGCACAAAATGGTTGTTGACAGGCGGAAAATGCTGTATACTCATAGCATGGGATACAAGCGGGCAGCGTCCCTCGTACTCCTGATATTCTTCTCACACGCAGTCAAAGGCCAGGAAGCAAAACCGCTCATTCAGATCAATCCGTTTTCCATCGAAGGCATCGGGACTGAGGAATCGCGGCTCATAGCGTCGCTGGTACATTCCTACCTTTCGGACATTGGGAACGTCGTGGGCAATGCCGTTAACGGTTCCAGGGCCCCCAGAGAAGCCGAATGGGTCCATCCACTGAGCCCTTCTGTCGACTATACCATCAACGGGACAATCCGCCTTGAGCCGGACGGCCACGTATTTGTCGTCGAAATAACCAATACCAAAACCGGAGAGAGCTATTCGGTCAGCTCGATGCACAAAAACAGCGGCGAAATCGTCCTAAAAGCGCGCTCTTTCCTCGAATCGGCATTTGCCGCCGGAGGGCTGGAAACGGAGAGAAGGCCGGCAAGCCGCCCCGAGCGGCCCGTCGAAAGCCAGATAATCGGCACATGGAGGCCGGAGGCGGGCATGGAAATGGTCCGCCTGATGCAGGGGGGAAAGGGGCTGGCGATCTTTTCCTCGGGCGCGCAAATGGTGCTTTCATATTCGATTGAGGGCAACAACGTGATAGTTAAGCAGATTTCCCCCAACTCGGAGCGATACTATTACCCGCTGCCGATCGAAGCGGCGCGGCAGCTTGCCCAGGGCGCCGAACCGATGTCCTGGGAGCTTATGCTGTACCAGCGGGGAACGGTTCTCAGCGGGACGAGGGTTTCGACAGCCGCCCGCGTGTCGGGGGGAACGGTAAGGGAACTGGTGCCCAACGGAGATGTGCGGGAAGTTTTCTGGACTAAAATAGGGCCTTAGTTGCCGGCGTCCCGGTACGAAAAAAAATCGCCTACAAGAAAGTAGACCAGTACGACTACTCCAAAAAACGCGGCAATTATTTTGATGGTTCTATCGGAAATAAAAACCGGGTCTGCGGCATAAAGGACATTGCCCGCCGGAGTATTGGCGTTGATTGCGACTCCAAGCCCCATGATGCGGATAAATTCCTCCCCTTCCCGCCCATAGCCAAGCTGCCGGGCATAGACGGAAAGCGCGTCCGGATCATGCATCAGGTTGTCTTTGGTTTTTAAAAAATTGCCGTTGGCGTATTCCAGGGCATTCTGGTTTTCCTGAAGCTGCATTAATTCCGCTTCAAGGTGCCTGCGCGCGTACAGCCCGTTCTGCCCCAGGATTGCGGTAAACAATGAGTAGACCAGGAACATAGTCCATGGGACGAAGAGGTATCTCAAGAGGCGCATCGATTAATTATCGGCAAATTTCGGCCAAAACTAAATGCCGTCTGCCCTGGCGAGGGCTTCGTCGGCAGCGGATTCGTGGTCCAGGGCGCGGAAAATTTCGGCGGCGCGGGTGTAGGCGGCGCGGGCCGCTTCGCGGTCGCCGGATTTTTTCCGCACGTCGCCCACCGCCCGCCAGTCGTTCGCCAGCCCCCAGGAATTCTCAATGCGGCGGTCGTAGGCGATTGCCGAATCCAGCGCCTTAAGCGCGCCGGGATAGTCGCCGGAAAGCGAACGGAACGATGCGGCAAGGAACCAGTTGTACGCGGCAAGCTCAAAGTTGCGGTCCTTTTCGTGGATTTCCAGGCTGCGCCGCAGCGCCGATTCCGCCTGGGCAAAGCGTCCCAGTTCCTTTTCCGCAAGGGCCGATACCGTCCAGGCGAACGCCGTGTACATCCGATCCGATTTGATCAGCGCCAGGTCCCGGTTTAACTCGTCGAGTATCGCCTGCGCTGCGGCGGCATCTGGCGATGAAAGCAGCCTGCCCCGGCTTATGTGAATGCGGCAAACGGCGGCGAGTTCCTGGCTTCCCGTTCGCAGCGCTTCGGCAAGGGCGCTGTTCCAGCTTTCGGCTGCTTCGTCCCGCCGCCCCAGCGAAAAAAGCACGTTGCCGCGCGACAGGCCGGCGCGTATCCGCAGGCCGGAATCGTCGGCTATGACCGCAATCCGCAGCGCTTCGTCAAGGAGAACCATCGCGCCTTCCAGGCCGCCCCTGTCCGCCTGCCTGTTGCCCTGATCAAGCTGCGTCTCCCCCCTCCGCCGCAAATCGTACACGTCCCCCGGATTCTTCGGCGCCGACGAACAACCGATTAATGTCAGCATTAAAAGAAGAGTCAACGAATTACGCGAATGAAAACTAATGGGGAAAAAAGATTGTGGGTTCCGATATTTATTCGCGTTCATTCGTGTCATTCGTTGATCCTTTTTCTAATTTATTAAAAATCTGCGTCTCTGGCGTGGGCGCCGCCTACTTTTGTTTCTGCGCGCTCGGGTATGCCGCGCTTAAGGAGGGGGTTGTTGGCAATCGAAACCAGTATGTCCTGTATGCTCGTCAGGGCGGTCTGCAAATCGGCAAAAATACCCGTAAGCTGCGCCGAAACAGGATCGGTCATTTTTTCCAGGTTGCGCAAAGTACCGGAAAGCCCGTCGAGCGACGAAGTCAGCCTGCCGTACACGTCCCCTTCAGAATCGAGAATCGCCATTATCGTGCCGTCCGGCTCGACCAGCCCATCGGAAAGAACCTGGAGGTTTGCCAAAATCGGATCAACCTGGCGCAATATCGCGTCCAGCGCGTCTTCGATGCCGCCGGGGAGTTCCTGCAAACCGGTCATGGTAGATTCGAAACCACCGAGCGTCCTTCCCAGGCTGGTCCGGTCGCTCCCCTCAAACGCCTCCTGCAGATCGGCAACAAGTTCGTTTAGCTTTGTAAGCAGCGAGCCAGTGCTAATCATGATGTTGTTAATGCCGTCGTCCCGTTCGGGCCGCGCCGCAAGGCCTATCGCCACCAGCCGTTTCCCTTCGGACGAGTTTACCGAAGGAATCGTATCGCCCTCCGAAAGAAGGTCGCTTCCAAGGCCGGGATGGAACAAAAACTGATTCCCCCCAAGCCCCCCGATCGGGCTTGCGAGGACTTCGACCAGCGATCCATTTTTTACCCGGTCTATGTAGGTATCAAAGATCGAAAAGCGCACTTCGACCCTGTCGTCATCGACAAGCTTAATCGACTTGACATGCCCGATGGTAAAGCCCTTGTATTGAACCCCCATGTTCTGGCTGAGGCCCGAAGCGGAACTGAAATAGGAATAAAAATGATAATCGCGCGAAAACCACCGCTGGCTCGTCCCCAGCATAAAAATGACAAAGATAAGGATGCCCAGCGCCAGGATAATTAACGCGCCGACAATCTGATCGGCAAAGCGGATCGTCAGCTTCATTCTGCCATGCCCATTTCAATATAGCGGCTGAGATCGTCGTCGCTGGTAATCTGTTCCCTGGTAAGCCTGAGAAAAATATGCCCGCCTATTATCATTACTACAATATCGGCAAGGTCGCGGATAATCCGGATGTCGTGGCTTATCAGAATGATGGAAACGCCGTCGGCGCGCAGGTTTCGTACCAGTTCGATGAGCCGCTGCGACGCGTTTTCGTCCAGCGATTCGGTCCACTCGTCAAGGTACAGAAGCCTCGGCCGGCACATCATCGCCCTGGCAAAGGCAAGCATCTTCTGCTCCCCCATGGAAAGCCGCGACGGCCGTATCCCCAGTTCCTTTTTGTAGCCAACGTCGGCGACCACCGATTCTATCCTCCTCTCCCGTTCTTTTTTTGACATCTTTGGAAAATGCACCCGCAAGGGAAGCTCAAGAGTCTGAAACAGGCTCATGTTGGCCCACAGCGCCGAATCCTGGAAAACCACCGCCCCTTCGCGCCTGAACGCAAGGTTCTCGGCACGGTTCATGCGGGCGACATTTATGCCGCGATACAGCACTTCTCCCTCGTTGGGGTTGAACAGTCCGGCAGAGAGTTTCAGCACCGTGCTTTTTCCGCTGCCAGAAGGGCCGATAAGCGCCGTGGTTTTTCCTTCGTCAAACCGGTATGAAACATCCCGGACGTGTACCCTGTTCTGCGCGGAAAAACTGACATTTTTAAGTTCAATTACGCACGACATTCCCAACCGTCCGCTACACCAGAACTATATAATACATTGCAGCAAGGATAATATCCACTACTATGCAGCCGGCAAAGGCATTGCTTACCGCCCGCAGCCCTGCGACGGGAACCTCGGTGCTTGCCCGCTCCACGCTGAGGCCCTCGGTGATGGCCCCGATGGAAATGATCATCCCAAAGGCAATGCTTTTTACAACCGAAATAAAAATATCCTGAATGCTCAAATTCTGCAAAAGGCTGCTGAAATAATAATCCGCCGGTATGGTATGGAATAACTGCGCCACGGCGAAGGAACCGGCAAGTCCGAATACGGAAAAGTACAGGTTCAGCAAAAACAGCGATATGGTAACGCCGAGAAAACGGGGAACCGCCAGATGCTCGATGGGGTCGACGCCGATGGAAATGTACGCCTCTACCTCGTGGTTGATCACCATGCCGGCGATCTCCGTGGCGATGGCGGTCGCCGAGCGGGCTATCACGATAAATGCCGTTAGCAGGGGGCCAAGCTCCCTGGTAATAATGATGATCAGCAGGGAATAGATAAGCTGCTGCTGGGAAATTTTTTCCAGATTAGGAAGGCCGATGGCGTTTACCGCAGCGCCAATTCCAAGGGCTAGCAGGGTGGAAATGCCCATCGCCTGGACAAAGGTGAACAGAATCTGCATAACGAGAATCCGCGACGATACATTCCGGTTCCTGATAAAGGAACCGACGCCTTTCAATGTCCGGGCAAAAAAGCCGAGTTTATAAAAAAGCTCCCGGATTCCGGCGGAAAGATTCCCCATATAATAAAAATAACGGTAATTGTTTAGAATTGCCAGCCTGTACAGAGCCTAAACCGCAAAAAGCCCATCGGATAATCGCCGTCATGTACATGGAAATAATCCAGCCCTCCTTCCAGATAGAGCTGCCGGTAAAAAATCCACTGCGCGGAAGCGCCCAACCCCCAGGAAAAAAAAGCAAAATTTTGCATATCGGAAATTTTGCCCGTATGAAATTCAAAGCTGTAACCCAACAGGCTCGTTATGCCCAGTCCGATGCGGGCATTGAGCGCCAGGGTATCCTTGATAAACCAGTACTGGTATATGGCGTTAACCTGTACGGAAAAAATGCTTGAATGAACCGAGTTGATAAGCTCGTCGTTTGACTGAAATTCATAGTATCCCAAAAAGGTATGAAGCTCCGCCCCGATAAAGCCAAAGTCTTTTTTATACGGAAGAAAACTCGCGCTTGCGCCGAAAGCCAGGGGGATGCCCGCCTTGTCCAGAACGTCCTCATTGCTGAACAGCTTGACCAGCGGGAAATATCCGGCAGAAACATTCAGGTCCCAGGGCTTTGCCACGGAAATGCCGAACGGACCCGCCTGTCCCTCGAACCCGCCGGGGTTTTTAACGATAATGTCGTACACGCCTTCGACCAGCATTTCTTCGTCAAAGGCCAGTTGGGCCCTGTCTCCAATGTCTGTCACCCGCACTTCTTTGGGAATAAGCTGATTATCCTCGGGGTTAAATTCCGCATCATCTTTCCCGGGCCTTCGCTGCAGGTAAATTTCTGAATCGATATTGAGATTTATCCCTTCAAGGTATATTACCCGCAGGGACTTGCGGTCGAAGTAAAAATTCGTCGGGGTAAAGCTGAAAATACTCGGCTCCACGGCCTGTATTATGATGATATATTCCCATTCGGTGGTCGTGTCCAGCCGCCCGAGGATGTTGTAGCTCAAGAGCCGGTAGCGGTACTCGCCCGCAGGAACGGATACGTCAAGGAAGTTATCGTAGATTGTCCTTCGCAGGACTTCGATGTATTGTTCCCCCCGTTTCTGTTCGAGAATCACCACATAGTACGCCGAAAATTCTGCCTGGGACCATTCCAGGCGGTGCACAAACAACATCGGGCCCCGCTGATCAGCCAATTCCAACGAAGCTGGGGCAGTCTCCTGCTCTTTCTCCGCCTGTGGTTCCTGCTGTTCCTGCGCTTCGGCTTGCTCCTGTTCCTGCGCCGGTATAAAAATACCGGCGATGATCAGAGCCAAAAACAAAAGTAGCCGTTTACTGGTGCCCATAGTTTGTATTATGTACAATCCTTTTTAGTGATTCTAGCCGTCCTAGTTAAAATTTGCCTCTATGAAAACATCGCTTTCAGGCATGAAGAAGATGAATTGATCACCCAACTGGTATGTGGGAATTATTTCACCGCCTTTAATCCCTTTATGCACAATCAAATCGTCGAAGATATCAGGATTCGGCGTTACTTTCAGCGTAATCGCCTCGCCGGGGTTGGCGGCAGATCGGGGGCTTCCGTTTTGCGTTACATCAACTGTTCCACCTCCGTTCACATCTAATGTAATAATGTACAAATAAACCGGCAGAAATTCCGCCGTTATCGTTACATCGTCTTCGGGCATTGTAAAATGATATTTGCCGTCCGTCAGGCTGACCGGAACATAACCGCCATTTTCTTTTTCTACCTCAAGCGATCCGGGCATAAAGTAAAAGCCGGATAAAGGATCCGGATCAAGGAAAATAATATCGCCCGGTACGGCGGATTTTGCTTCCTGGCCATTTCTCTCTGCTAAAATATTACCGTCCGTGCTTGCTACAGATATGCTTTTAATATCCATTTCGATCAAAATGCCGGGAACATCATCATACATAATTCCCGTTACCGGCTGGGCACAATTATAAATATACGATGCTTCGCGAAGGCCATCATCGAGTGCCGTTACCTCAACGGTCAGATAAACAGCAGGTGTTTTTATCGGTACCGACAGACTCCATTCTCCGGTGAACGGCGAACCATCCCAGATATGGCTGAAAACGTCGGGCAGAGACGATGTCCTTTCAGGATCGCTGTACGCCGTTATGGTGACATATTCTTCGTTGTTAACCGGTGTGACAGTGCCTGGTTTGTTGATTACCAGATTCCCCGACAGGTTTACATGGGAAACAAAATTTCCGGCAATTGTTACGTTTTCATTCGGCATGGTAATGGAATAATTCGGGTAAGTGCCGGAAAAGGCTACCGCCCCGCCATTTACCGTTAACGTACCCGGCTTTAGTTCATAGCCTACCGCCGGACTAAAGGAAAAATCTATGGTATCGCCGGGTGCGGCGGCCTTTCGGGCAGAGCCATTTCTCCGTATGGTAATGCCGCTATCGGTAGTGCCATCGCTGATGCTGAAAATTTCCAGGTCAAGGCTTATTCCGGCTTTGCCGTTCTCGCCGATGCCGGACAATGGCGGCGCCCTGTATGTAAAAACAGCGCTTCCTGCGCCATCATTGGCACTGACCTCAATTTTAAGGTAAACGGGGGGAAGGGGAAGCTGGTTTTGGGGTTCCAATTCGATGAACCATGATCGGGTATCGTTGGTCCAACCGCCCGAAGGCCATGTATCCGAATCATCGCCAATCATCGTTAGCGAACAGCCTTCGTCAAGCCATGCGCTGACAGTTACATTATCGGAACCGGTAAAATTCACAAAATCCGGTTTGTCAATTCTTAACTCTCCCGCAATCGGGATGAACGCCGCAAAGTCGTCTGCGGTAAAAGCAAACGATAAATCCTGCGTATTTACCATTTCAGTTTCCAGCCCGGCGTAAATTTGAACCGCCGTGTACCTTCCGGCCTTCATGCCGTTGCTGTCGGTTAAGGTGAGGGATAAATCGTATTCGCCCGCCGGAATTTCCATTGAAGCGATTGCCGGAAGGGATTCGATGGGCACCCAAAAGTTCTGCTTGCCGTCCTTGTGTGCAAGGATCATATCGCCTGTAATGCCTGCGCCCCCTGGTGCCGGAAGAAATGTAATGGCATAGGTGAACACGCCGGTTACCGCAGGGTTAAATTCGGAAATGTCGACAGGCTCAAGTTCAATATTTACGGCGGTGGATGTAGTCCCTGTAATTATATTCGCGTATCCGATTCCTGTTGCCGCTTCGAATTCTTTTTCGCCCGTAGCGAATGTAATATCCCGGTATGCCGTTACGGTAATTTTCCATGGCACTCCGGGCGCAACCGCCGATTCCAGCGCTACCGTAAGGGCTTGCCCCGCCGCAAATTTTTCGGTAACACTGGCTTTCCCGGCAGATTCAAACAAAAGTTCGAAACGGGTAAAATCTGCGAGTACGGGCGACGTAGGCGTCAGTGTGCGGGAAGCGTTATAATCCAAAACGACGGTGACATAGCCCATACCGGCCGGCGGGTTATTATTGTCTACCGGCGCGAGCATGTCTGTACAGGCGGCAAAAACCAGAACAGTAAGGAAAAAGAAGGCGGCTGCTTTTGGTTGTTTGAAAGTTTTCATGTCCCTGCCCTACCTTACCTTACCACGCTAAATGTAACGGACTTTGAATACACCGCGCCGTCATTTTTAGAAGTTAATCGCAACGTAACCGTATGCCGCGCGATACTAAAATCGCTTGCCATTATTTTCAGGGTTTCACTGGTCTCCCCGGCAATGAGAATGTTGTCTTTGTACCATTGGAGATCATAACCGGTGGATAATCCTGATGCTTCAATGATAATCTCATCAGTTGCCCAATTAAATGAACTGTCTGCATCTATTCTCTCGCTTATGTCGCCGGGAAGCACAAAGGGTATTATGGTAATGTTTGCCTTGTGCGAATCAACGGGAATGGTCGTCCATCCCTCGCTGTAAATAGTTCCGCCGGGGTTTACCGTCTTTTTGGAGCGAAGATAGAAATAATACCTGTCGGCAGCGTCCAAGCTGGTTACCCTGGCGTTTAATTCGCCGATATTCGCATTCCATAGCCTGGCTCCTGCCGGGAAATCCGTATTTCCGGAAATATTGCTGTTCAGCGAATAGTACAGTTCATAGAGTTCTGCACCCACGGCGGCATCCCAGGACAGGGTAACATAATCGTGTCCTACAATGGTGGCACTGGGATTAAACACCGGAGATGCAGGCTGTTCATGTAAGGTGATCTTGTAGGTTCGTGCGGCGTTGTTATCCTGTGAACGGGGCGTAAGGCTAAGTACCGTAGGAGTTATGGCGCTCAGAGAAATATGGTATTGAATCCTTGACCCCGTGTTGTTATCGTCTACAATATTTACTATGCTGCCCCCTTCGATGCTGGCAGTAATTTCCTGGAAGCTATTTTCCACCCTTTCAGCAATAACTGTGGCAGTTCCTTCCTGATAGGGAACAACAACCCAGTAGCTGTCTGTCGGACTGGCGCCAAATGAAGGACTGAGCGAATAGCCGCTAACGCCAATAGTAATAAAGTCTGCCACATTGTTTTTGGGAACGGCGCTTGCGACATCGCTCCATTCTCCGTAAACGCCGTTTATTACGGCGCGAACCCAGAAGTAATAATACTGTCCATTGTCCAGCCCGCTTACCGGCAGGGTGTTGCCGGAAATGTTATTAACATAGCCGCGTATATTATTGGAATCGTTAATGGTAATTATCCTGGGAGGCGGGGATGCAGGAGGGGTATTGCGGCGCTGGTAGTACACCTCATATCTGATGGCCGGCCCAGACGGAGGAACAAATTCGCCCCATCCCCAATTCAGCGTTGCCTGGCCGGGCGCTTCAAGCGGAGCAGCAGACCATTCCGGGCCGGGGAGCATTTGGTTAACCGTTACCGAATATTCGTTGGTATTCAACTCATCGTGCGATTCCACGGAAATTTTGATTGTACCGGAACCGCCGGGTCCCGGTTCCATGTAGCCGCCGTCGGGGTACCGCAATGTTTGATTCGGTTCGCCCCGTATTCCGGCGATGGTGATTCTGTTAACAGAAGAAGGCACAATCACATCCGTGTAACTAAATTGAGCGGGGCTGAAAGCAAAAGGTTCTATCGGAATGCCGCCGCTGATGGTGATGTTGGAAAGAACCGCGATGTCGCTTTTTGCCATTCCGGGCAATGCGTCGCTTAGCTCGCCGCGTATTTCTGTGAGCAGCGGAATGCCCGTCTGCACGGCCCTTACCCAGAAGTAGTGCTGTACGGCGTTCTCCAGGCTGATTATGCAGGAAGTGCCGGTAAATGTCCCGGTAAATCTTTGCGCCTCAAGGATAACGCCTGCGGGATTATTGATAAGCTCGGTGTGGTAATACACTTCATAGTAGCCCGCGCCGGAAACGGGATTCCAGTTCAGGGTAACCTGGTTGTTTGTCTCCTTTCCCTTCTGCAATGGAATTGCAGCCCATGAGGGAGCGGGCAGCCTGTTGTGGATCGTAAGGCTGTAATTCCTCGCCGCTACCGCAGTATCGTGGGCCTGGACACGCACAATGACATCTCTACCGCCCGGAAGGTTTATCGGGCCCGACGCATTGCCGGTTCCTGCCGGTGTATCCGCCGCCGAATAGGTAATTATCGGATAAACTTCCCCGGTTGCGTCTGTTCCCGCTTCCATTCCAGCCGCGCTGACCGTTACCGTACCCACGTTAGAGGGAACCACCGCTGCAAAAGCACCCTGGTTCCAGGCAAATGCAGGGCTGAAAATATCGGCATCGCTGACAGACAGCGACGAAAGGTAGGCGTTATTGCTCCTCGGCTGGATTACCGTATCAGTCCCGATGGGCAGCCATTCCCCGGGAACGTTCCCGTTCATCGCCCTTAGCCAGAAATAATACCGCCGCGCGTTTACAAGCCCCTGCACAGCGGTAAAAACCTTGCCTGCCTGTGGGACCGGCGAACCCTGCCATTTCGCTGCGGTGGAGGTAATATTATCCAGATTTCCTATATCTTCTGTATGATAGTACAGTTCATAGCTGACAGACCCCGGCACGCCCGCGCCGAGGCTCACCGGATCCCAGCGCAATTCAATTTCCCTGTGCTTCTCAACCCAGCTTATTCCCAAACCGTTTGAAGCGGGAAGCATCCGGTTGACCAGGACATGGTAGTCCCTGCGGCTTACTCCGTCCGGGGCTACAACCGTTATCGTTACCGGATATGAGCCTCCTGCCAAAAGGCCCGATAAATTTGCGGAATATTCGTTTCCGCTCACCAAAATCGGCAGGCTGTCTGCAATGCCGGGGGTTCTGATGTTGGTTACCCTTGCCCGGCTGTCCCGCACCGCAGCGGTGACCGTTACATTCGGGCCGAAATAATTGCTGACGTTGGCGGTGTAGCTTTCGGTATCCCTGCCGCTAAAATCGGGCGACAGGGCAACGGCGTTGTTGTTGGCTGTAACGCGTATGCCCGATAAATCGGCGAACGGATCGCTGGTCTGCGGCGCCCTGACCACCATGACGGTATAGTTTGAGGAAGGCCCCGCTTCGGGCTGGACGATTATGGTAAACATATTGGAACTGGTAGCGGGAGACAGCGGCAGAGTCCATTTGCCGTCAACTCTTTTAAAGCTGCCATTAACCCTGTCATTTTCAGTTTCGCGTATCTGCGAATTGACATCCAAACTTACAATAGATGGGATTTTAGTGCCCTGGGGCCACAGGGTGCTGTTGTAGCCTTCATCTTCCGGATCCATTTCGGGCAATTCCGCGTAGAGGATAATCTCGTTAACCGTCGAAGGCACGTAAATGGTATACGCCTGACCGGTATTTCTGCGCTCGAATGCGGGCATGGTATTAAATATACCTGCGGATGTTGCGGCGTAAATATTTGCGACAGTAGAATCCCGCGCCGGACTCAGGCGGGTAACGGTAAGCACATAAGGGGTTGGATCGTCATTGCCATAGCTGACCGTAAAATTTATGTGCCTTTTGCCTCCCTGGGGCACATCAAAATCCCTTTTTGTATCTGAAAAAACAACAACCTGGCCGGGAAAATCATCGCTCAGTTCAAAAAGCACTTCAACGGTTCCGATGTCATAGGGAATGTCCATTGAATAATTGACAAAGCCGGGGACATAAAACCCCTCATTAATGACGGCCTTTGTCAGCAAGTCCCTTACCACCAGGTCCTTGAGAATAGTTGTTTCGTTGGCAAGCGGCCCGCTGTTAAACCCTGCCGTAGCATCCAGGCCGTACTGATCGTATATCTTAACGGTATAGTTATATGCCGAATATGCCGAGATGACCAATTCCTTTTTGGTATCGTTATCTTTTCCCCTGCTTTGCAGTTCGAAAGTAACGGGATTGATAAACTGGGGCTCCAATTCATTTATGTCAGCCTTAATATCCTTAACAAAATCATCGATTATCGGCATTGGAAAACGGACTTCGAATCGGGTAAAGGAGAAATCCCTCGGGTCGGGTTCCATAATTCTGAGCGTAGAGACAAGGTCGCCAAAACCCGAAGCGCTGGTCAGCCGCCAAACTTTTTCTCCGGACTCCTCAAATCTTTCGTAAGTAAAATTTGCACTAACCGGTTCGGCATTTTCTATCTCTTCCTGAAACAGCAGGGTTATCTTGTTAATACCCGGATGTGCATAATCAAGTTGGTCATAATCAAGCTGGGTTATGTCCCATTGGGCATAGGGGTACCAAATATCAGGATTATCGGATTCCGGCTTTGCGTATAACCCCAGGTTCCTCGGTCCGGTGAGCATGGTGTTGAAAACAATGGGAGGAATATCTGTGAAACTTTCGAATATCCTTGAACCATCGCCCATCGATACGTCAAGCTGAATATCGTATAGCTCCCCGATAATCCCGTGAAATATCTCAAGCAGCGCCGTAGTTTCGGAGGTTTGAACGACGGTAACGCTCCTTCGAATATTTGGGTCGTTTTCCCAGCGCACCGATTCGTTGTTGGGGAATACCTGTCTGCCATCAGGATCATAAACCCTGAAATCGGGGACAAGGTTCAGGGTATAGCCCTGGGGGTTAACCATGCCGATATCAAGCTCTATGGTTCTGGGGGTTTCATAGTCCGCCGGAAATCCGGGTTCTATGTAAAACACATGGTTTACTTTATTCAGAACGGCATTGTAGGATTCCTTAAAGCCCAGGCGTTCAAAACCTTCGCTATCCTTGATCATCCTGGAATTGGGGTGAATCTCGCTATTGATGACCGCTGCCGTCGATGTATTTTCCTTAATAAAATCGGCTATGGTAAAGGTGTCGCTACAGGCGACATATAGTAACGCAATGGATATAATTCCAGCCCAGGCTGATTTTCTTGATGTGAGATGCTTCATTTTAACAAAAATATATCTCTTTTTATGGAAAAAAACAAGGAAAATGAGAAAATTAGCGAATATTTTCCGTGCAGCACCTCGATTTTCCGGACTAGAAACTAACCACTATTCACTAATCACTATATTCAAAACACGGCATAGGGTTGATTTTGTGCAGGCTGTCCCGGTGCAGACGGTCAATTTTTTCCTTTATTACCGTATCCTCGCAGACACCCTCCCGTATGTACCTGTCCAAAGTTTCATATGAAAAGCCGAGATTTTCCTCGTCGGACAGGCCGGTAAGCCCGTCTTCGGGGGTTTTGTCGATAAATTGAGGCGTCAGGCCCAGCGCCCTGCCCACGGCCTTTACCTCCGTTACCGTCAGCCGGGACAGCGGGCTGAAATCTCCGGCGCTGTCGCCGAATTTGGTCGAATAGCCGACCCAGTCCTCGCTAAGGTTGCAGGTATTCGCCACCCGCCCGCCGATAACTGCCGCGGCGGCGTAGATGGCAGCCATGCGTATCCTTGCCGGCGCATTAACCGCCGCCTGCCTATTCATCGACAAGCCGCCTTTCGCAATGGATCCCGCCAGCGAATCGACCGTTTCCCCGATATTGATGACGCAGTGCCTGATTCCCAAATGGCTGACTAACTCCTGCGCTACCTGCAAGTCCCACTGTTCCCCCTGGGGCATAAGCACGCCGTAGACCCTGTCCGCGCCAAGGGCCTGTACGCACAAGGCGGCGACAATCGAGCTGTCCTTCCCCCCGCTCAGCCCCACAATCGCGGACAGACCCGTACCATTATTGTCGAAATATTCACGAATCCAATGGGTCGCTTCGTCTTTGGTTTTCTCCGCATTAAACATAAAAAATCCTTTGTTCGCATATTCTCACGCAGAGGCGCAGAGGTGTTATTGCCAAATATTTCACACAGAGGCGCGGAGGCACAGAGGACACAGAGAGGGAAGAAGGGTTCGTTGTTCGGAAAACAATAGTGCTTCCGAAAATACCCCGGTACTTCGAAGAACGACTCCCCACTTCCTACTTCCTACTTCCTCCCTCCTCCTTATTATTTCCCTCTGTGCCTTAGTGCCTTTGTGAGAGCCTTTTCGAGATACATTATATCCCAAATGCAAAGGCCATTACATCGCTGGGTTTGCGGCGGCGGCAGTCTTCGCACAGTTCCGGCACTGCCGTTGCGGCGCCAGATTCGTCGGCGGCTCGCTGCGCGGCAAAGGCAAGCTCTTCAGCGGTGGCAAAAGGCCGGCCACATTCTCTGCAGCGGACAAGGCCAAAGCTGCGGCCCCAGATGGAACGCCGCCCCTTTGCCTCGGTGTACTCGATGGCCTTTGTGGGGCACACCGCCGCGCAGCTTGTGCAGCCGGTACAGTCCGCCGAAGGCTCGCCGTAGGGGGTGGAGATTTTTTTGCCCGTTCCCCTGCCCATCGTAGAGATTGCCCCAGTTCCCATAGTGGAACAGGCCTGGGCACAAAGGCCGCAGAGAATACAGGCCGCCGCGAGGCGGTCTTTTCCAACCTTGGGCGGCGGAAAGCGGTCGTCCTCCCCTACCCCGTACATCGCGCAGAGCGAAGCCAGCCGGTCTCCCGCCGGGGCTTTGGTTTTCAGCATGGAAAGAAGCGTCCGGCGTATGCCATTTATCTTTTCGCTGTCGGTAAACACCTCGCAGTCCCCGCTCAGCGGGTACACGCAGGAAACCACCACCCGATTGCCGCCGCCTTCGTTGACCTCCACCACGCAAAGGCGGCAGGCCCCCAAACCGGAAAGCCCTTCATGATGGCAAAGGGTAGGAACCAAAATACGGTTACGGCGGCAAACTTCCAAAATATATTCGCCTGCTTCCGCTTTATATGTTTTACCGTTAATTTTTACGTTAAGTGACATCAGCCCTTCCCCCCCTTTTTCCTGCTAACTTTTCCCTCTGACTTTTTCGCCGTTTTAGCGGAGTTTTCGGACTGTGCTGCGTCCTCTGCGTCCGCGTACCGCTTGCGGTACGATGCGCCTCTGCGCCTCTGCGTGAGATCTTTTCCAATCGATCTACCGGTAGTTTCCACAGCGCCGAAGGGACAGGCGTTCAGGCAGCTGCCGCAGGAAATACAGGCTTTGGCGGCGATCCTGTAGGGCAAACCCGGTGTGCCTTTTTTGCTTTTTTCACCGGTAATCGCCGAAACGGGGCAGGACTTCCGGCAGAGGTCGCAGCTCTTGCACTTATCCTTCACGATGACGAACGATGTAAGTTTGGGGCATACCCCAGCGGGGCAGCATCTGTCTTTGATGTGGGCTTCGTATTCGGCGCGGAAATATTTTATCGTGCTTAACACCGGATTCGGCGCGCTCTTGCCCAGGCCGCAGAGGGACGCTTCCTTCATGACGGCGCCGATCTCCTCAAGCCGCTCAATGTCCCCTTCCCGCCCCTTGCCGTTTGTCATATCGGTGAGTATCTCCAGCATCCGTCGCAGCCCTTCGCGGCAGGGGGTACATTTTCCGCAGCTTTCGTCGGCGAGGAACTTTGTGTAGTAGCGGGCGATTTCCACCATGCATGTCCGGTCGTCCATGACGATGACGCCGCCGGAACCCATCATCGAACCGTATTTGTCCAGCGTGTCGAAGTCCAGGCTTAAGTCCAGCAGTTGCGCCGGAATGCAGCCGCCGGAGGGCCCGCCGGTCTGCACCGCCTTGAATTGCCGCTTGCCGGGTATCCCCCCGCCGATGTCGAAGACCAGCTGCCGCAGCGTTGTTCCCATCGGCACTTCCACCAGGCCGGTGCGTTTGACCTTTCCCACCAGGGCGAAGACCTTGGTTCCCGAGCTGGTTTCGGTTCCCATTTTTTTGAAAGCTGCGGCCCCGTGCGAGATTATGTGGGGGATGTTGGCCAGGGTTTCCACGTTGTTCAGCACCGTGGGTTTGTCCCACAGGCCGCGCTGCACCGAGCGGATGTACTTGGTTCTCGGCTCGCCTACCCGCCCTTCGATGGAGGCCATCAGCGCGGAAGATTCGCCGCAGACAAAAGCGCCGCCGCCGCGTACCACGGAAATGTCGAAATCCCATCCGCTTTTCAGTATGTTTTTGCCCAGATAATGGGCGGCGCGGGCGGTTTCCAGCGCTTTGCGGACGTTTTTCAGGGCAAGTTCGTATTCGTCGCGGATATACATGAAGCCTTCCAAAGCCCCGACGGCCCTGGCGGCGATGCAGAGACCCTCAATGACGCTGTGGGGGTCTCCTTCGAGAATCGAGCGGTCCATAAAGGCCCCGGGATCGCCTTCGTCGCCGTTGCAGACGACGTATTTGGGGCTTTCGTCGTAGCTTGCGCACTGCCGCCACTTGCGGCCCGTGGGGAAACCCGCGCCGCCCCTGCCCCTGAGGCCCGACTTTTCCACCTCGCCGATAATTTTGTCGACTTTCATGGACAGGGCTTTTTTCAGCGCCTCATAGCCGCCGCGCTCAATGTAGTCGCCGATACTGCCCGGCTCGATCAGGCCGATGTTCCGCAGGGCGATCTTGCGCTGGGCGGCGTAAAAGGGGTTTTCGTTTTGGGAATGGACTTTATTTCCCGCGTCGTCTTTGTAGAGCAGCCGCTCGACAATTTCTCCGTTGCCGGCAGCGTGCCGTACAATGTCCTTCGCGTCGGCGGCCTGCACATGGTAATAGGAAATGTCGTCGGGCATTAACCGGACAATCGGCCCGTTTTCGCAAAAGCCGTTGCAGCCGGTTTCCTTAATCCCCACTTTCAGGCTCACTTTTTTTGTGCCGCTTTTCGGCGATTTATTCAACTCTTTTGCGATTCCGTCCGCCACCGCCTTCGCGTTGTTGGCGAGGCAGCCGGTTCCGCAGCATACCAAAAGGGTTCTATGTTCTTTCATTTTTTAACCCTCCGATATTGTGATAATATTTTTTTAACCTCATCGGGTTGTACTTTCGGATAGTATTTTTCGTCAACCACCATCACCGGCGCGATGGCGCAGGCCCCCAGGCAGTTGACCGTCTCGACGGTGAACAAGCCGTCGGCGGTTGTTTCCCCGCCGGAAATTTTCAGTTCCCGTTCAAGCGCGTCGAGCAGCAGCGGCGCGCCCCGGATATGGCAGGCGGTTCCGTCGCAGACCCGGATAACGTGCTTGCCCTTTGGCCGCAGGCTTAAGGCGCGGTAAAAAGTCGCCATTGCATACAGGCGGGCGATTTTCACGTTAAGATACGGCGCAAGAACGTCAAAAGCCGTTTTGGGAATATACCCGAACCGCCTCTGAATGTCCTGCAAAATCGCCAGGCTGTATCGTTTATCTCTCGGGTAGGATTCAATAATTTTGGTTAATTCGTTAATGTTTTTATCTTTGACCGCCAATTTTTCACTCCATTTTATTCGCAATAATACTCTCACGGAGGCACGGAGGCACGGAGGGGAAATAAAGTAGGAAGTAGGAGTTAGGAGTTAGTTTTTTTCCTCCTTCCTCCTTCCTACTTTCTCCTTACCTCCCTCCTCCCTCCTACTTTTTCCCCCGATCCCTTTCTTCCCCTCTGTGCCGCGAACCATAGGTTCGATGTGCCTCTGTGTGAGGTATTGTACAATCAGCCTCCCGCGACCATCGGGAATATCTGCACGGTGTCGTCGCTTTTCAGCGGAGCGTCAAGGCCGCCGAGGTGGGCGATGTGCCTGCCGTTGATCATGATGATTATCTCCGGCCCCAATTCCCCGCTTTTCGTGAGCATTTTTTCCCGCAGCTTTTTGCCGTAACGCTCGCAGAGGTTGCGGGCCAAATCGCCCATCGTCGGGACATGGGGCGCGTCCGTTTCCGAACAGCCCGTGTAGTCCCTCAGATAGGCAAAAAATTTGACCCGCACCGATTTTCTAGCCTTTCAGGCCGAGCGCGCCGAGTTTTTCTTTTGTCGGAGCGCCGCCCTTGTCCCAGCCGCGAACATGGTAGTACTCGTCGAGCATGGTTTGCAGCTCGGTGATCTTGCCCTTCGCCGCGCCGGAAGGCAGCGCCTCCCGCAGCAGCCTCGGCGGCAGCGTGTCCTTTTCAACGCCGGCCTGGATGTTGAACTGCTTTTCGATGTTCCACACCCGCTCGCCTTTCAGGAGAATGTCCTCGTCGCTTTCGGACGAGCCGACGGCGGCGCGGTACTGGGCGGCGATTTCCGGCAGCCCAAGGCCGAAGGTGGTAAACAGGCAGATCCCCAACGAGTCGATCAGGGCGGTAAGGTCCTGGAACAGCTTGAGCAGCGGGGCCTTGCCTTCGGTTACCAGCGGGTCTACTTTAACCGGTACGCCGAGCAATTCCGGCGAGGTCATGTAGCCGCGGACATGGCAGCCGCCCCGGTTGCTGGTGGCGTATTCCAGCCCCATGCCTTGCGCGGCGCGTCCGTCGTAGGCGGGCATTTCCTGTTTTTTTACCGACATGGAAAGTTCCGGCGCGCCGTGTTTTTCGGCAAGGCGGTAGGAGCCTTTCGCCAGTTCCTTGCCGAAGCCTTCGTTCTTTCCGGCCAGTTCGGTAAGGGCGACGATGGCTTCCGCGTCGCCGAAAGCCAGCGGGCGGCCGATTTCTTTCGCGGTCAACAAACCCTTTTCGGCAAGCTCCATCGCGCAGGCAATTGTCGCGCCGAGGGTGATGGGGTCCATGCCGTATTCGTTGCAGAGGAAGTTGGCCTTGCAGATCGCCGCCAGATCGTTCACCCCGCAGGAGGCGCCGTAAGCCCAGGCCGCCTCGTATTCGGGGCCTTCGCCGAAAGACTTGAACGGCCCTTCGGTAACTTTGGTGATCCTGCCGCATCCGATGCAGCAGCCGAAGCAACCCTTGTTCTTGATGAGGAATTTTTTCGCAAGGCTTTCGCCACCGATGTCGTCGGCTTCGGCAAATTCGCCGCCGTCCCGCCAGTTGCGGGTGGGCAGCGCCCCGGCGGCGTTGATGATGTTTACCAGAACGTTGGTCCCGTAGGCGGGAAGGCCCGTTCCGGCAACCGGATGCGCCTTGAGCTTCGCGCGGGCGTCTGTGGCGGCGGCGATAAAATCGTCGTGCTTTGCCACGTTGACGCCGCCGGTTCCCCGGACAGCCACCGCCTTGAGTTTCTTGCTGCCCATGACGGCGCCCATGCCGCCCCTTCCGGCGGCGCGGTTTTTGTCGTTCATGACGGTGGCAAACAGCACGAGGTTTTCGCCCGCCGGCCCGATGCAGGCGACTTTCGCTTCCGCCGAAACTTCATTATTGATGATGTCGGTGGCCTCGTGGGTGGTCTTGCCCCACAGCTTGCCCGCGTCCCTTAGCTCAACCTTGTCGTCGTTGATGTACAGGTACACCGGCTTTTTGGAAACGCCTTCGATGATAATGCCGTCGTACCCGGCAAATTTAAGTTCAGGCCCGAAATGGCCGCCGGAGTTCGCCGCGCCGATGGTTCCGGTAAGCGGCGCCTTCGCCACCACCTCGTAGCGGCCACCGCAGGCGGCAAAGGTTCCGGTCAGGGGGCCGGTCATGAATATCAGCTTGTTGTCCGGTCCCAGCGGATCGACTTTGGGGCTGACCTCGTCGCAGAAAATCTTGGTTCCCAGGCCGCGCGCGCCCACAAAGGCGTTGGCGTCTGCGGTGTTCAGGTGTTCCTTTTTGATTTCGCCGTTTGTCAAATTTACTCTGAGTATTGTTCCTGTCCAGCCGTTCATATTGACGCCTCCTCACCAAAAACTTCTTTCAGGGCAAGGGCCATCGCCTTCTTCCGGCCCAGCGCGTCGACCTCGTCGCTGTACACCAGGCATCCCGACGGGCAGTACTTGGCGCAGCCGGGATCGCCGCCGCAGAGGTCGCATTTTACGATTTTTCTGGTCGATGGGCTGAAGGTGACGTTCCCCAGCGGACACGCGTTGACGCACATCTTGCAGACGATGCACTTTTCCGTGTCGCATTTGATGGTTCCGTCTTCCTCGCGGTACATTGCCTGGACGGGACACACGTCGACGCAGCAGGCCTGTTCGCATTGCATACACATCACCGGGACGGAGATCGCCGCTTCGTCGTAGATCATCACCGAGACCGACGAGTTGCGGGGGTTGAAGCTTTTTGCCCGGTTAAAGGAGCAGATAAGCTCGCACGTCCTGCAGCCGGTACATTTTTCCGGCTTGAGCATGAGTTGTTTGCTCATAGAATCCTCCTCTCGCTTGTTCGCTCCTTTGCAAACACGGCAGGCGAAAGGGTTGCCCCCATAACCCAATGACCCTGTCGACCCAAACAGGGCCGGCAGGGTTCGGAGCTGGTTCCGCTCCATTGTACATCAGGTTATGTGAGTTGTCAAAAAAATTTTTAAGATATATCCCAATTCCCCATAAATAATGATAAGCTGTCTAATGGCTCGGAAAAATACCCCCAAAAAGAAACGCCGGGGCGCGCTGATCATCGGCATTTTGCTTTTCATCATCATCGGACTTCCACTCATAACGATAGGAATTTCTTTTATAGGAAGGATCGCGCCGGATTCGATAATTCCCGATTCGTTTGATCTCTATGCCGCCGTGCCGAATTCGGTGCGTCTTGCCGGACGGATTTTGAACCACGAATCGCTGCCGGACATCATGGCGCTGGCGGAGCTTTCGCCCCTTATGGCGCCGCTGAACGAGGTGAACGATTCGGGGCTTGCGGAAAACAAGTGGATACGCCTGGTGACCAGGGGAAGGCTTGACGCGGCGCTGCTGACAGACGGGAAAATGCTGGCGGCATGGGACGCGGGCGTTCTTTCGCCGGTTCTCAGGTTGCTGCCGGCTCTGATGGGAAGGACAACCATTCCCGGCCTGTACTATGTGCAGGCGGGGAAATATTCCCGTTTTGAATACCGGCTGGACGACGGGACGGTGTACTATTTCGGGCCGTATAAAAACCTGCTGGTCTTTTCCGACAATTCGGCGCTTTTTGAATCCGTGCTGGCCGGCGCTTCCCGGGACGGCGACCGGATCGGCTCGAACGCCAAGGCATTTTATTCGCGGGAACACGATATCGCCTTCCTTTTTTCGCCCGCCGCGCTGAAAAACATGCTGGGCGCTGGCGGCGGCTCATCCGGCGACCCGCAGGTAGCTTCGGCGCTCAACCTGCTGCAATTTCCGGGGCCGCTCGAAGCAAGCCTTTCGATCCTCGGCCATCAATTGCAGATCAACATCGTAAGCCCTCTCGCCTCTACCAACGATGCGATGCAGAAAATCATCGGCAGAAATTCCCCGGCGCCTTCCCTTACGACCGTCATCCCGTCAAACGCCCAGTACCTAACCCTGCTTTCCGCAGGGAGTTTGCAGGAACTTTTAGACGGGGTTTCCGCCTTTACCGGCCCTGGCGTGCCCGACTGGGATGCGGTGATCCGAAGGGCAAACAATTCTGCCAAAATGGCTTTGGGCATGAGCCTGGATGACATGCTCTATTCCTGGATGGGATCCCAGTTCGCCGTGTACGGGCTTGAGGGCAGGCCAAACCCGATAATCGCCGTCGAGGTTAAGGATGAAAGAAAACGCGCCGAGGTTTTTGACAAGGCGTTTCGTTCGGTGTTAATCAACGAAAATATACAACTCAACCTGGACGGCAACCGCATCCCCCGCATACAACTGCCGGGTTTTCTCGACTCCCTGCTGGAACTTTTGGGGGTGAATTTCCCGTCGCCGTACTACACGGTGCAGAACAACTGCCTGCTCATCTGCGAATCGGCGGAAACCCTGCTCGCGGCGGTCAACGCCGTTAGGCGCAACGAAGTTCTGCCCAGAACGGATCTCTGGCGCACGCTTTCCAAAGATAATTCCGGCCCTTCGTCATTCAGCCTGTTTTATTCGCTCGACCGTTCCCTCCCCTTCTTCCTCAAAGGGGGCAGCGCGGTAACGGCGGTGCTCAGGCTGTACCGCCAGGGGCTTGCACGGCTTTCGCTGGAAAACAGCGTCCTGCGAATTTCGCTGTCGGTAATTCCCGGCGCGGGCAAGGGCATAATTCCCGCAAGCGGTTTCCCCCTTGACCTGGCGGGAGACACTGCGGGCAGGGCGGGAAACCGCCTATTCAGCGCC
>Ga0082212_10002750_pt1 | contig 25344 bp, 30 predicted proteins | sample TergutNt197P3_FD_71548 | JGI IMG/M metagenome (GOLD analysis project Ga0082212, IMG submission 71548) | Neocapritermes taracua P3 segment gut microbial communities from Petit-Saut dam, French Guiana - Nt197 P3 | ecosystem: Host-associated > Arthropoda: Insects > Digestive system > Gut ...
TATACCATCAGGCAAATACGGAACGAATCCACCGTACCGCGCACCGATTTTTATAGGAGGGACACGCTGCCTGTGGACGCCGTGCGCCTGACGCGCATCGTCACCGGGACGTATAACCAAGCGTTGCGTTATAAGGTCATAGCGACAACCAACAAAGGTGACACCTGCGTGATCGCGGACAATCTCAGCACTACGGTGAATAACGTCATCGACTGCTCCAATGCTTCGCTGGGGCTGAGAAACGATGAGTTTATCACCAGCTTCAGCTTGGTGTTCGGCACGGTTAAAGCCGGATTCTGTCAGGTGGAGCAGCCGCAGGTGTTTGTAAAAGTACAGCCGAACCTTCCGAACGGCTACCAATTCGCCAATAAATGCGATGCCGGCGGCAAATACGGAAGCGAGTGGGTTGTGGGCAACAGCACTTGGCTGACCACCATCTACGCAAAAGGCGGCACATTGCCGCGCACGGGCTATTGATCTGAGGGGGAATTCCGGGGCGGGAAACCGCCCCTCTTTTCTCTTGGAATACTACACATAAAATGCACGGAAATACAGCGAAAAATTGACACAACTATTTTCCGCAAAGGGGCTGTATTATCACGCAATCCAAGTTAACATCACAACACCTTGAAACACAGTAAAATCAAGGAATTTTAACTTGAGAGGCGGATTTTATCATGGAGGCGAGATTCAACGTAACAAAGGAAGAGCGCAAGGCACTGGTCAGGGCGGCCGTGGAAATCACGGGGCAGGATTCCGTTTATAAGGGCGCGCCGGGTTTCGGGTTCGCCGTGGGCGATTACACCATTGACAGGAACGGGACGATTACATGCGATGGGCAGATCGGCGCGGAGGATGCGCGGTGCCTGCTCACGGGGCTGGCAGAGCGCGGTTTTGTGTTCGAGGGCGATATAGACGAGGTCGCGCCTGTTGCTCCCGAACAGGCCGAACCGGATGGGTGGGCGTTTCACCCACCCATCCACGGTGGCGGCGATGAAGACGGAATCGGCGGTGAAGAGGAACCGTCCGGCGATGAGGAATCCGGCGAAGCCGCGGTTTCCGATACTGACAACGAATCCGGCAGGCTGTCCATCCATATGCCGCTGTTCGGGTTCACGGCATCCGCGGAGGATAACGTCGGGAAGCTGGTCACGTCAAAGGCATGGATACTCAAAAAAATGGCGGAGACCGACGCACTCCCCATCGAAAAGGACGAGCAGCATCTAAGTTTCCCGTGGTTCAAGCCGGACGCCACGGCGGTTGAGATTGACGCATACTCGCGCCTGATCGCGGGGATTTGCGAGACGGCGAAAAAGAAGAAGCGCGTTACGTCGGCGGAGCGGCAGCTTGAGGAGGGCGACAACGAAAAGTTTAAGGCGCGCTGTTTTCTTCTCTCTATAGGTTTCATTGGCGATCAGCATAAACAGGCGCGGAAAGTTCTGCTGTCGCCGTTTTCGGGCAACGGTTCGCATAAAGCCGGGAGCGGCAGGAAGCCCGCGCCGGAAGTCGCCGCAGCCGCCGACAGCGGCGAGGAAACCCCGGATGCTGTCCATGCCCATGAGGACGGTTCCGCCGCGGACAGCGCGGACACAGGGGCGGCAACGCCGCTGATTTGCGGCGAGTGCCCGCATCACAGCTACTTTTCGGACGGGCCGTTGGTTTCAAGCGTCGGCGAGGTTGTGGACACGTCTAACCGTGCGCTTGACAAATACACGCATTACTGCCTGAACACACCCAGCGGATTTCGGAAACTCAAACACGCCACCGATTGGTCTGGCGGTGAGACGGCTCCCAAATGGTGTCCGCTGTTAAACGGTGCCAACGGTGGGGAGGCGGTGGCGGTATGACAGAACGGATGAAGCTGTACGATGAGTTGTGCCGGGTCTTGACCGACTATGAGGGCAACGGCTCGGAGGAGCCGGCAGCGGCGGGAGATTTATACGATATGCTCGTAAAAATCCAAAACCTATGGGAAGACGTTATAACGGCGGACTCATCGCCGGATTCGGAACCCCGCGGCGTACTCACGGGCTGGCTGACCGGCGCCGGCCCCGTTGAGTATGAAAGAAACGGATATCATTTCACGCTGATTAAGGTGCGAAAAAACGCGGATTTTGATTACTTATATCTTCAGAAGCAATACCACGGCGAAGGGATTGAGCGCGGCGACAAGTTTGAGTACGCCGGGGTTTACTGCAGACGGGACAGGCTGGTGTATGACAGCCAGTACGCCATCAGGGACTTGGTTGACGAGCCGGACGAATTGAGAGAGCGCGAAGCGGAGGAATTGCATAAACGCTTGAAAGCCGCTGTCCGCAAGACGGTGGAGTACGCAATCGGCAATGACCGCAGAAATCTTCGCATAACTGAACTTTCTGCCGAGCGGGAGCTTGAAAAGCTGGAGCGTTTCAAAGAGTATTCCGCAGGAGAACAGGCGCGGAAGGCGTATCTTGACAGCGATGATGAGGAGGATAATGATGCGGTTTTCCATTTCACCTATCAATGCGATTACAGCCCGGAACGATGGACGGAGGACTCTCTGCTGGCTTACATCCTCGACCCTTACGGATATGTGAACGCCGAGACGGACGCCTATATTGACAGCCGTCAAGAGGCGATACTGTCCGACTTCTTGGAGAGCGACATGGTCGCGGCGGCTTATGCGGCGATTATCGAAAACCCGGCGAATCCGGTTCACCGTGTAAAGCGGATCATGCGGGCGGTGTCCGCGTCCTCTGCCAAGACGGTCACCGTCACCGTCCGCAAGGATGGCGCTGAGTTCACTTTCAAAGCCGAGGCCGGTCAGTATCGCTCAGACTGTACCAACACTTATAACGACTGGCATATCGCGGCAGCGGATCGGAAGGAGTTCGAGCGGATATTCGGGCGCGGCATCAAGTACGGGCCGGAGGACATCATCCGCATTGAGTATGCACGCTCTGTTCTGTATGAAGCGGTGGCGGGAGGCGAGGTGGCGGAAGATGCTTAACAGACCGGGCTTTGTGTCATCGAAATACCGGCAGCCCGACGAGTATCGGGTGATATTCGAGGATTGGGTCGCTGTGTTCAGGATTGGCGGTTGTGAATACCATGTACAGCTTGAGGCTGACTGGCGGAATAAAAAGACCGCGCGCGATGTTTCGATTCTCTGTCAGGGAAAGGACTGCCGGAATGTTCTTGTCAGCGGGATACCGTCCGTTAAGCGGGCGATGGAGAGGCTGGAAGAGATCGCAGGGTCAAATAAATAACGCAAGGAGAGGTTTTCTATGAGTGCAAAACAGGACGCATATAATAACTTGGCGGAGCGGATCGAGGCCGCGTTTTCCGAAATCGACAGCGATATCTGCGCGGACTTGCGAGGCAGTGACAGTGAATACCGCAAAATGTGGGACGAGGCCATGAGCCTGCAAGACGCTTTTCCTGTTATCCGTCTGATGGTGGAAGGCGACGGCGCGGTCGGTTTAACCGAGGATGAACACAAGGCATTTATACGGCATTTCAATTTGAAACGCAAAATGGAGGACGTGGAGCGGAAGGCGATTTATTTTCGAGGCCATATGGATAGCTTCGCTTATCTCAGAAAGGTGGGCGCATTCTTGGATGAGTGCGGAAGTGGGCGGAGAGGTGAACGATCATGAATAAAGGCTTTCCGTCAAAAGAAGAAGTGGCGCGGGTACGCGAGGCGTACCCGCCCGGCTGCCGGGTGGAGTTGGTTTCGATGAGCGATCCCTATGCTACGCTCCTGCCCGGTGAGCGCGGCTCGGTTGACCATGTGGATTCAATAGGCACCGTGTTCGTGGTTTGGGACTCCGGCTCACATCTCGGCGCGGTCTACGGCGTGGATGTTATAAAACACTGCGATGATGAGCGCAATGATTAGGAGGTTTTTTATATGCGTTTCAAACGTAAGGGTTATGGCCGCATTTTCACGAGTTCGGAGGAGAACATCGTTAAGATTCGGGAAGTGATCCGGGCGATGGATGCTGACGAATACGATTATCTGCCCGACGATTTGATTGCCGTATATCCCGGTTACGATCAGGTTGTGTATAACGGTAAGTTCTACGATTTTGATTTGGACGAGTTGGTGGAGCGGTGTCAGCGGGAGGGTATCCCCTGCCGGGCAGTTGTCGCGGAGGATATGCGTGATGAATAAAGACTGTACACTCTGCGGCGGGAAGATGGTGTGGGAGAATCCGCACTTACCGGGGCATTTCCATGAAAGTTCCCGCAACCTTGAGGATTGGCCGATTTGCCATGACTGCATGGTCGAGCATTGCGTTTCGACAAATTGCTTGGGGTGCGGATACGGGAAATACCCCGATTGCCGATTTCTTGACATGAAGCGGCATTACATGAGCGAGGATTGACCTGTGCCGCGCGCCGGTTTAATGCGGTGAAGGCTCCGTGGCTGTGCTTGCCGCAGGGCCTTTTTCTGTTCCCGCCGAAATCAACAATATAAACAGGGATTCTGATTTTTCACTTTCCCGCAAATAAAAACAAGGAGGCTTTTCCATGAAATTTGTAATCTGTGAAAAACCCAGCCAAGCGCAATCCTATGCCGCCGTCCTGAACGCCAAGAAGCGTCAGGACGGTTTTTTTGAGGGCGGCGGCTATGTCGTGTCGTGGTGCTTCGGGCATCTTGTGGAGCTTGCCGCGCCCGGCGCGTATGGCGAACAGTATAAACGCTGGAGCCGCGACACGCTGCCGATCCTGCCGGACGTTTGGAAATACGAAGCGTCGAAAGACAAGGCGAAGCAGTTGTCCGTCTTGCGCTCCCTGATGAACCGCGCCGATGTGGACTCCATCGTCTGCGCGACGGACGCCGGGCGTGAGGGGCAGCTTATATTTCAATTGGTGTATAACCAATGCAAATGTAAGAAGCCAGTACAGCGGCTTTGGATTTCGTCAATGGAGGACTCGGCTGTCCGGGACGGCTTTGCCAAGCTACGCCCCGGCGCGGACTATGACAACCTCTGCCGCGCCGCGCTTTGCCGTTCTCAGGCTGACTGGCTGGTCGGCATCAACGCCACGCGGCTCTTTTCCTGCCTGTACCGCGGTTCCACGCTCAATGTCGGGCGTGTGCAGACACCTACGCTGGCGATGATCGTCTGCCGTGAGGAAGCGGTTTCCGGCTTTGTTTCAGAGCCGTTCTACACGCTGGAGATTGACTGCGGGAGTTTTGCCGCGTCCGGCGAAAAGCAGAAGGACGCGGAGGCGGCCGAGGCTGTCCGAGCCGCCGCTGATGGGCGGGATGCCGTTGTCCTGTCGGTAGAAAAGGTGAAAAAGACCGCCGCCCCGCCAAAGCTGTACGACCTGACCACGCTACAACGCGAAGCCAACCGCCTATTCGGGTTTACGGCGCAGCAGACGCTGGACTACACGCAGAGCCTGTACGAGAAAAAGCTGTGCAGTTACCCTCGCACCGACAGCCGCTATCTGTCCGGCGATATGCGCGGCACAGCGGAATCAATAATCGCATGGATACAGAACGACATGAAACGCAAGGACGGCGCGGATTTTTCGCCTGATGTCGGTCGGCTTATTAACGACAAGGCCGTCACCGACCATCACGCCATTATACCGACGCTCGAAATGACAAAAGCCGATCTTACTTCTCTGCCGTCCGGCGAATGCGACATTTTGAACCTGATCGCCTGCCGTCTGCTCTGCGCTGCCGCTCCGGTTCACGTTTACGAGACAGCCGCGGCGGTCTTGGAATGCGGCGGTCATAAGTTCACAGCCAAAGGCAAGACCATCATCACGGACGGCTGGAAAGCGATTGACGATGCGTTTAAGGCTTCGCTGAAAAACAAACCCGAATCCGATGAGGAAGTTACCTCGCTACCGGAGCTTACCGAGGGTCAGGTGTTCCCGTCTGTGACAGCATCCGTCAAAGAGGGCAAAACATCGCCGCCGCGCCGTTATACCGAGGACACGCTCCTGTCGGCGATGGAAACGGCGGGCGCGGAGGATATGCCCGACGACGCCGAGCGCAAGGGGCTGGGCACGCCGGCCACCCGCGCCGCTATCATCGAGAAGCTGATAAAATCCGGCTTTGTGGAGCGTTCCAAGAAGAACCTCACCCCAACACAGAAAGGCGTTAACCTAATCAAAATACTGCCCGACACGGTAAAATCGCCGCTGCTGACCGCCGAATGGGAGCAAAAACTCAAACTTGTCGAGCGGGGCGAACTATCGGACGCCGCGTTCATGGACGGTATCGCCGCCATGACACGGAAGTTGGTTGCGGATCACGCCGCTCCGGTCGAGGAATACATCGCCCTGTTCGCCATACCCGACGCCGGGGATGGAGTAACGAAACGTGACGCCATCGTCGGTCCCTGCCCGCGCTGCGGAAGCGGCGTTGCGGATCGTCCGAAGGGCTTTTTCTGTTCCAGCCGCGCGTGCAGATTCGTGCTGTGGAAAGACAACCGATTTTTCGAGGCGAAAAAGAAAAAACTCGACAAAAAGACCGCCGCCGCGCTTCTCAAAGAGGGGCGCGTTTTCTTTTCGGATTTATACAGCAAAAAAACCGGAAAGACCTACGCCGCCGCTGTTCTGCTGGAGGACACCGGCGACAGGACGAATTACAAACTTGACTTTAACGGGAGGGACGGCAAATGAGCGGAGAGATTAACACCGGCCATGATATGTGGGAGGATCACAAAAACCAATACGGCGTGATCACGGCGCGTATCATGTGCCTGCGCTACCTTGATATGCAGGCGCATAAAACAGACCCGGAGGAGCGGCAGTTCTGCCGGGAACTGCGCGAAGCCATGACGATGGAACGCAACCTCGCGGACAAGCCGATGTACCGTAAATCTTGGGAAGACGCACAGCGGGACGGTGAAACGGAGCTTTTCAATGACAGCGACATGACCAATAAATGGTGTTCCGGCGAAATAGACGACGCTATCCGCGCCTGTGAATACGGGGACGGGTCGCATAAGCTGGAGCCCGCCATTCATGCGATGTTAGAGCATTGCGGCGAGGAGCGCTTGAGTTTCCTGTTGGCGGTGGAGGTTCGGCGGCACCGTGACGAGTTTTCAGCGGAGAACCGGGCTTGGTCGGATGGTTTCGATATACAGAACGGTTTCGCCGGAAGCAATATACGGGCGCGTACAGACGTGCTGGACGAATTCATCACTTGTTTACGGGAAACGATTGACAGGACACGCGAAGCGGAGCGTCACATCTACACGGACGGCGCGGAGTTTTGGCGTGACCTTGTACAGACCAGCGTCAGCTTTGACGCCGCTCTCGAAACGGGCGGCAAGCACATCGAGGCTTTGGGCCGCAGAGAGTGTTCGGAGTCCGAACTGCGGGTTTGTGATGAGTTGCGCGCCGCCATGAATGGAGCCATCGCGGCGGGGCTCGACAAGACGGCGGCGTTTATTGTTGAAACCAGCGCGCGGGAAACAACGTCAGGAAATTACATCACAGGCGCGGGCGATATCCCCGCCGATATTATCTCGCCGGAATTGTTCTCGAAAAACATCGATGCCATTGTTGAAAAACTGCGGGATTACGGGGCGGTGTTGGATGCGGAGGTGTCTGACAGCGCAATCGACATCGTCATGGGGCTGGCCTACTGCCCGAATTACGAGGCGATGCCCGGAGAGGAGGACGATTATCCTGAAGACAGGGAAATCTTCGACCCTCTTTTGACAAAAGGTGAGAATCAGCCCGGCGTTGCCGAAGCTCCCGAATTGAACGAATCCGAGCAGAATTTCAAGGCGTGGATGGCTGTGACCGAGAGCAGCCGCTACAAATGGGTGGAGGATGAGATTGTCCGCTTGAACGGGCGCGGCGCTATGTACTACACGGGCGGCGAGGACGGCGTCTATATGCGTATCCATAACGACGGCAGATTGGAAGCCGGCAAGTACGAGGGCGCGATCCCGCACATCGGCGAGGCCATGTTCCAGCCTGTTGTGAATAAACAGTTCGACAGCTTTTCCAAAGCGTATACGGCGGCGATGGAGGCCGGAGGCAAACAATTCTTGGTTGATATGTTCAGCGGGTCGGAGCCGCAGCCTTTGTTTCCGACTAAACGGGGCGCGCAGGAGGAAAAGCCGTCCGTTATGAAACAAATCCGGGACGCGCAGAAAACGCCCCAACCGCCGCACCGGGACAAATCGCCGGAGCAGCGCAAAAAGAAGGGCGACATTGATTTATAACTGAATGGAGGGCAGCGTTATGGATGCCAGTAATAAAACAATCCGATTTATTGACAGCGAATACAGGGAGTTGTTCCAAATCCCAGACGGCGGGAGCATAAGAATTACTTACCCGCCCGGCGATGGGCGGGAACCGATTACACGCGCTTGCAAGTTTCATGATGAATATCATTTTCAGACTCTCGGATCAGGCGGGGACATTTATCACATTTGTCAGTTTGCCGAGATTATGGAGCGGCTTGGGGCGAAATACGAGCCGGAGGTACAGCTTCAAAATGCGGAAATTGTGCCTTTCTCGCCGGGTGAGGAAAAGTTTTGTACTTTCAACCGCGAGGAAGGCAACACTTGCATCGGTTTCATTTCAGGCGATTTTATGCAGAATGGGGATCGCTTCCACAGCGGTTGGCACAATAACAAAACGCGAAGTGAAGCGGACTGGAGCGGTGTGACGCCTGAATTTCAAACGGATTTACACAGCGCGGTGTACGCGCTCCGGCAGAGCGTGTTAAAAGATCACGGCGCGATGGTAGCGTTCTGTCAAAGCTACCCGGAGGCGAAACTGCCGGGTAGCGGCGATCTCGAACACTACGGCTTCAAGCTGGAAGCCGGGAGCCGTCTGTTTTTCATCCGCTGTACTGCGAATGAAACAAGCTACGACAGCCGCTTTATCATCTACGCATATAATAAAGCCGCGCTGGAACTTGAAAAAGCCCGGCCTGCGGAGGAAAAGCCGTCCGTCATGAAACAGATCCGCGAGGCGCAGAAAGCGCCCAAGCCGTCGCACAAGGCAAAATCGCCGGGCAAGGATAAAGGGGCGGCGGAATTATGAATATAAAAACCATCACCAACAGCGCGCTTCCCAATCGGAGGCGCGTTTTTCTTTTGGTTTTTTGCGGCGCGGGAGGTGACCGCCTATGAGCGCAATGCCAAGGATTGCGCGGGTATTCCCCCGCCGCACGAAAGCCACGCCGGACGATGCGCTGGCGTTCACCACGCCGCCGCCGAAGGACTTGCCCGATGTGGACGAGGTTCATGTTTCGACGGTGTTCACCTACGATCTGCCGAAAGCCGAGGCGCTGGCCGAGGCGTGGTCGCGGACGGGGCTTCCGGTGAAGCTGGGCGGCCCCGCGCACAACCAACCGGGCGGTGACTTTGTGCCGGGGCTATATCTTCGGCACGGTTACGTCATAACGAGCCGCGGATGCCCCAACCGCTGCACCTACTGCTCGGTTCCGGCGCGGGAGGGCGGCAAACTGCGGGAACTGCCAATAACCGATGGCTGGAACGTCCTCGATGACAACCTTCTCGCCTGCTCCGAGGGACATATACGGGACGTATTCGCCATGCTGAAACAGCAGGAGAAGCGTCCTGTTTTCACGGGCGGGCTGGAGGCCGCAATCCTGCGCGAATGGCATGTCGGCCTTCTGCGGGAGGTTAAGGCGGCGCGGATGTACTTCGCCTATGATTCGCCGTCCGAGCTTGAACCTTTGGTCGAAGCCGGGAAACTCCTGCGGGACGGCGGGATCACAAAGGCTTCCCACAGGGCGGCTTGCTATGTGCTGGTCGGATACCCCGGCGACACGATGGACGCGGCGGACGCGCGCCTGCGCGCCGCGTGGGGCGCGGGTTTCGTACCCTACGCCATGCTCTACCGGGACGATACCGGCGCGGTAAACGCGGACTGGCGCCGCTTCCAGCGCGCTTGGGTGCGCCCGGAGATCGTGTTGAGCAGACTGAAATCAAATCAATAAAAACATGGAGGAGGCACGGTTATGCCAAGTTATACATTGGATGAACTACTCGAAAAAATGGCGCCGCAGGGGCGTCGGGACAAGGCGCTCATTAGCAGATGTGTGGACGGTCTTGGCCTGTACGCCGCGCAGATCGCGGTAGAAAACAAGAACTCGTCAAAAATTGACGAACTGCGGAAACTCGCCGAGAACCTTGTCTGCTATTGGGGTCTTAACGATGATTACCTTAACGAAAACGCAAAACCGCTGGATGAGTACCTTCAGGCTTTTGACGAGCGGGTTGACGAGGCCAGGACGGGCGGCGCAATCGTTGGCGACGTTTATCAGTCCTCGCATAATGTCATTTTCGGTCTGCACCGTTACGGCGGGGAGATGGTGGTGAGTCAGGGCGCGGACGCGATGAAGGATATCCTTGACGTGAGCGATCTGATGAAGGAGATTGCGGTAGCTTGGGAGTTTGAGCCGGACGTTTTGAACGACCTGACTTCCCGGCTGGAAGCCGAGGTTCAGAAGATGCTTGACGGCATCCCCTTGCCCGGTCAGCCGATGAGCGGTTTGCAAAATACCGGATACGCAATCACACAGGCTATTCTGTTCGATAACGACCGGGGATTCGCGCTGGCGCACAGCCCTACCGCTCCGGCATCTTATGTGACGTGGCAGTTCACCAACGAGGACGGCAAGTTTAATCATTATTGGGGTCACTACATGGGTGGCGAAGACCGCTCGCGGATCGATTATATATCCCGCGTTGCGGACTATACACGACAGTACAAAGTCACGGAGAAGCCCATCCCCACCGCCGCCGTCGAAGTGGAGGCCGAACAAAATTACAACATGATCGACGGCGTGATAAATAACGAGGGCGTTCCCAAGCCCGACCTGACGGACGGGCAGACTTATGCGGAAATCCGGGAACTTGCTCCTGAGACGCTACCGGATATGAGTTCGGAGGAACCGGAAGCTTCCGATTCTATTCCGGTTCAGGTGCTGACAGAATCCCAGCCGATGGTCACCGTCACGTCCAGCGAACACAATCTGCTTCGCGGCATTGTAAAAATGCCGTTGTATTTGGCGAACACCTTTTTTTTGAGGCAGATAACAAGCAGCAGAGGGACTATATAAGGCTCGGACATGGCTTTCTAACGCATTTTCGTGTTGATTTTGAGAAAAACGGCAAGCCGGAGAGTTACATGGGGCTTTATGTCGTCGGCGCCGGCGATGGCACGATTACCGAGCATATGCTCGAACACGCAGAATACTACAGACAAGAGGAAGAACATCAGCGTGATTTAGCGGACAAAGGCAGCGATATACAGGGATCGGAAAACGCCCGGCTTGATTATATCGCAAATGACCTTGTGCCTTTCTTGGATATGCATTGCGAACTGTCTAAAAAGGAGGCGGCGGCGCTGTCCGAGTCTATGACGATCCACGACAGGGCGGCGGGACAGCCGTCCGAAGCCGACGCCCCGCGCATCGCCTACCTTGATTCTGTGGTGAGCTATGTTTGGCAGTGCCGCAAGGTTCTCAACACCACAGGCTTGGAGGGGCTGCCGGAGGCGCCCGCGCCGTTCGCGGATACAGCGAACATCCCTGCCGCCCCCGATCCCGGCGAGAAGCCGTCTGTTATGGAAAAAATCAGGGCGGCGCAGAAAGAACCGAAGCCGCCGTCGAAACCAAAGCCGGAGCGGGAGAAAAAACCGCAAGGGCCGGAACTGTAAGGAGGGGCTGATTTTATGTTACAGACAAAAGCTGATTTCAGGTGTAAAGAGCCGGCAATCGAAGCGAGGGACTGTGTGGTCGGCAAGGTCATCCGGCTGTCCGGTGAGGAGTTTGATTATTTTTCAAACAACCTCACGGAGTATCACGATTTTATCCGCGACAACCAATTCGACGCCATAAAGGACGAAGAAGGGCGTACCCGCTGCTTGCTCGTCGTCGGCGAGGGGCGGCGGGACGGCATCTTGGTGGATTCGCAGGGCTATGACTACGCCCGATACAGCGCGCTCTTGCCGAACGCCGACGCTTTTCTGACTGTGGGTCAGTATCCCGCTCTCGCCGCGCTTAATAAGAAGCTGACCGATATTGTTGATGTTATTGCGGAGCATGTTGGAGCCGGCAACGCGGACGGACGCGGTGTCATTGATCTTGAGCGTTGGGAGACCCTGATTGGCATTGATCTTACACCAAATACTGTCCTGATTGATACGGTTATGAAAATGCTTGACAGCAGACCGGAGATCAGGGATATCGAGCTTGATAAAAATGAGCTTATTATTTACAGAGAGCCGGAGCCTGTACTGACCGCCGAAGACCTCGCCGACCCGACCGTCACGCCCACGGATATGTACGCCTACGGCTACGGCTGGGATGGCATGATCCCGCTGGGTAAGGAGCGTGCGCTGGAGCTATACGACAATGACTACCAAGTGTACAGGCTCTACGAAAACGACGCCGAGGGAGCCGTTGACAGCCGCGGCGATATCGAAACCTATGACGGACTGTTCGGCATAGAAAATCCAGCGTGGGTCAAACCGGAGCAGGAGCCGCCCATTCAGGCGTTCATCCTGAACCGCGAGAAAAATGACAAGGGTGAGGCTGCCGGCGAATGGGTGACGCTGCCCACCAACCCCGGCGATCTGTGCGGGGTATTTGAGCGTATCGGCATCGACAGGCCGAGCGAGGGCGCGTTTACCGTGACCGCCATCCGCGTGCGGGATGACAGCGTCCGTGACCATCTTTCCAAGTATGACAGCCTTGACGAGTTGAATATGTTGGCGTCGTATATGGATTCCGCTGTAAATTGGTATGATTTCGAGAAATTTCAAGCCGTCCTCACGAGTGGGATCGCGGATGTCGGGGGCGGGACGGCGGCGCTGATTAATCTTCTCGATACCAACAATATCGAGTGTTTTGAGTTGATCGATGCGAAGGATGCCGAGTCGCTGGCAAGGTATTACGACAGCGAAAATCACGAAAAGCCAGAGGACATCAGCTTTGAGGACTACGGCAAGGAGTGCGTAAAAGACGAAGGCGGCAGATTTACCGAGTGGGGTTACATCAAACAGAAATATAACGATTTTTCGCAACAGTATAACGGTGTGGTGCCGGAAGAATACCAAGTCACCAGCATGGCGCTCCATGCCCTACGCCTGAATAAACAGGAGCGCGGCTCTGACGAAAAACCGTCCGTCATGAAACAGATCCGGGATGCGCGGACGGCTCCGCGCCAACCGCGCAAGGACGCGCCGGACAGATCCAAGCGCAAGGGAGGGCCGGAGCTATGACCTTCACTACTGAGGAACGGAGGCTTCTGCATCTTTATTATTCCGACAGCGTCGCCGAGACCGCCGTTGTGATACAGGATGCGCTGAACGACATCACCGACCCGGACGAGCGCGCAGCCGCCGTGGGCCTTCTGCAAAAGCTGGAGAGAATACAAGGCACGGCGCTCGAATACTGCTTGGATATGGGGGATATGTATGGCTGATAAAAAACAGAACCGCAAACGGGCGGTTCATTTCAATTTTTGGGCAGACGAGGAGGAAGCGGCGCTGATCCGTGAGCGCATGGCAAGCACGGGCGTCGTCAGCTTGGGCGCGTTCTTTAGAAAGATGGCGATAGAGGGCTACCACATAAACGTCGACCTGACGGATGTGCGGGAGCTTGTTTCGCTGTTGCGGCGGTGTTCCAATAATTTGAACCAAATCGCCAAGCGCGCAAACGAGACCCGCAGCATCTACGAGGCCGACATTGAGGATTTACGCCGGCAGTATGACACGCTGTGGGAGGCGGCGAACGGTATCCTCGATGGCCTGGCGAAGATAAAATAAGCGGGGTTCCAGTTCGTCAACACCAACAAGAACCGCTTTGAAAACGCCCCAAAGATTGACACACAAACCCCGGAAATACTGAAAGAAAGACTTGTAAAACACACTAATCCAAGTTAACATCACAGTGTAAGGAACCGCTGAAATTCAGTATTTTGAAGGGATTGGTGATCATGATGAGGCTCATTCTGAAACTTCTCGCCGCGCCGTCCGCGCTTGCATTTTCTATCGCCGCCGCTCTTTTTTCGTTCGTCCTGTCGGTGTCGGATCGCATCTTCGGACTCTTGTCCGGGCTGGTGTTCCTCGGAGCGGTCATCTTGCTGGCCGTGGGTCAGACCACGGGCGGGATCGCGTTCATGGCGGTGGCGTTCGCCGTCAGCCCGTTCGGGTTTCCTGCTCTCGCCGGGCTGCTCGTCAAAGGTCTGGACGGCGCCGGGGGCGCGCTTCGGTCGTTTATCTTCAGTTAGCATTCGCGGATTATATATGCGGGCGGGGGCGGTTCATCGTTTCCCGCCCGCTGTCTTTTTTTCTTCCTGCCTGTAGAAAAACGGACACTTTTATATCGGTTCAACCATCATCGCGGAGCGTCATGCTCCGCTTATTTTTTTCTGATCGGGAGGTGAAGCGTATGGCGACGACACGGATCATGCCGCTGCATACCGGCACGGGCCGGAGCGTGGCGAAGGCGTTGAGCGACAGCATTGATTACATGGAGAACCCATTGAAAACAGACAACGGCGAATGGATTTCATCCTACGAGTGCGATGCCCGAACCGCCGACAAGGAGTTCCTTCTGACAAAGCAAAAATACCTTTCCCTCACTGGACGGAGTCAAGGCAAGAAGGATATTATCGCCTACCACGTCCGGCAGAGCTTTAAGCCCGGCGAGATTACGCCGGAGGAAGCCAACCGCATCGGGTACGATCTCGCCATGCGTTTCACCAAAGGCAAGTACGCTTTCATCGTCTGTACTCATACCGACAAGGCTCACATCCACTCACATATCATTTGGAACAGCACGGCGCTTGACTGCAAGGGAAAGTACAGAAACTTCATCGGCTCCTACCGCGCCCTGCGCCGGTGCAGTGATTTGATTTGCGCGGAGAACGGTTTGTCCGTCATAGAAAAACCGGGCATGAGTCCGGGGCAGGACTACGCCCGGCATATGTTCCCTGACGGCAGGCCGCCGTCCTTCCAGCAGCGGCTTCGCCGCGTCATCGACGCCGCGCTGGATCAGAAGCCCAAGACTTTTGAGGAGTTCCTCGACCTGATGAGAGGGTTGGGCTGCGCGGTCATGGACGGCGGGAAACATTTGAAATTCCTCGCGCCCCATGAGGACGGCCTGCCGGATCAGGAAAAGCCCACGCGCTGCGATACTCTCAAAGGCGATTACACCGTTTTGGCTATCCGTGAGCGGATCGCCGGTCAACGTGTTTCTTCTTCTGCCGGTAGAGCGCCCGAAACTCAACGTCCAAGCCTGCTCATCGACATCGAGACCAAGATGCGCGAAGGCAAAGGGCCGGGCTACGAGAGGTGGGCCAAGCTGCATAATTTGAAAATGATGGCGCAGACGCTCATCTATCTTCAGGAACGCGGCTTGGACGATTATGCTGTGTTGAAAGAAAAAACAGCGGCGGCATCGGCGCGGTTCAATGAATTGTCGGGTAAAATAAAACAGCTTGAGGCGGGTCTGTCTGCCAACGCCGAGTTGCAAAAACAGATCGTCACCTACTCTAAAACCCGGCAGACTTATATCGAATACCGCAAGGCGGGATACTCCAAAAAGTTCAAGGCGCAGCATGAGACAGACATTCTTTTGCACCAGACCGCCAAGAAATATTTTGATTCACTTGGCTTGGAACGGCTGCCGGCTATCGCAACCCTGCGCGCGGAGTACGCACCGATGCTGGAGGAAAAGAAACAAGCCTACACAGAATACCGGCGTGTCAAGGCCGAAATGAGAGAGCTTCTAACAGCCAAAACCAACGTGGACAGGCTGTTGAACATTACCGATGAGCGACCGGCGCGCGAAACGGAACGACCGACACTCTAACCCTGTCACGACACAAAAATAGCGGCCGAAAGGCCGCGCAGCCGCCCCCGCAACGCGGGGGCGATCATGGGGGTCTGGGGGCTTTGCCACCAGCGGGCGAGCGAGTGGACTTCCACTCGCCTTGCTCGCCACACGTTCGACACCGCATCCGAAGCGTTGGTACGCAAGGGTTTTCAAGGCGTGTACGGACACCGTGGGAGCGAGTTATAGGAAAAAACCACTTGACAAAAGACGGATAACCGAATATACTATATATTAGTTGAAACTGCTATTTTACTGTGTTGGTTCGGAGGCGTTTGCTATATGAAGATGCAGGACTATATATCAGTACCGGAAGCGGCTGCTAAGTGGGACGTAACCGAGCGTCAGGTACAGAAGATGTGTAGCGAGGGAAAAATCCCCGACGCGATTCGGTTCGGACGGTCGTGGGCTATCCCATGCGAAACGGAAAAACCAACAATCACACGGCGCACAAAGCCGGGGCCGAAAAAGAAAACCGATAACGGAGAGGAGGCGAACCGTAATGGAAAATCAGAACATTGAGTGGAAGTCGTCTTGGCGAGACGAGTATCTTGAGTGGGTCTGCGGCTTCGCCAACGCGCAGGGCGGTCTGCTTGAAATCGGCCGCAACGATAAAGGCGAGATCATCGGCTTGCCCGACGCCGCAAAGCTGTTGGAGGTGCTGCCGAATAAGATTCGTACCACGATGGGCATCGTTGCCGACGTCAACCTCTGCCATGAGTCCGGCATGGATTACATCGCTATCAAAGTCACGGCGCACCATAACGCCATCAGCTATCGGGGCAAGTATTATAAACGCTCCGGTAGCACCAATCAGGAACTGACAGGCTATGCTTTGGATGAATTGCTGCTCGGCAAGTACGGAAAGACTTGGGACTCCGTTCCTGTTCCACATATAAAAGCCGGAGACTTCTATCACGACGCTTTTGATGTGTTCCGTAAAAAGGCTGTGTCGAGCGGAAGGCTTTCGCAGGAAGATGTTGATGTCAGCGACACGGAATTGCTTCAGTCTTTGAAACTGACCGAGGGCGATTATCTTTTGAGCGCCGCGGTATTGTTGTTCCATCAGGCGCCGGAAAAATGGCGGCTCGGTTGTAATGTAAAAATCGGATACTTTGAAAACGCGGCGGATTTGACTTATCAGGATGAGATCAACGGGCCGATTTTAATGATACCTGACCGGGTGATGGACACCATTTACACAAAATATTTCAAAGGATTGATCCACTACGAGGGTATCCAGCGCGTCGACCGTTACCCAATGCCCCGCGAGGCTTTGAGAGAGGCCGTCTTAAACGCGGTCGTTCATCGGGCGTATGAAACGCTAAATCCTATACAGATAAAAGTGTTTGACGACAAGGTTTATATTTTCAATGACGCAAGGCTTCCTGCCGGCATCACGGAAAAGGATTTGCAGGACGCGCATAAGTCAACGTCGCATAATCCGCTGATCGCCAACACGTTTTTTCGTTCGGGACAGATTGAGGCTTGGGGGCGCGGCATCGAAAAAATCAAAGCCGCTTGCGCTGCTGACGGTTTGCCGGAGCCTGAGTTTCGTATCAGCACGACTGATTTCATGGTCTGCTTTCACATTCGCAACAACAATAAGGCGATTGCGGAACGCAGTATTTATACCACCAACGTCGGTGGTATAAATGGTGGTATAAACGAGACGCAAAAAAACATCATCAAAATGCTTGCGGAGAACCCTGAGATTAAAGTTCAAACCGTTGCTGACACACTTGGACTTACGAAACGCAAGGTTGAATACCATATTGGCCAAATGAAAAAAGCCGGGCTGGTCGAACGCGAGGGTGCGCGTAAAAACGGGCGATGGATTGTAAAGGAATGATAACCGATGCCGCTGAAATATCTTGAATACGAAAAAGCCGAAACAGTAAAACCGGAGTGGCTGCCGGCAACAGACGATTAGCGTGTTCAATTTGTGTGTTCACGACTTTGGGTGAAGGGGTGAACACGCAAATTGAACACGCTCATTCCCGTGACAAAATGAAACAATAAACACAAAGGATGGGCGCGCCATGTTCGTTCCGGTTACAGTCGATGAGTTTGTAAAAAGCTATATGAAAAGCAACCCGAAAGAGAACGTAGACGAAATTCGGAAGGCTCTTGTCCGCGCAGTTGAGGCCAAGAAAACCGGGGCGGTTTGTAGTAACTGCGGTCGGCCAATTTGGGCAATCGGCTCCGTGACTGGAACGTACCGATGTTTCACCTGCATAACCGGCGAAGCTGACAACTCGGAGGACTACGAAATCGACTGCGTTTGCTTTGATGCTTAATCAACAAAAACGAGGGTATGCCTATGAGCCGCAAGTCCGAAAATCACTCGGCAGACAAGTTCTGTAATAAGATACTCAGCCGTTATCCGAACGCTGTCCAGATGGCGGATAATTGCCGCCGCGAACGAGAGCGGTTCGGCGACGACTACCGTACTGGTGCGATCTGCCCGCTGCATTGGTGACAGTTATTATTACAGGCACTACCGACGAGCGTGATATGATTCGTATTCTACAACAGCAACCGCCGCGTTCGCAGACCGACCTTACCGCCGCGCTGGTGTGGATACGCGGTAAGATGATATACCGATTTGACGACACGCTCGCGGCTCAACCGCTTGATGGTAAGATACCACCGGAGGCTTTGAACGTTAATCGGCAGCTTTATTGTAAACAGCGTGTCCATATGGTTGTTTATGGGTTATTTTAACACGTTGCAATTTTGGATGATACTCTTTCTGCCCTTCATATTTCTTTACAACGGACAAAAGGGGAAATCGCTTAAATATTTGTTTTATATCTATTACCCATTACACGTTTTTCTGTTGATGTTTGTCGGTCAAGTTTTATTTCCTATGCCATAAGCGATGGTAAATCAAGTTAAGCGGCAAAGTCCAATATAAACCCACGGGCGAATTTTTCAATCTCCGATATATGCTGCCCAACGAATAGAAGCGCCGGTTCACTTCGTTGAATCCTCTCAGCAATTCCTCGCCGCTCATGTGCTTTGGTTTGAAAACCACATCGGTTCGGGCGTTGTATTTTGCCCAATCGTGTGTCAATATACGCCCCTCCGACATTAACCTCTTATATAGGGGTGTGCCGGGATAAGGCGTGAGTATGTGGAAGGTAGCGTTTTGGATGCCTGCGGTTTCCAAAAAATTGATTGTTTTATCAAATACGTCAAGCCTATCCTCGTCAAAACCGAAAACGAACCCCGCTTGCACCGCGATGCCGTGTGAATGGATGCGTTTTACGATGTCCGCGTATTCCTCTGTGCGATTGAACCCTTTTTGGACGCTTTCAAGGCTTTGCTGCGATACCGATTCAAAGCCGACGAAAAATTGTTTGCAACCGCTCCGAGCCGCCAATGAGAGAAATTCATCGTCGGCTCCCGCTTTGACAGACACCTGACTGCTCCACCATTTCTTGTGCGGCATAATGGCTTTGCATAATTCTTTTGCGTATTTTAAATCTGCGGATAAATTATCATCCCAAAAAATGATTACTTTACCTCTAAACGATGCAAATTCTTCAGCGACTTCCTCAACAGGACGGTATCTGAACTGTTTTTTATACATGACCGCAAGGGTACAAAACTCACATTCATTGGGGCAGCCGCGTGTAGCAAAGAGTATCCCGCCTGAGTGGTCTTTCCGGTGGAAGTGTTCTTTTTTTGAAAATGGAACCCCGCGCAAACAGGGCGTTTCATCGGCGTTATACCGCCGTTTGGCACGGCCTTCTGCCCAATCGCTAATAAACTGCGGCAACGTCAATTCCGCTTCACCGACAAAAACAGTATCGGCGTGTTCCATCGCTTCATCGGGCAATAACGTTACATGAGGCCCGCCCATGATGACCGTGATGCCGCGCGCCCGGAAACGGTCGGCAATTTCATAGGCGTGGGGGGCGCTTGGCGTATGGAAAGTAAGCCCGACAAGGTCGTATGGGATGGAATAATCAATCGTTCCGCAGACTTCATCTATGTGAGTTACTCGCCAGTCATCAGGAAAAAACGCCGCAAGATAAGGCATGGTACACTGTTGAAAATTTATGTACCTTGTTCCCCGTATCTTCTGCATTTCTCCGGACGATACCGTGACCAGCAAAATTTTTTTAATCAAAGAACTTACCTCCTGCGGCATAAGATCACATACGCAAAATCAGAGAGTACGACGGTTATCCAATGCGCGTCGATAAAATAACCGTATTTATTTTCGACACCAGCGGGGTCAATCAAAATTATTATATAGAAAACAGCAATCGCAATCATCGTCAATACAAGCGCCGTAATCAGACAATTCGCCAATATAGCAGCATGGTACTCGTCATATTTCTGACGGCGTATTAGGAGCATTGCGACGATAATCCCGGTCATGGCAATCATAGGCCACGCAACATACATCGGGCGCTCAATCAAGATATAAACGACGGTGTAAAACGCTGAAAAAAGGCTGACGCAGACAGCGTTCAATATCGGGGATTTCAAGGCTCGCTTCATTTTCTGTCCTCCTCATTGAAAATAAAAAGCATTTCGATGGATACGCCAAAGTATTTTGATAAATCATACGCAAGCCAAATAGAAGGGTCGAATTTTCCTGTTTCTATCGCGTTAATTGCTTGGCGTGACACTCCGACTTTTTCTCCCAGTTCCTTTTGGGTAAGCTCGTGCGTATCACGGAACTCTCTCACATTATTTTTCATCGACTCACCTTCAACATAGAGTAAGGTATACCTTACTCTATGATAGCAAATAAATTCATGCGTGTCAAGCAAACCTGACATAACTTACCCGAAGCTCTTGACCGAGTGGTCTGAAAATGTTAGACTGCAAGGAGGTCTGAAACATTCAGACTGTTCGTAAAATAATTTTTTGCAATCGCCCAATATTTCCGTTTACATTGCGTCTATAAAAGTGAGGGGCAAAAATCGTGCAAGGGGAGTGAACAAGTGCAAGATGTCCAAATCATTGAACTCTACTGGAACAGGGACGAACGCGCCATTGCTGAAAGCAACAATCATTATGGCGCGTACTGCCGTCGTATAGCGATGAGTATATTAAGCAGCCGTGAGGATGCCGAAGAATGTGTCAACGACACATGGCATCGCACATGGGACAGCGTACCCCCGCAAAGACCGGCCTCCCTTGCCGCGTTTTTCGGGCGTATCATTCGGAACTTGTCAATCAGCCGGTATCGCGCCAACCACGCAAAAAAGCGTTTCGATGGCATCACAAGCCTTTTGTCCGAACTGGACGATTGCATCCCGGCTCACGGATCGGTCACACAAGAGATGGAGGGCAAGCTGCTATCAGAGATCATCGACCGCTGGCTTTTCCGGCTTCCAAAGGATGATCGCGTTCTGTTTATCCGCAGGTATTGGTTCGGTGAAGCTGTAACCGCTCTTGCCAAAGAGTGCGGAGTTACACAGAACCAAATGGCGCAGAGGATGATGCGCTTGCGGCGGGATTTGAAATCAACATTGGAACAGGAGGGAATCGAAGTATGAACAGCGAAAAAATATATGATGCGCTCACCAATGTTCGGGAGGATTTCATTGTTGAAGCCAAAGAACACAGACTAAGAAAATCCCGCAAGTCAATCATAAGCCTGTGCGCTGTCGCGGCGTCACTTGTCCTTATTATAGGTATAGGCAGTTATCTTTTTATGAATGACCAGCTTCCGGCTCCGGGAGGAAATCAAGGCGGCGGTGGTCGTCAGGACGGCGCAACCACATTCATGTCTTACGCGGGGCCGGTGTTCCCGCTCACCGTCTCAGGCGATACCGATGGGGTCACAGCGTCGAGGGATATAACTTTTGATTTCAGCGGCTTCGGGGAAACAACAAAGGACGAAAACGGGGCTGTGTTGGTTGGCCATAGCGATGTGATGGTATCTGATGATTATATTCTGACAAACGATACCGCAACCGAAAAAAACATGAGAATTTTTTATCCGTTTGCGAGTAATTTTGCTGACCTTCATTGGATGCGCCCTACTGTTACTATTGAGAACACCGCGCTTGATACTGAATTGGTCGCCGGTTTCTACAGCGGTGGATTTACAGGCATAGAGGGCTTGGAGGATGATAGGGTAAACCTTAAATACATCAACTCGTGGGATGAATACGTCATGCTTCTGTCTGACGGCGAATATCTAAGACGCGCTCTTGGCGACATGGCAAAGCATGATCAAATTGTTACGGTATATGAATTTACCAATGTTCAGGCTGACCATAACAAAGCGGTCGCTCCAACGCTTGCAGCCGAGTTCAACCTTGACTACGACAAAACCAACATCATGACGTTCGGATTCAATGGCACTGAATGGGACATTGACAATGGATTCATGCGCCGGAGTTTTTTCGTACCGAAAGAGGGCAGTCGTGGTTATGGTCACAGCCGCTACATGGTCGTTGTCGGTGACGATATAAGCGATCTGACAATGCAAGGCTATCAAAATGGAGGCTGCCATGCGGGGGAAGAAATGGATGTTACAACGGATATGACGCGCTACGAGATGCCGCTTGGCGATTTTTTGGCGCTTCTGCTTGACGAGTACATGACCGTATATTACGGTTTTAATTACGGCGATAGAACCCCTGCCGGTAATCTCGATATGGCAATGCTTTATCGGTCTGTTGTTGAGCTGTTGTTTGAGTATGGGTTAATGTCTGATAACGCCGCTTGGAGATACACAACAGGGGTGCTTGAGGATATTTTTTCGGAAACGCTGAACATGAATAGGGTCTTTTACCTATCGGCCGAAATAACTATCCCAGCCGAAGAAAGCGTCGTTATCAATGTAAACATGATTAAACCGGGGAGCTTTGATTTCTACGGCGCGGGATCAAGTAACGTGGGCATATACGGTTATGATATGCTGACACAGCTTGACGGCAGTTTAGTATTCAGTGGCCAATCAGCCGGGATTGCCGGAGCCGAGCGGATAGAGATTGTCCGTCAAAACTTTGGATTTGACCTCGGCAATGGCGTTTTGAACGTATCGCTTGACCTGAACTTACCTCATTATTATTTGGAAGTACGCGTTGCGGCGCGGGCAATGGAATGAGCCGATAGTACCTTCAATCTGGATACCGAAAGGACGCACCCCTGCTTGTGGCGCGTCCTTTACAATATAATCACTCATAGAAACTTATTTTTGAAATATTTGGAACTTTTTACGGCAAACGCGCCACATATACAGTAGAGGCGGTGATTTGATGTCGAACCCAAACATCGCTTCGCGGTTCGATGAAATATACGATTCCACACGCAAGGCGGTATTGGCATTTATTACGTCAAAATGCCGATGCACCGCCGACATAAGCGACATTTTCCAAGATACCTACATGGAATTGTATCAGGTGTTGGACAAGCGCGGAGCGGAGTATATAACCAATGACAGGGCGTTTGTTTTCCGATTGGCAAGGCTGAAAATCGCCCGGCATTACTCATTGTTAGAAAAAATGCGTATGTTCGTTTCTCTGAACACTGCAATAGAGGACGAGGGAGAGGTTGATCTATCCGACTTTGAAGCGGACGCTTTCGTAACAGAGGATTTCGTGGTCAATCAAGTCATGCTTGATGCCGCCCGGCAGTTCATCCAAGAACAGACGGAATCCGTACAAAAAGTGTTTTTTCTCTTTTACGAAGTTGACCTCACAATTCCCGAAGTTGCAAAGGTTCTGTCAATGAGTGAATCAAACGTAAAACACAAACTGTATCGAACGCTGAAAGAACTCCGAAGCCGATTATCTTGAAAGGGGAATCCACATGAAAGGCAAAGAGATAATTAGTTATATCCATCAAGGCAAAATGCCGGACATTGAGCAAGTCCGCGTGAATTGCGCCCGGCAGACAGAAAATAAAAGTCGTATTAAACGGTTTCGTTTGTCCACGGCGGTTGCCGTCCTTGCGGTGTGTCTTGTATTTACAACCATTGCATATGCCGTAGTTGCTTTCCTTAGTGAGCGCGTTGACTTAGGAGGGAACTTTGAAATTCTAACCGTGCCTCATGATTATTACGAACGCGAAGGCACGATGGTCTTGAATTACTTGTATCTCACCGGCGTTTCATTAGATCAGCAGCCACTTTTTGATGCAAAGGCAGCCCGGTTACTCAATGAACTGTTAGCGGATAAGGTCTTGACCGCCGATGGTACGCCTTATGAGTTAATCGTACCCGTACCTGGTTTGTTTTCAAGAGGTTATCGGGCTGACGATAAAGGCAACGCTCTTTATAACGCGGAGGGCGAAGAAATCGCATCTATCCTTTTCTCTGCTGCCGTCAACAGTGACCCGCAAAGTATTTTTGTGATGACCGCAGCGGAACAGGAAAGGCAGTTTGGCTTTAACAACACACTTGAAGAAGCGGTTGCGCTCTTTGGCAGGGATTTTCGGTTTCCAACTGTATTTATCCATGAGTTTGACCCGCCTGTTTTCCAAATAACAAACGATGGAAAGTCATACATCGAGGATTCCGATGCGCAAGAATTGATCCCATTTGACTTTAGATGTGTCCAAGTAAGGTACTATGGAAATCCGGGCATAGCATTTACTGTGGAGAATCTACGGAGTGAAAGTAGCGCGGTGTTGCCGTTGCACGTTCCGGGCGGCGTGGTCGAAGAACGCGATGTGGCGGGAATACGAGTTTACATGGTTTCGTCAGATTACAGCGTAAACTATTATTGGGTACATGAGGGTTTACTCTACACGTTGTATGCGGTTGGTTTTGATAACCCCAATGCGTTCACAGCCGAGCAATACGAAGAAATCATCAAGAGCATGATAGAATAATCGTATAGCTTCAGGACGCGCCCTTTATAGTGGCGCGTCCTATTCGCTATTCTAACACCGCAAACCACTTTATCCGTTGTCCTAAAAGACTGGCGGTTCAGAAGTCGCCCGACAAATTTATTCTTCTTGACTGAGAGGTCTGAAAATGTTAGACTAACAATAGGTCTGAGATTTTCCGACTGATTTGGAGGGATTACACATGGAACCGATTTTTAAGCTGCGAAACGCCGAAGCGAAACTTGCCAATCTCCTGTGGGATAACGGGCCGATTGCTTCTATGGAAATGATAAGGCTGGTCGAGCGTGAACTTGGATGGAAGAAGTCAACGACGTTCACCACTTTGAAATACATTATTGAAAAAGGTCTTGCTCAAAACGAAAACTCCTGCGTGACCATGCTCTACACCCGCGACGAGTTCATCGCGGAGCAGAGCTGCCGCTATGTGGATGAAACCTTCGGCGGTTCCTTGCCTATGTTCATCACATCGTTTGCCAGTAGCCGGAAGCTGACGCCGGAACAGATCGCGGACATGAAGCGTCTAATAGAAAAACACGAAGGGGGCGGCGGCAATGGATAAATTGTTTCTCACCATCCTCAACATGAGCCTGACCGGGGCGTTCGTCATTGCGGCAATTTGCCTTGCTCGTTTGCCGCTTAAAAAAGCTCCCAAGATTATTTCTTACTGC
>Ga0082212_10002751_pt1 | contig 25342 bp, 21 predicted proteins | sample TergutNt197P3_FD_71548 | JGI IMG/M metagenome (GOLD analysis project Ga0082212, IMG submission 71548) | Neocapritermes taracua P3 segment gut microbial communities from Petit-Saut dam, French Guiana - Nt197 P3 | ecosystem: Host-associated > Arthropoda: Insects > Digestive system > Gut ...
ATCTTCTACGTCCCGTGATTCAAAATCCGTCAGTCGGCTATGAGGAAATCTTGGGACTTGAGCGTTTAATGGAACAGCGTTTGGAGCAAAAAACAAGTGTAAGTCATCGTTTTTACCCGATTATTATTTGCTATATCGACGAGTTTTCACTGTTGGTTAACGGACGTGACAAGGAAGAAGCTAAAAAGTTTGCTACTGCAATATCTCGCCTTACAAGAAGCGGTAGAAACGCAGACATCCATTTAATTATGGCGATCCACAATCCCGTAAAGGACAGCATAGGCGGATGTGATCTAAACGCCGTTACAGCGCGAATGGCATTCATGTGTTCTTCGACACATCAATCAGTGGCACTTATCGGCAACGATGATGCTAAAACCCTTGTGAGAAAGGGCGAGATGTTGTTCCGGTTATCCGAAGATGAACTGTTTCATTTGCAAGGTGCAAATATAACTCCGCAGGAACTGGAACGGGTTCTCAATCATGTCCGCTCCTACTGGGAGCGATACGAGAACAATGACCCTATCAAAGGGCAACCTCTTGATATAACCGAATCTATCAACACATTGCATGAAGATAAAATGACGGCATCAGACCAAATCTATACCCAGCAATCACCGATTACACTGGATCATGGATTCACTGTTAGCATTGCAAAACCGAAGTTAAGTGATAAGGATAAAATGTTTACTGAGGTTGTTATTTGGACATTGGAACAAGAAACTATATCCTGCCGTATGATTGAGCGACAATTCAAAGTAGGTTACGGCAAAGCAAGCGATATCCTCGAAAGATTACATAAAGCGGGAATCGTCAGTGAAGGGCATGGGAAGCTGCCGAGAAAAGTTTTGGTGGATAAGATTGAGGATTTATCGTCTGAAATAACTGATCTTTTGTGCTTAGCCGGTTATGCAACAGAAGATGTCGCGGATACCTCAACCCCAAAGGCTGACACTAATAACGTGACCACGAGTTAAGACGATACTCCGCCTGATGAGCCGCCTGACACGCGGCGAAACGCCCCGCATCTGGGGTGTCGCGGAAGTCAAGAATATACTAATCTGCCGTTGCAATTAGAATGAGACAATAACCCTCGAACCACAGTTACCGTAAGTAAATGCAAGCGTAGGCAATAGGAGGAATCAATATGTTTAATTTATATCCGGATATAGTGACTGTCAATCAGGTTGGTAAGATGTTGGGAATTTCAAAATCATCAACATATTCCTTGCTACAGAGCAATCAGATTAGGTGCGTTAGAGTTGGTCGTAGGTATATAGTTCCGAAAAAATCCGTTGTGGACTTTGTTAGTGGTGTCTGCTATAATGAAAATCAGGTAATCAACGGTAGGCTAAACCAACAGTCACAGAAAGGAGCGTCATAATGACTGGAAGCCTACAGAAGAAAGGCAACACATACTATGCTGTTGTCCGCATTTCAGATGAAACAGGTAAAGAAAGACAAAAATGGATTTCAACAGGTATTAGCACGATTGGAAACAATAAGCGGCAAGCCAACACTAAATTGCGTGAAATACTTGTGGATTTTGAGCAGAAGAAGATAACATACTCGGCTGATATACTGTTTCTTGATTGGATCGACATATGGATGGAGCAAAAGGCAAATGAGGTTCGCTTAAACACATTGGAGTGTTATCAAATGTACATCCAAACCCACATCATACCGTTCTTCAAACCCCTCAAACTGAACCTACAGGAAATCACCGCCCAGCATATTCAAGATTACTATAACAAGAAGCTGAAAGCTGGACAGTCAGCAAGTAGCATAAGAAAACACAGTGTCATCCTGCGTGGGTCTTTAGGCGAAGCCCTAAAGAAAAATCTAATCCCATACAATCCGGTTGAGCGTGCGTCACTGCCCACCAGTGAACGTTACATAGGTAAGGCTTACTCGGCTGAACAAGCCCACCAACTACTGTCTGTCATCGGTGACGAACAGTTAAAACCCGCAATCATCTTAGGGTTGTTCTATGGTTTAAGACGGTCGGAGGTACTTGGGTTACGTTGGCGAGACATCGACTTCAACGCTAACACAGTTACCATTAGGAACACGGTGGTTCGGTTCAAAACCTTAATAGAGCATGAACGAACTAAGAGCCGATCTAGCAAACGGACTTTATACATAATACCAGAGACAAGAGATTATCTCTTGGGACTTCTGCACCGTCAGAAAGTAAACCGTCAGCTTATGGGGTCGGCATATATCGTCAGCGATCGGGTTTGCACATGGGATAACGGAGAACCTTTCAAACCAGACTATCTATCTCAGCGCTTTGTAAGTATTCTTGCTAAGTATGACCTGCCGAAGATTCGTTTTCACGAGTTGCGTCATACAGCAGGGAGTTTACTGTTAAACAAAGGGTTATCAGCCAAGCAAATACAGGAATATCTTGGTCATGAACAGGTTTCTACGACACTTGATATTTATGGACACCTCAGCATCGAGGGAAAGAGAGAGGCTGCTTGTACTATCGGTAAACTACTGAAAAACGGGTTGCTCTGAACATTTTGTTAGAAAACTTGTTAGAAAATACCATGATTTCATCTAACGCAATAACGCTTGACATCTTGAAAGTCTTGTGCTACAATACGTTTCAGATAAACGCGCGAGTGGTGGAATTGGCAGACTCGCTAGATTCAGGTTCTAGTGTGCAATACGCACGTGCGGGTTCAAGTCCCGCCTCGCGCACCAACTTCCAAACCGTGTAACCCTTGCACTGAAAGGGTTGCACGGATTTTACTTTTCAATAAAACAGAGATTGTCTCTTGTTTGTCCCTTACGCGCCCAAGTTCAATTTCAGCGCATTGCTCACCGCTTCACACGTCCTCGCCTGTGCCGTTTGAAACTCGTGAGCATAACAGTTTAATGTCGTGGTCGCATTTGCGTGTCCGAGTGCCGCCTGCACCGTCTTAACATCTAACCCCGCATTGATTAACATGGAAGCGTTGAGATGTCGGAAACTGTGAATAGTTACCGCTCGCAGTCCGTGCTTCTTACAGAACTTTTGATAGAAATTTATCGGCGCGTTGGGGTTCAAATATGACCCGTCCCAAGATGTAAATAATCTTTCGGTGTCGTTCCATTTGTCGCCAAGTTTCGCGGCGTATGCGCTCTGATGGTCACGGTATTGCGAAAGCAGGACTATAACCTCAACGGGTAGTTTTAGTGTCCGCAAACTCTTATTTGACTTCGGGGTATCTGTGTAGTGTCCGACTGTAGGTGAATAATACGCCGCCCGTCTGACCGATACAAGACCGTTGATGATGTCTATGTCCCGCCACTCAAGCCCTAAAAGCTCCCCGCGCCTAAATCCGCTGTAGACAGCCAGTGTAATATAAACTATAAACTGCATATTCTCTGCGGGTTCTTCGTTAAGTAGAGCAAACAGTTTATGTACCTCTGAAATAGTCAATATCTCGCGTTCTTTACTGTCATTTCTGGGTAAGTCAACACCGACACAGGGATTCTTAGATATTAGTTGATTCTTAACGGCGTAGCGAAAGACTGTTGATATTAAGGATACATGGTTTTTGATTGTCTTATGGGGTTTTCCCTCGCTGTGCAGTTTCACAACGAGCCTTTGAATGTCGCGGGTTGTGAAATTATTCACGTCACAGATGTTACACAAAGGCTGATGGAAATGTTGAATAAATTTATATGGAAAATTCCACGGGAATGTGCTATACTAACATTGAAGTATAAGGAAGTGATGAAGCCCAATGGCATACGATAATATTATAATCCCGGAACTGCTTCTGGAGTTTATTCTTTGCATACGGTTCCGACCCCAAGCATCGTGAATTGCTCAATGAAATTATGGAAGTCAGGAGGGAAATCAAAATGGCCGTTGAGTTGCTTCAATCCATCAGTAAAGATGAAATAGAACGCGCACGTTTCCGTTCGCGCCGGATGTTCCGCATGGACATAGAACACAACCTCATCGCCGCGAGGGATGAGGGGATAATGGCTGTTGCGAGAAAACTTCTTCAGCGCAACAGACCAACGGATGAAATCATCGAGGATACCGGGCTTACCCGCGAGGAAATAGAAAGCCTAAGCACCGCCGACTGATGCGGACACGGTACACTAATTATCGCCGCGCTGAAAGGTATCGGCAGCGTGTCGGAACGGACGAACTTTGAGCGGACATTGGATAAACTGAAAGCCAACTCCGACATGGTAGTTTCCATGCGGGAGCCTGTCGTCATTGACCTTGCTTCCCACTACAAAGGACAGCTATCCGGGAAGATTGAAACGATAAAACGTGCCGTACTTGAAGTGAGACTGATTGAGTTTGATTACTTCTACGAGAAAGGCGAGTCACATCGGCGCATAGAGCCATATTTTGTGATTTTTCAATGGTCGTCATGGTATGTTTTCGGGTTCTGTTTAGAACGGCAGGACTGGCGGTTGTTTAAGCTGACGCGGTTGTGGAATCTGTCGCTATGCGATGACACTTATGCACCTCGTGAGATACCACCCGAAAGACGGGATTTTAATGCCCGATTCCCAGATGATAAAAAACTCGTCGCGGTATTCGATTCATCAGTAAAATATCAGCTTATTGAAGCTAATGTTAGTATCTGGCAAATAGAAACGGACGGCAAACTGCGCTTGGAGGTTGGTTATACAAACCGCGATATGATGATAAGTTGGCTGCTTGGATTCGGCAACAAGGTTAAGGTGTTGGGACCGGAAGATATTGTTGCAGACATTCAAATCGCCGCCGAAAATATTTTATCACTTTATAAATAAACATGGCATACAGTTGTCGTGTTTGGTGTGATAAGATAAATAAAAACGAAAGGCGATGTGAATTATGAAAATTGAAATCGGAGAAAAAAGACCGGATAACTTTGTACAGTATTGGGACGGGCAGTACGATATTTTCCACCATTTTGAGTATGCCTGCGGTATTCCGAGCATTTTGTTTGCCATCACTACCCGGAAGGAAAACGGTAAGCCCAATGTGAACTTCAGCGGATGGAGCAGCTTTTCGGGTGACGGCAAGGGCTTTTACGCGGTAATGCCCGGTATGCTCCATCATACCCATACATACAAAAATATCATGCGTACAAAAGAGTTTGTTATCAACTTCATCAGCAAGGATTATTTTGACAGCTGTACAGAAACGATCAAGCAAAACGGCGACGATGCTGATGAGATTTCTGCGGGCGATTTTACCGAGGAAAAGGCGGTGTCGATTGATTGCCCGCGGTTGAAAGAGGCGTTTTTATCGCTCGAATGTAAATTGGAAAAAGACATTCCGATGACTGAACTTTCCTCTATATTTGTCGGCAAGGTTATCCATATTGCCGCCGACGAAGAATACGCAAACGGACTTGACGGTAAATATGAAGATAACGGTTTTATGCTGAACATTCACGCGCCGAAAAATCTAAAAACGGGTGAGGGAAAGCCCAGTGCGGTAGCCGTTTGTAAAATTGTTAGGGTGAACGAGGAGGGGTAAGCGGAATTTTATAGTGCGGAACTTGCCGAAAAGGTGGTGCGTGGTATGACTGAAAATGCTCTTAAATGCAAATTCAATGGCGGTGGCATACCGTTCGGTTATACTATTGACAGCGACAAGCATTTTCAAATCGACCCGCTGACATCACCGATTGTACTGGAAGCGTTCAAGCTGTACGCCGATGGTAAAACGATGAAACAAATCGTGGACGAGTTCAACGAACGCGGCTTAAAACCGTCCTCCGGCGGCTCGTTCAATCTTAACAATCTCAATCATCTTCTGAAAAACCGCCGCTATCGTGGCGAGTACAAATACCGTGATGTCGTTCATATAAAAGGTATCCCCGCCATTGTGCCGGACGAGCTTTTTGATATGGTTCAAGAACAGCTTGCCAAGAACAAAAAAGCTCCTGTTCGTCATAAAGCGGAGGACGATTATTTGCTCTCAACCAAACTTTACTGCGGAAAATGCGGCGCGTATATGGTGTTGGCTTTGCAGAAACAGGAAAACATAACCTTGCCTATGTTACGCAAGCAGTTTGCTGAGATTGAGCGAGGTATTGAAAATATGCTGAACGCCATACAGCAAGGGATTCTTAACGAATCCACGAAAAAGCGGCTGGACGATTTAGAAGCGGCAAAGAGTGAACTTAATGTCAAGACATTGCAGGAAGAAATGCAGAAACCCTTGCTGACAAAAGAGCAAATCATGTTTTGGCTGCACAAGTTCAAAGGGATTGACATGACGAAACGTGAACAGCGTCAGCGGTTGATTGACACTTTTGTGAACGCGGTTTATATCTATGACGACAGGGTGGTTATAACTTTTAACTATAAAGACGGCAGTAAAACGGTCACAATAACGGAAATTGAGCATAATTTTAGTTCGGATTTAGAAGCACGAGGTGCACCAGTACGGGTGTTCTTATGGGATTTAACTATCCTGTAGGGACACTCCGCTTTTTACTGCGTCATATTATGCGCCGCAATCCCCCAAGTGGGGTAGTGTTTGAGCGGGACGGACACAGAGCCGCCCCGCTTTATTTGTCACGCTCGAAAGGGCAGACACCATACCGACTAAACAATCATAAAAGTAAATAAGAAAATAAATATTGACTGCAATTTTACCGATATTTCACTTGTGAAAGCCAAAAATTCTTAATATTAAGAATTTATTAATCTGCATTTACTTATCATGCGGTAATATCCAAACTTGACAATCCTTGTCCGGACTGATAGAATTACCACAGATTATGGACTAACGAGGAAGCGGATATGCCTAATATAACGCCGATGATGCGGCAGTATTTCGATATAAAAGAGAAAAATAAAGATTGCCTGCTGTTTTTCAGGTTGGGCGACTTTTACGAAATGTTCGGGGACGATGCGCGGCTTGCCTCGGGTCTTCTCGGTCTGACGTTGACAACCCGTGACCGCTCCGTTGAGAATCCCGACGCGCGGATGCCTATGTGCGGAGTGCCGCACCACAGCGCAACGGGCTACATAGCCCGTCTTATCGCCGCCGGGCATAAGGTTGCAATATGCGAGCAAACCGAAGACCCGGCAACGGCAAAAGGCCTTGTGTCGCGGGATGTCGTGCGTATTGTAACGCCCGGCACGCTGCTTGACGGCGACATGATGGACGAAACGGCGAATAACTACATAGCGGCCGTTTATAGCGATGATAAGAGTGCGGGCGTTTGCTTCGCGGACATATCAATCGGCGTTGCTTATACTACCCAACTTAATAATACCAACGATGTTGAGCGTGAACTGGCACGTTTCGCGCCTAAGGAAGTTATAAAAGCGGGCGATACCGTTGAGGAGTCCTATGACCAAGCGTCATACGCGTTCGGCACACGCTCGGCTGAACTTTTGAGGCAACTCCCCGCCGCTGAAAAGGCCGTCCGGGCGTTACTTGAGTATGTGCGTAACACGCAGAAACAGGGCGGGGCGGCACTCGGCGTACTGCATATTTACTCAGACAGAGAGTATCTTGAATTGGACGACAATGCCCGCCGCAACCTTGAGCTGACAGTTTCTCTCAGCGGTAAGCGCGAAACAAGCCTGTTGGGTATATTAGACCACACCAGAACATCTATGGGAGCGCGAACGCTGCGTTCCGATATTGAGAAACCCCTGCGAGATCCGATAAAATTGGACAACCGACTGTCTGTAGTTGACTATTTTTACAAAGATAGCGTTGTTCGTTCGGATTTACGCGCATTATTAAAGGGATTTCCCGATATTGAGAGAATGATTGGGCGAATCGTGTACGGGCAGAGCAATCCGCGCGAGACACGCTCTCTCGGAGAAGCGTGTATCAAACTCAGCGGTATTCGAGGGCTGCTGGATTCGGCGAATGTCTCACTCGTACAGGAGCTTCACTCCCGAATCGACCCACTTGACGACCTTTCAGGTCTGATTACCGTTGCTTTACTCGACCGTCCGGCTGTGGCACTGCACGAGGGCGACATTATAAGAGATGGTTACCATCCCGAAGTAGACCGCCTGCGCGGTATAAAAAACAACTCTCTGGGACTTGTGGCGGACATGGAAACGGAGGAACGCGCTTCAACGGGCATAAAGAACCTGAAAATCGGTTATAACCGCGTGTTTGGCTACTATATCGAGATAAGCAAGTCCAATATGCACCTTGCTCCGGAGCATTACATACGCAAGCAGACGCTCGCAAATGGTGAGCGGTACATAACCAATAAGCTGAAAGATATGGAGAGTACCATTCTTTCCGCGCAGGAGCGGCTCAACGCCCTCGAATTTGAACTGTTCAGCGACTTGCTGCACCAGTTGATTGAAGGTGTTGCAAGATTTCGCATGACATCACGCGCTCTCGCAAGATTGGATGTCTTGCTGTCTCATGCCGAGGCGGCTGAACGCAACCGATACACTCGCCCGTCTGTTGATTTGTCCGGTAAGCTCGAAATTACCGAGGGGCGGCATCCCGTTGTTGAGAAAACGCTGAGAGATACAATGTTTACGCCCAATGATATATCATTGGACGCGCAAGCTCTGGTCATCATACTGACCGGACCGAATATGGCGGGAAAGTCCACATATATGCGCCAAACCGCGCTGATTACGCTGATGGCACATATCGGCAGCTTTGTACCCGCTAAATCGGCGCGTATAGGAATCGTTGACAGGATTTTTACACGAATTGGAGCGCATGACGATTTAGCGGGAGGACGCTCAACTTTTATGGTAGAAATGTCGGAAGTAACGGAAATTCTCAAAAACGCGACAAAAGACAGTCTGTTGATATTAGATGAAATAGGGCGCGGAACATCCACATATGACGGTATGGCTGTAGCTCGAGCCGTGTTGGAATATGTTGCAGACAGGGAACGCATAGGAGCAAAAACTCTGTTTTCTACACACTATCATGAGTTAACCGAGCTAGAGGGATTGCTTCCGGGCGTTCGTAATTTTAATGTTGCTGTCAGAAAAAATGATGAGGGTATTGTGTTTCTGCACAAGATTGTTCCGGGCGGCGCGGACGACAGCTTTGGCGTAGAAGTCGCGCGTCTTGCGGGTTTGCCGGAAGCGGTCATTGACCGCGCGGGTACTATCTTAAAGGAATTGGAAGGCGGCTGATTATGCCAAAAATTAACAAACTGCCGCCGTATGTCGCCGACCTTATAGCAGCCGGCGAAGTGGTTGAGCGGCCCGCATCCGCCGCGAAGGAACTAATTGAAAACGCTATTGATGCCGGCGCGGCGGCTGTAACGGTGGAGATTCAGGGCGGCGGTTCGGTATATCTGCGCGTCACGGACGATGGTTGCGGAATGTCGCAGGAAGACGCGCAAAAAGCCTTTCAACGCCATGCCACAAGTAAAATTAGCGTTGCGGAAGACTTGACGCGCATAAAAACCTTGGGATTCCGCGGCGAGGCACTCGCCGCGATATCCGCCGTATCACGCATAGATTTATTGACGCGCGAGCAAAACAACGAGTTTGGCACATCGGTACACTCCGAGGGCGGCGAGATACAAGAGGTATCGCAGGCGGGATGTCCTCTGGGTACAACGATTATTATCAGAGATTTATTCTTTAACACACCCGCGAGAAAGGCGTTTCTTAAAAAAGAGAATTATGAGGCGTTGCAAATTCAAAGCGCGGTCATACGCGCCGCCCAATCACATCCGGAGATATCTTTCACTCTGCTGCGTGACGGACGGGAAGAAATTCGCACATCCGGAAACGGTGATTTGCTGGCGTGTCTGCATAATTTATGGGGGAAGGATATTGCGGCGCAACTGGTTGAGATAAAGAGCAAACACGCCGGAGGGACGCTCATCGGCTATGCGGCGCGTCCTTCGGTAACGCGCGGTTCGCGTGAAATGCAGTACTTCTTCGTTAACGGTCGTCCCGTGCGTTCACGCACGATGTCGGCGGGATTGGAAGAAGCGTTTAGATACGCCGTGCCAAACGGGCGTTTTCCCATATGTTCCTTGCACTTGACATTGCCCGAGGAACTTTTTGATGTCAACGTACATCCCGCAAAATTGGAAGTAAAATTTTCCGCCGAACGCGCCATATTTGAGATTGTTTACGGCGGCGTAAGAGATGCTCTTTCGGGCAATCCGGAACATAAGCGTTGGAACGAACCTGCCGCAAAACATAAAGCGGAGGACGCACAAATCACGCCTCCGCAAGAGCCGCAACAGATATTACCCTCTCTGTTGGAGGAGAAAGCCGTTAACAAAATAGAGGATACAAGTTCATACGCTAAGTCACGAATGAACAAATTAGTAGTAGAATCACCGCCGGAGCAGGTTAATGTGATAACTCCGATAGGAGATAAACCGGATGTTTCGCAACAACAGACTATAAGCGGTGTGGAAGATTTTCGATATATAGGAGAGGTGCTCGGCGGATATCTCATTATCGAGAAAGATGATAATATAATACTAATTGACAAGCACGCGGCGCATGAACGGAGAATATTCGAGAAACTCACCGCAACTGTTGGTACGCCCGCATCACAGATATTATTATCACCTATAATCGCAACTCTAGCTCCGAGCGAGAGCGCAATAATTATCGAAAACGAGAATGTTCTGAGCAATATTGGATATGAGGTGTCATCATTCGGCGGAGCGGCGTTGGCAATCCGCGCAATACCGGAAGGTATAGACACCTCTGATGCGGTAGCTATGCTCTCCGAAATAGCAGAAGCGTTAAAAAAAGGAAAGCGCACGCAGTGTCTGGAACTGCGCGGTACACTGCTTGAGATGATTGCCTGTAAGGCAGCGGTTAAGGTCGGCAAGCGTTTTTCAGAAAACGAAGCCATCGAGGTGGCGCGTTGGGTTCTAAGTGACAGAGATATATGGCATTGTCCGCACGGTCGTCCGATTGCGGTCGTTATGACACGCGGTGATATAGAGAAGCAATTCTTGAGGTAGCTGATTTGATTCTGTGTGTTATCGGTCCAACCGCTTCCGGCAAAACGGCTCTCTCTGTTGAATTGACTTTACTGTTCGGCGGCGAGATTGTCTCCTGCGATTCCATGCAGGTATATCGAGGCATGGATGTCGGCACAGCAAAGCCAACCGTGGACGAGCGAAAAGGTGTTCCGCACCATATGATTGATATTTGTGACCCGAGCGAGATGTATTCAGCGGCTCGCTACGCGGAAGAGGCGGCGGCGTGTATTGATGAAATTCTCAAACGCGGGAAAGTGCCGATAATAACAGGAGGTACAGGGTTATACCTCAACGCTTTAATATATGGATTGCACCCGTCACCCGGACGGTTAAATATACGAAGTGAAATAGAAAACCGTCCCAATCTCCATGATGAACTTAGGAAAGTTGACCCCGATGCCGCCGCAAAGCTGCACCCAAACGACAAGCGGCGCATAGTTCGCGCGTTAGAAGTTTATTACGCGGGTGGAGATCCAATCTCACAGCTTCATGAAAAATCGCGCGAAATGCCGCCGCGATACGCGCCGCTGACTATCGGGATACGATTTGCCGACCGCGCCGAACTGTACAGACGTATAGACGAGCGTGTGGACAAAATGCTGGCGAATGGGCTTTTGAGCGAAATACAGGCTCTGACAGAGCGTGAACCGCCGCCATGCCGCACTGCCATGCAGGCGATTGGTTACAAGGAGTTTGGTGACGCGGAAACCATAAAAATGAACACAAGACGTTACGCAAAACGCCAAATGACATGGTTCAAAAAGATGCCGGATGTGCATTGGCTCGACTATTCCGGAAATATTTTATGCGAAGCGACAAAAATCGTCGAAAATGCGGGTTTACATAAACTATAATATGTGGTATTATTGGCTTATTAAGGAGTGAGACAAATGATAAAGCCAACGAATCATCAGGATACATTTCTCAATTACGCCCGAAAAGAACACGTGCCGATAACGATGTTTTTAATAAGCGGCTTTCAAATCAAAGGAACTGTAAAGGGGTTCGACAATTTTACAGTCGTAATGGACTCCGACGGCCGCCAGCAGCTTATTTATAAACACGCGATATCGACTATCGTCCCCGCGCGTCCGATACCGTTGATTTTAGACGAAAATAACCCCGTTATAATATGAAGCGTTCAAAATCATGGGTAATGCCGTTTGTCTCGTTCTTTTTAGTCGGATTTGTGACGGTTTACATGGGTTACCATATTATTACGGCACTAAGCGATCCGATTCAAACGGTCGAGGCGATTACCTTTGAGATTGAGGACTCTATTCCGGCTAACGGGTGGTTTGTGCGCGATGAAACGCTTATTACGAGTACCGATGGCATTACACAGCCGGCGGTAAAGAACGGCGAACGCCTTGCGAAAGGCGATGCCGCGTTTTATGTTTTTCAGGATCGGTCGGCGATTGAGCTTGCGGCGGAGCTTGCGGATTTGAGCCGCCGCATAAACGACATTGAGTATGTAACAAAAAATTCGGCGGCTAACGCCGATGTTTCGTATCTCGACAGGTTAATTTATGCCAGTGTCGCGGATATGCTCTACGCGCGTGACGCGGGTGACCGTCAAACTGTTTTAGAACAAGGACTTGAGTTCAAGTCCTTGGTATTCAGGCGCGAGTATACATACGGAAGCGGCGCGGACTTGACCGATACGCTCGAATCTATGAAGTCGAGAGAGAGCGCATTACTTGCCGAACAGCAATCCGCGGTGTCGCAGATAAAAGCCGAGCTGTCCGGGATGTTTACCACAGAGGTAGACGGTTACGAACAAACTTTTGATATGCAAAGCCTCGACACCATAACGCTCCCGGGTTTTCAAAACCCACCTCAAAACAAAGGGCTGATTAACGCTAATGAAGGAAAGCAAGTAACGGGTTTCACATGGGGTCATATTATAGCTATCCCCGAAGAACAGGCGCGTTTCTTAAAAGTGGGACAAGCCTTAACTCTGCGTTTTACGGATATCGGACGCACGGTGGTTACCTTTACAATAAAGCGGATACACATAGAAGAAGAGCAAGCCGTTATTTCACTCACCGCGAGAGATAATATGGCGGCTTTTATAAATGTCAGGCGTATGCCTAGCGATGTTATCCTCAATTTGCACAGCGGTCTGAGAGTTCCTAAGGAAGCAATTAAATTGAACGATGGGCGCACAGGAGTGTATTGCCTTGTGGGAAACCGCGCTATATTTAAGCCAATCGAGATACTGGTTGAGCGGGATAACTACTATCTTGCCGCCTTTGACCCTGTCGCGGCGAGAGCGTCAAACCTCTTGCCCGCCGATAAGATAATTACTGCCGCAAAGGATTTATATGATGGAAAGGTATACGAAGACAATTAGTGATATACGGGCGCGGATAAGAGCCGCCGCCGTTCGGGCGAACCGCGACCCGGACGATATATCGCTTGTCGCGGCAACGAAGACGCGCAACGCCGATGAAGTCAGAGCGGCAATAGTCTCCGGCGTTGATGCCTGCGGCGAGAACCGCGTGCAGGAAATGCTCGCAAAGCTGGAAGAAGGCGCATATCACGGCGCGCCGCTGCACTTTATAGGACATCTTCAAACGAATAAAGTCAGAAGCGTTGTCGGGCGTGTGTCGCTTATACAGTCTCTTGATTCCATAAAACTGGCAAAAGAGATAGACACTGCCGCGAAAAACTTGGGAATTAAGCAGGAAGTTCTGGTTGAAATAAATATCGGGGAAGAGAAAAATAAATCGGGATTTTTGCCCAACGATGTGTATGATGCAGTGAAAGAAATCACACAATTTGACGGAATTGTGTTGAGAGGACTGATGGCAATACCTCCTATTGGGTCTAACGCTGTTCCATCGGTTACATATTTTTCCCAAATAAATAAAATTTTTGTTGACATAACACCGAATTTATTAGATAATGGTAAAAAGCATATCTTGTCAATGGGTATGAGCGATGACTTTGAAGCCGCTGTGGAATGCGGTTCTACTATGGTGAGGGTCGGCTCGGCTATATTTGGTGAGAGGTAATGGAAGGGAGACCATAACAAATGAGTTTATTAGACGGCTTGCTCAGGCTTACAAGGCCATATTCTGAGGATGATGAAGAAAGCGTTGAAATATTGACTAGCAGAAGTCAAAGCCGCGCAGCCGATTTAATTATGGACACCAAGAGTAAGAATGACAGCAAGGTTGTAAATATACATACCACAACACAGCTTCAAGTCATGCTTATGAAACCCGACAGGTTTGAGAGCGCGGCTGAGGTTGCCGACCATCTGCGCGAGAAGCGCACGGTCGTTTTGAATCTGGAATCCGCGAACAAAGAGATTTCGCGCCGTCTTATCGACTTTTTGAGCGGTGTCGCGTATGCTCAAGAGGGCAAGATTAAGAAAATCGCAAACTCTACATACATTATAACGCCCTATAACGTAGACATACTCGGCGATTTGCTCGATGAACTGGAGAGCGCGGGTATGTACTTTTAGCGCAATAAAAAGCTGACACGCAGGAGGTGGTTTTTTGCTCACGCCGCAAGAGTTACAGGAAAAAACATTTGAAAAGGCGATTTTCGGCGGATACGATATGAACGGCGTGGACAAGTTCCTCGAGAATGTAACCGCCGATTATAATACATTGTTCAAAGAGAACGCAACGCTGAAAAACAAAATGAAAGTGCTTGTGGACAAGATAGAGGAATACCGCAGTGTTGACGATGTAATGCGTCAAATGGCACTTAAAGCGCAGAAAGAGTCGAACGAAATAATTGAGAACGCGCAGAAACAGGCAGCCGATATGATTGCGGCGGCACAAGTCACCGTAACGGATTACAAACGCGATATTAAAACGGATATCGAGCGTGAGGAGACGCGCCTTAAAACAGTTAAAGATGAAACAATCAAGTTTGTCGCCCAACTGCGTGAATTGTACACAAAGGAAATTGAGCTTCTGGCGGCCATACCGTCAATGCCTGTAGACGAAACGCCGAAATCGAAGCGCGTCAACGCCGCTTCCAGTGCGGCTAAGGATATTGACGCATCGCTTCAAGAGGAGATTGCTAAAACGATAGAGAACGAAGTGCCGCCGCTTGACATTGAACCGGAAGATGAGCTTCCGGCGGACGCGAAGGTATACGAGGTACAGTTCGGCGGCTCGGGAGATTCCGACCTCTCAGACATATGGAAACCGGAGGACGATACCGTACCGCCCCAACCGCGCACTAACTTTGACGACTTGGAACTGGAGTTCGGACCGAAATATAAATCATAAAACAATGTTTACGGGACGCTGAAAAAGCGTCCCGTTTGATTTCTCTTTCCCTACCGCCCCAATACAAACCGAATGAAGTTCCTCAACATATCCGCCGCTTCACCGCGTGTGGTGTCGTCCTTCGGTCTGAACATCTCGCCGCCGTTCAATACTCCCGCTTCGGTCAGCTTCCGTGCCGCCGTCTCAGCCCATACATCAACTTTATCGGTATCCGCAGACTTAGGAGTCGGGCGGTTCTCCGGAATATCGTAACCCTTGAAGCTCGCGTAGTTGTAGAGCATGACAGCAGCTTCTTGATGTGTAATCGCCCTCTCCGGCGCGTATTTGCCGCCGCCGATACCCGCAACTATACCGTTTGCCGCCGCCCAAGTCACGGCGTTGTAATAATACGCGCCCTCTGGAACATCGGAGAATTGAGAGTTGAGAATGGAGAGTTGAGAGTTAGGGGTGTTGTCCAATTTATGTAGCATAGTTACAAGCATACCTCTTGTCATGCTGTCTGTTGCTCCGAATATGCCGCCGCCGTAACCGGACATTAAGCCCTGTTGATTCATAAACGCTATAGCTTCATAGTACCAATCATCCGCCGACAAGTCACTGAATACGTTTACCCACAGTGCCACGGGGTCATAGCCCACGACAAAGTAGCTCTGGTGGTTTATTTCAAATGTTATCATGCCTGTTCTCGCGTTATACACACCTTTTAAGTCCGTCAGATTTCCGTTAGCGTCCATGTGCCAAACACGCACACCCTTTGGGTCTTCGTTGGGTTTGAGTTTGTACGGTAAGCTGACGGTAAGCGGTACGTCTGTTTTTCTGCCGCCAACGAACACGTTTATATCTACTACCAGTTCATAACCTTTTACCTGCGCCGCCTGCATACCTTTTAAGTCTTTCATCGGTATGATTTCCGCCGACACGGTAACGGGTGTTGTGCCGTTGTTTGACGCTGTGGCGAGTTGTGCCAGTGTTTCGGTCGGGAGGGTTAAGACAACGCCGTCATCTGTTGTGACGGTATGTTTTTTGCCCTCTTCGGCGAGTGTTGAAGCCTCGCTGACGGTCAAGGTGGTGGTGGTCGTGGTAGTGGTAGTTGTGGTGGGTGAAGGAGAGGGTGAGGACGCGGGCGGCGCGTATCCGCCGCCGCTGTAGCCCGAACTCGAATCGCCGCCGCTACCCGATCCAGAGCCGTTACCAGAGCCACTACCACTACCCGAACCCGAACCGCTGCCCGATCCGCTGCTGTCCGGTGTCCATTGCGCGTAAAGGGTAGTATTCTCCGTAACAGTGCCAAAAAACGCGCCCGCCGCATACGCCGTGCCGCTTCCGTCCGCCGCCGTGTTCCAACCCCCAAAGGCTGTGCTGTTGGTAAAAGCGTTTGCTTTGATGGTGTAATTGGTGTTATTTTCCACCTTATCGGCTGTCATCGTGCCTGTGCCGCCGTTGCTGTCAAACGATATGGTGCGTACATTCGCGTCAGTGACAATCTTTAACTGCACCCCACTGCCAACAACGGTATGCCCCGCTTTTTCAGCAGTGAAATACTGCGCGTGGCTTGGGGTTGCGCCGCTATTTACAATAACGCCGCTTCCCACTGCCGTGTAAACGCCGATGTCCATGCCCGGAGCGGGCGCGTTTGGTCCCGTTCCGAGGGTGATGTATACATTACTAGGATTAAAAGAAAGATAAACATCCTTACCATCACCTAATGCTATATTATTCCCCGTGATTTTTGCCGTGCCGCCGAGGGTAAATGTACTCCCGCTTAAGACAATAACACCGCCGCCAAGGGCGGAGTTATTGTCGCGTATTTCGCCGCCGTTCATTATAAACGTGCCTCCGTTGACTTGTACGCCGCCGCCACTAGCGTAGAAATTATTCTGAAGAATCGCGCCGCTGTTCATCGTAAACGTACCGCCGTTGTCCACTTTCACAAGCGAACCGCCGCAGTCGCTACCGGGGATGTAACTGCCTTTGTCGCCGTCAATGATGATGTTTTCCAACGTGAGCGAGCCGCCGTTGTTTACTTCGATGAGGTCGCCTGTTACGCCGCGCGTGAGTGTGTGGGTCGTGCCATCGCTTGTGATGGTGATGTCTTGGTGTATGGTTATTTCAACTGCTGTGGTTATATCAAACGAAGATGTAATTTCAATCGTAGTCGGAGCTATCCCTGCATTGTCTATCGCGTCTTGCAAATCAGTAAAATTACTGACGGTTACAACCGCCGCCTTTGCCATCGGCGTAAACGCCGGAACAAGCGCGATAACCATGCACAGGATAATGGCAAACGACAGGACGCGGCGGTAGGGACGCGATACATCGCGTCCGGGGGTCACATCGCGTCCGGGTGTGCGGTCGCGTCCGGGGGTTACATCGCGGACACCATGTATGGTGTCCCTACGGGACGTTTCGCGCTGTCCGTTAAATGACACAAATTTCATAATGGATTCCTCCTATTGTACTGTAGGGAACGCCGCCCTCGGCGTTCCGCTGTTTTACACGGGTGTGCGGATGCAATCGCGGACACCATGTATGGTGTCCCTACATGGTGTCCGCCGTCTATTATATTATAATTCATGCCGATAGAAATTTCAAGCGCAAAATTATTGAAATTATTTTATAATATGACACACTGTTGTCATATTAGGCGTTGTATAATCAAGCTGACAATATAAATAAACGCAAAAATTATACTAATTGATAAAGGAGTATGTCATGCAAAACTATGAAAACGCAATGAACCTCATGTCCGAACGTTTCGGGGGCAAAGACAGCCTTATCGCGATTGCCACAAAAGACGGCGAGCGTATGTATAACCGAATCGTTGACGCTTGCTACGAAAACGGCGCGTTTTACGTCACTACATACGCGCTCTCGAACAAAGTTAAACAGGCCGAAGCGAATCCCGATGTCGCCGTATGCGCCGTTGATTGGTTCAGCGGACACGGCACGGGAAAAAATCTCGGTTGGGTCTTAGAGCCGCAAAACTCTGAAATCAGGGCAATGCTCCGCAAGGCATTCGAGTGGTATGACCACGCGAACAATGAGCAGGACAAAAACTGCTGTATTCTTGAAATTCGCCTTACGGACGGTATGCTGATAAAAGACCACCACGCGATACGCTATCAAATTGACTTTACGAACAAATCGGCACTCCTAAGCGAAAACTGGGGCGCGTTCGCGTAGGGGCGGATGGCAATCCGCCCGCGTTACCCCGTAGGTGCGACGCCCTCGGCGCACCGTCCCTGCCCGTCCCCGCCGTCCTGCCCTCGGCGCACCGTCCCATTGTCCCGCCCGTCCCACCCATAATATTTGACAAAATCTGTCGAATACGATATAGTAATCGTGGAACTGTCGCTTGGCGACTCGGTCACTCTTCTACAAGGAGGGTGATGCTGTGATTACATATGCCGATTTATTTCAACTTGGCTTGCTGATTGTAGCGATTATTGCTCTCTGCTTGAAAAAGCGGAAGAAATAATACGAGACGCCTTAGAAGCTAAGGCGTCTCTTTCCAAGTATACCTAGGACTGAGCCGCCATGCAAAAAGCGGCAGTTTCCTTTTATATTTGCATTATATCAGACGAGAAAAGCAATGTCAACTTTTCCACCTTAAAAAACGAGAATTTTATTATCAAATCAAAATTATTCAGGCGCGATGTAGACATCGCGCCTTTAATGTGTTATTATTATCCATATTCTTAAAACAGGAGAACAGCCATGGACTATAACTCTACACTTCATCTGCCTAAAACCGACTTCCCCATGCGAGCCGGACTGCCGAAACGCGAGCCGGTTCAGTTAAGCGAGTGGGAAAACGCGAAAATGTATGAAAAAATAATGGAGCGCAACGAGGGCAAACCCCTCTTTATTTTGCATGACGGCCCGCCGTATGCCAACGGCGACATCCATATGGGTCATGCCATGGATAAAATTCTCAAGGACTTTATCATACGTTATAAAAATATGTCCGGATTCAAAGCTCCGTATGTCCCCGGTTGGGATACGCACGGTCTTCCCATCGAGAGCGCGATACTGAAAAAACATAAACTCGACAACGTCACGACCGCTGAATTTCGCAACAAATGCCGTGATTTTGCCGCGAATTTCGTGGACAGACAGCGCGAGCAGTTCAAGCGTCTGGGCGGTATCGGCGAGTGGGACAATCCCTATGTGACGATGCGCCCCGAATATGAGGCAGTGCAAATCGGAATATTCGGCGCGATGGCGCAAAAAGGATATATCTACAAGGGATTGAAACCCGTTTACTGGTGCGCTCACGACAAAACCGCGCTTGCCGAGGCCGAGATTGAGTATCAGGACATCGGCAACGAGTCTATCTATGTCAAGTTCAAAGTCGTTGACGACAAGGGCAAGCTGTCAAAATACGCCGCCCTTGATAAAATCAGCTTTGTCATCTGGACGACTACCGCTTGGACTTTGCCCGGCAACCTTGCGATTTGCCTTAACGCCGAATTGGATTATGTGTTGGTTGAAGTCGGCGGCGAATGTTATATCATAGCGGCGGAGCTTCTGGAGTCCGTACAAGCGGCGGCGGGTTGGGACAGCGTTAAAAAACTGGCGGCGTTCAAAGGTGCGGAGCTTGAATATATGACCGCGCGTCATCCGTTTCTGGAGCGTGAAAGCCTTGTTATACTGGGCGGCCATGTAACCGCAGAGAGCGGCACGGGCTGTGTCCACACCGCGCCCGGTCACGGTGCGGACGACTTCATAATCGGTCAAAAGTATAAACTTGACGTTATCACTCCCGTTGACGCTAACGGCGTTATGACCGCCGATGCCGCCCCGTTCGCGGGTATGTTCTACGCAAAGGCGCAGGACGCTATAATTGAGAGCCTTAAAGCCTCAGGCGCGTTGTTGGCACAGAAGCACATCGAACACAGCTACGCGCATTGCTGGCGTTGCAAAAAACCTATACTGTTCCGCGCCACCGAGCAATGGTTCGCATCGGTTGACGCGATGAAAGCCCGCGCCCTTGAGGAAATAGACAATGTCAAGTGGTATCCCTCATGGGGCAAAGAGCGCATGACCTCTATGATTCGCGAACGCGCGGACTGGTGCGTGTCGCGTCAGCGCAAATGGGGTGTGCCTATTCCCATTTTCTACTGCGAGAAATGCGAAAAACCGCTTATAAACGAAGCGACTATAAAAGCCGTGTCCGCGCTGTTCGCCGCTAAAGGCTCGAACGCTTGGTTCGAGATGGAAGCCTCGGAAATCCTGCCGAAAGATACCGCTTGCGAGTGCGGATGCGCGGCGTTTACAAAAGAGACGGATATTATGGACGTTTGGTTTGATTCGGGCAGCTCATACGCCGCCGTGCTGAAAGCGCGTGATTACCTCAGCTTCCCGGCAGATTTATACATCGAAGGCAACGACCAATACCGGGGTTGGTTTAACTCCTCACTGTTAACATCCGTTGCCGTCTTTGACGAAGCCCCGTACAGGCAGGTAGTGTCGCACGGCATGATACTTGACGGCGAGGGCAAAAAGATGTCAAAGTCACTGGGTAACGTGATACCGCCATTGGAAGTCGTTGACAGGTACGGCGCGGATATACTGCGTCTCTGGGTATCGTCTTCTAACTATCAGGAAGATGTCAGAATTTCGGAAGCCATGCTTAAACAACTCAGCGAGAGTTACCTTAAAATCCGCAATACCGCGCGATTTTTGCTCGGCAATCTTGCCGGATTTGACCCGAATGAGAATATACCGTATGATGAACTGCTCCCGCTCGACAGATGGGTGTTGTCACGGCTTAACGACCTTACGCAGAAGATAAGAGCCGCTTATGACAGTTATACCTTCCACACGGTCTATCACGCCCTTCACAGCTTCTGTGTTACAGATTTGTCCAACTTTTACCTCGATATTATCAAAGACAGGCTCTACTGCGACAAGGGTGTGCCGCGCAAAAGCGCGCAAACCGCGCTTTACACCCTGCTCAACGCTCTCACGCGCCTGATGGCACCGATACTCTGCTTCACGGCTGAGGAAATTTACTCATATATGCCCAAGACCGACAGCGGAAGCGTGTTCCTAACGGATATGCCGAATTATTGCGAATCGCTGAAACTTTCCGCCGATGAAAATAAGTTCTGGGACAAAATTATCGAACTGCGCGATGTTGTGAACTTGGAGCTTGAGAAAAAACGCGGAGACGGCGTTATCGGTAAATCTCTCGAAGCGCATATTAAACTCTCACTTGACCCCGCGTCATACTCGCTTCTGAAAGACGCGGATTTGAAAATGCTCCTGATTGTATCCAAAGTTACGCTCAAAGAGGGCGATACCGTTGGCGTTGAGGTAGAACGCGCCGAAGGTGAGAAATGTTCGCGCTGCTGGTGCTATGATGAAGAAGTCAAAGACGAGTTGTGTCCGCGCTGTTCCGGTGTACTGGCGTGAGAAAGCGACATCTTATTTGCCTGCTCGGAGCAGCCGCGCTAATCGCGCTGGACAGTTGGGTTAAAAACTGGACTGTCGCGAACATCAAAGGCACACATGGACAGGATTTTATCCCCGGAATTGTCAGACTGACATATGCGGAGAATCAGGGCGCGGCTTTCGGACTGTTCCAAAACTTCCGCTGGATTTTTGTCGTTCTGGGTATCGCCGTGACCGTTGCCGTTGTTGTTATTACCATAAGGGAGCGCGTAAAAAGCCCCGCGCTGCTTGCCGGGCTGACCTTTATAGTCGGCGGTACGTTGGGAAACCTTATCGACCGCGCTCTGAGCGGTTATGTAGTCGATATGTTTGAGCTTGAATTTATGAGATTCGCTATTTTCAATGTCGCGGATCTCGCGCTGACCATTGGCGGTGTGCTGACGTGCCTGTATATTATTGTGAAGAAGCCCATATAGGGGAACGGTTGGACGTTTTTCTTGCACACTGCGGGCTGATGTCCCGCAGTGCGCTTGTGCGTCTGCTGCAAAACGGTAATGTGTTGGTTAATGGAAAGCCCGCCGCCAAAAACTACAGGCTGTCTCGCGGCGATGAGATAACCGTCAATATTCCGCCGCCCACACCCGCCGAAGTGCGCGGTGAAGACATCCCGCTCGATATACTTTACGAGGACGAACATCTTTTAGTTATAAACAAGCCGCGCGGACTGGTCGTCCACCCCGGCGCGGGCAACCCTTCCGGCACATTGGTAAACGCGCTGATTAACCATTGCGGCGACAGCCTTTCGGGTATCGGCGGGGTCATGCGGCCCGGCATTGTCCACAGGCTCGATAAGGATACATCAGGCTTAATGCTCGCGGCAAAAAGCAACGCCGCGCACAACGCGCTTTCGGCGGCGTTGCAGCGGCGCGAAATAGAACGTGTTTACATCTGTGTTGTGAGGGGTAAACCACATCCGCAAAGCGGGACGGTTGAAGCTCCGCTCGGGCGGCATCCCGCGAATCGCTTGCGTATGGCGGTAACCGCGAGCGGGCGTTATGCCCGCACATTCTACAGAACACTGGAAACCGAACCCGGCAGAAGCCTTGTGGAATGTACGCTTGACACCGGGCGCACGCACCAGATACGAGCGCATATGGCGCACATCGGACATCCGATAATCGGCGATGTGCTTTACGGCGGCGGTACTGGCTCGGATGGGTGGAATACGCAGATGTTACAGGCGTATAAACTGGGATTTACCCACCCTGTTTCGGGTGTTAAAATGCGCTTTGAGACCGATGTGATTTTTATGTAGGGACGACCGACAAAAAAACCTTGACACTCTATCCCGATTTGGTTATGATTATAGCATTGTGTGGCATACTAAGTAAAACAGGAGCGGAGGGATCAGATGCCCGTAACGACAGAGAAAAGGCAGGCGGCAGCTGCCGTAAAAAAGCGGAAAACGTGGATCTGGTCATTACTGACGATTACCGGAGCCTGTTTGCTGCTGATTGGCAGTGTCTTATCCTATATACTGACCGTAAACGAGAACATATACCGCAATATATACGCCGATGGTGTTAAATTAGGCGGCATGAGCATCGATCAGGCGAGAGCCGTAACCGATGAATATGTACGCGGCAAATTGAGTGACTTTACCGTTAACGTAAGAACCCCCGATGTATCGAGAGCGATTACCGCTCTTGAAATCAACGCGCGTTATGACGCGGGAGCTACCGCGCAGAGGGCGCATGACCTTGGGCGCGAAGGTTCGCTGCTTGAACGTATGAGCGATATTTGGAATGCGTATTTTTCGCGGATTGACATACCGCTTGCGTCAAATATGAGTGTTGACAGGGCGGAGCTTAATGACATTGTAAATGAGATAGCCGAAAAAACAGACATACACATTACTCAATACAGCTACACCCTCAGAGATAATGAAATTGTTATCAAGAACGCGAGAAGCGGGCGCATGATTGACCGCAGAGCGGTCACGGACGAGCTGTTATCGCGTTTTGAAACGCTTGACAATACCGACATAATTATCGAACCCAATGAGGCAATGCCCGATGCGTTTGATATAGAAGCCCTTCAAAACGCGGTGTGCAGAGAACCCGTGAATGCCTATCTTGAGGTTGATTTACAGCGTGACGCGAAGATTGTCGCGCATACCGTGGGCGTGAGTTTCGATGCGGAAAAATTGAGACAGGACCTCTTGAATACGGATGTTTCGGAGATAATCGTACCGCTGATTTTCACTCAGCCGGAGTTAACGCAAATTATGCTGCAAGAGAATCTGTTCAGGGACACACTCGCCAGCTTCACAACATATCTTACAGCCTCGAATGTGCCGCGCACAAGTAACGTAAGACTTTCGGCGGGACATATCAACGGCACGATTTTAGTGCCGGGAGATATATTCTCTTTTAATGATACTGTCGGCGAGCGTACCGCAGGACGCGGCTTTCAAGAGGCGGGAGCGTTTATAAACGGGCGGCTCGTCCCCGAGTTGGGCGGCGGCATTTGCCAGATGTCAACGACAGCCTATAACGCCGCGCTGTTCGCCGACCTAAAAATCGTCGAGCGCATGAACCACAGCCTGCTTGTGGCGTATGTCCCGCTTGGACAGGACGCGATGGTAAATTGGGGAACATCGGATTTGAAATTTGAAAATAATCTGGATTATCCCATTCAAATATTGGCGGAGCAGTCCGGCGGCAGCGTAACCGTGACTATCATGGGTACAAAAACAAACGACAGCGTAGTTACGATAGAGCGCACAACGCTCAGTTCATCGCCGTTTGAAACTATAAGACACGAAAACCCCGCTCTTGCCGCAGGCACGAGCAGAACCGTACAGGACGGATATGACGGGTATGTCGTAGACACATACAGGGTTGTAAAGGACGGCTTGGGCAATCTGTTGAGCCGGACATTTGAGGCAAAAAGCCGTTACGCGAAAACCGATAAGATAATCGAGTACGGTCCCGGCACTCCGGCAACGCCGATACCCGAACCCGAGCCCGATCCGGACGGCGAAGAAGAGGAACAGCCGGAAGTTGAACCGACACCCGAACCAACGCCTGAACCCACCCCCGAGCCTGAGCCAACGCCGGAAACTACTCCGTTCCCGTTACCGATAAGTTAATAATAGTGGGACGCGCGGAGGCGCGTCCCATTATGCAAAGAATTTTTACAAACGAATCCTCAAGACATCATGGTTAATTCCCAAAGTTCAAGACATCATATCGTGTAGTTGAGTAATAAAGGGTTGACATCTAAACGTTACTGTGCTATACTGGCACTCGATATTGTGGGGGTATAGCTCAGCTGGGAGAGCGAGCTTGTTGGAAAACACCCACGAAACGGACACCGGATGAATGGCACACGAAAACTGAATATTTCCTCTGATGTGGGGGTATAGCTCAGCTGGGAGAGCGCTTGAATGGCATTCAAGAGGTCAGCGGTTCGATCCCGCTTATCTCCACCACTGACAAGGGCTTGCGGGCTTACCGTAAGCCCTTTTGATTTGCAAACCCCACGGAAAGAGGATATAATGGGAGGTAACATTATGTCCTGCACCGAGCATAGAGAAGGAGAAAACCAGATGACCGAATTTCAGTACAAGGCTACCATTGAAATGATTTACCAAATACTGAAAGCTAATTTTGAAGCCGGCAAGACACCGGAAGAAGTCTTGGCGATTATTGCCGCATTGAAAAATGCGCCGAAAGACGAAGA
>Ga0082212_10002752_pt1 | contig 25326 bp, 13 predicted proteins | sample TergutNt197P3_FD_71548 | JGI IMG/M metagenome (GOLD analysis project Ga0082212, IMG submission 71548) | Neocapritermes taracua P3 segment gut microbial communities from Petit-Saut dam, French Guiana - Nt197 P3 | ecosystem: Host-associated > Arthropoda: Insects > Digestive system > Gut ...
AAGAGGCGTCCATGCCTCTGCTTTCGACGCTTGCGATAGCAAGCGGTATTCATTAAAATAGCCACCATCCCGTCCTCGCTACTGTGCGCTATAGCATACCGTGTAACGTGGAACGATTAAATTTTACATTTTTGGCAGAACTGATATTGTACTGTGACAGCATTCGTGACATTCTTGTGACATTCGTGTGACATGATATTGACGTATAGCTAAAAAAATTGTAAAATAACTCATGGATGCGGACAGACAACGATAAGCGGGACTTATCACTGACCGCAAAGCACAATGACTTAGCTTAATACATCGCGAGACAGGTGGACGAGCCTTTCTCCGAATACCCGGCTCATACGACTCACACGGGATGATGCAAAAACATCCCGCGGGGGGTATGAGATGTCGGATTTGGAGGAAGGTTTTGCTATTATCAAACATCCGGAGAGGAGAAGTATTATTATGAGAAAAAAGTCCTGTAGCGGAAGAAAGCCGGCCAGACGATTAATCGGCCTGCTGCTGAGTCTGGTCATGATGGCCTCGTTAGCACCCGTAATACCGGTCATGGCGGCCGGCGGTTACGGCGACCTCGAGGTGGCGCAGCCTGTGCTTGTGGTCAGCGGAACCGGGGTGATCCCCGGAGGCGTCTACACTACCGGGAATGTGTCGAATGAAAAATCATATACGCTGGATCAGCTTCAAGCGTTAGGCGACGGTTTCGTGGCCGAGCGTGTCTATTCGGCAAATGCCAACGGCAACAACAGACGTATTTACCGCGGCATAGGCGTAGACGTTGCCGGACTTCTGTCTATGAGCGGTTATACCGTGAGCGGCAGCGGAAGCGTAGTCACCGCAACGGCAAGGGACGGATATAGATCATCCGCCGATATTGGCGCCGACCGGTATTATTATCCCGCTTTCAATGACAGCGAAATGAGCCCGGTATCTGCGATACTGGCATGGCGTAATACGCGGGATCCCGGCACATATCCGGCGGCAAACGGCTTGCTGCCTCCGGTCCCCGAAGCCTTTGCCGCAGACGATCTATACACCGCGGACTCTTCATCGCTGCAGCTTTTATTCGGGCAGACGGCGCCCGACGAGATTATTACAAATCTCTTTAACAGCGGCGTAAACAAATTGGAAGTCGGCAGCCCCATTGGGGAAACAGTCCTGACTGTCGACGGCACAGCGTACGCGCGCGCTGATATTCTGCTTATGCCCCGCGCGGAGCGCAACTACGGCCCCACCGCCAGCGGCAGCAACCCGGCGGCGAGAGGCGTCCCGCTGGCTTATTTCGCGCAGGGCCATGCCGGTGATGAAATCGTGACGTTTACGACTACTGATAATTGGGAAAATATAATTAATTACAGCTGCACGGTGGACGAGGCTATAGAGGCTAATTACATGCTCGCCTACGAGAGGGGCGCTAACCTTGATTCGCTTGCAGGTTTCTATAACGCCGCGCAAAACAGCTTCTTCGTACTATATACTGACGGCAAGCAGACCGCGAGCCATATCAACAGCATAACCATCACAGAAAGACCGAAAGAAGAAAACCTCTACAAGCATATTGAACACGAGGGCGCGCCGTACAAAATAGACGCTATCACCGGCGCCACGCTGACAGTAGCGGGGCCTGGCGTTACCGAACTCGTGCCGATCACGGTGGAAGAACTGGAGAAAACCCCCGACGGGAATACCTACAGGGGCGTATACAGCGATTCCCGGGGCAGCGGCAGCGTGAGCTTTTCCTATGAGGGCGTGACGCTCGTATCCATATTGGACGGTCTTGTAAACTCAAGGGTACAGCGCCTTGACGATGACGTAGTAGTCGTGTTTCAGAACAGGTGGCGGCAGGACGTCGGACGGCTGACATATGCGGAAATCGCGTCCGCCGCGACGCCGGTCATTATGGCATACGGAACCGCCAACGCGGACGGGACTAATATCCGGCCGTTTGTATTCAATATGGGGGCTGGTGAAGACGCGCTCCTCGGCAACGGCGACGGGCCGCTGAAACTTGTGTATGACCAGAACGAATTTACGGAACTGGCGGGCCTGATCCCGAAATTCGGCAGCGTGGCGTACCTGTACATCGAGGAGGGCATACCGCCTCCCGGGTTTAAACATATTGAAGCTTCAAACGATGCCTACAGCAATGTCGCGAATACAGAATATTTTGTGACATTGACCGGCAGCGCGCTTGGAAGAGAAGTCAATTATACGGTCAGGGAACTGGAGGAAATGGTTGAGTACGGCCCTGACGGAAGGCCGGCAGCAGACGGAGCGGGGCATCGCGACGAATATGGCCTCTCAAACACGACCTACTGGTATGTCAACGAGTACGAGGGCGTAAAAGTCTGGGATCTGCTCACGCGCAGCGGAGTGGATGCTCAGGCCGGCAGGAACGACGATAACACGCTGGTGAGCTTTTCTTCCTGGGATAATTACCTTATATCCGCCCGGTTTTCTTTGATGCAGCTCGCCAACCCCGACTTGTTCTGTTTCTATGAAAAATCACCGCTCGATATCGGAACGGACCGTCCGACTAAAGAGCAGCTTGCCACGGCGGATTATCAGCCTGACAATCAGATCGGGGATGGATGGACCGTCGACGCCAACGGTTATCCGGTCAAAACAGGCTATCCCGTGATGCTCGCATATGGCGTGAACGGATATCCGTACGTTATGGAGCCCGGTATGGATGGCTATAAAAGCGGGCTGGGCAATTCAGGCGGGCCTATGCGCGTCATATATGGCAAGACAGACGGCTTGAACCGTTCAGACCCGGACGCGATCGAGAATTACGCGTATTTCTTCAATAACGGCTCGCAGCAGCTCCAGCGCGTGCAGGAAGTGTACGTCGGGGATGAGACCCGTTATTCGACGCATATGGAAAACCCGCACCCTGCGTTTGCGGAAATGAAAGATGATCTGGCCCTGACTGTAGACGTTATCAGCGCGGGGACGACGTCGACTTACACGTTCACCTTTACGGAGCTTGAGAGCATACTCTACGGCCCGGGCGTCAGCAAACTCGACAGGGATACGGAGGGGCGTCAGGAAAAAGGTTATTACTTCTATAATGTCGCCGGCGGGGAAAACATCGAGGATCTGTTCGAAGGCGTGAACCTTGAGTATCTTCTTACGGAGCATATCGGTTTGCAGGGCACGTTGGGCAGCGTTGAGCTGTACAGCGGGGCGACGCTTGCCGAAACGTACAGCCTGTCGGAAATCGGCGCCAAAGGGTACAACTCCATGCGGGCGACTTCCGGCCTCGGTATGATGGTGGCGTTTGCTAAAAACGGCTACCCGCTGGTTGCGGATCGCGACGACAGCGGCGCAAACGGATATGTGCACGCCGACGCAGTTACAGGAAAGACGATCCAAAACCGGAACGGCCCGCTTATGTTCGTGCGCGGGCAAACTGCGGAGGAATTCGAAGCGGGGGCAATAAACACCGGGGCCAGGACGTCGGTGAACCGCCTGACAAAAATAGTGGTAAACCTTGAATCCGATCCTTTCTCCCATGCCGGAGAGGAATATGCGGACTATTCAGCCCAGACGGTGCTGTTTTCCGGCGCGGTGCGCCTGCAGGACGGCGTGAGCGTTACGGTGGGTAATCTGGAAACCATGCAAAGGTATATGGTTACCGGCAGCTATATAGTTAGCGGAGGCTCCCGCACCTACCGCGGCCTGGATTTATTCGGGCTGCTAAACGACAAAGTTGTCGGCGCCGCAGCCTTAATGGAAGAAATCACAATAGTTGGCAGCGACGATTCCGAAGTCACGCTCAGCGTACAGGATCTGACAGATAAAAAGGCGATACTCGCCTACGGTATCGCCGACAGCGCAGCCCCGGACGGCAGACCGCTGCTTTCAGCCGACGGAGGGCCGATACGCCTTATCTTTGAAGGCCCGTCGGCGGGGTCGGAACTGATCAAAAATGTTGTGGAAATAAGAGTAACAGCCGCGCAATTGGACGGCTGGAAACACAACACCGGGGTATATCTGCAATACGCGGACAGTACGCTGGAAATATCAGGCCAGAATCTGGCGTATAACAAGACATTCACGGTCGCGCAGCTTGAAGAGATGGAAAATATCTTCGTATTCGACCAATACTCTATGGGCGGGCCAACCTGGATCCAGGGCGTGGACCTGTACAAACTCCTGCAGAGCATAGGCTTTTCGGGAGATCTGGAAACGTCAAGTTTCACTGCTAATTCAATCGATAATTACCCCATATCGTTTAATGGAACGCAGCTGAAAGAAGGGGTAAACGGGAAACCTATTATAGTCGGCTTCGGCCAGGGCACGAACTCCTCGAACGGGCTGCCGCTGGTCCCCGGCAGTTCCTCGCCGGGCTTCGACCCCAATGTGGGTAACGACTACGGCCCGCTGCGTTTGTTCGTACACGACAATACCGGCTGGTGCGTCAAGTATCTCAACAGAATAGTAGTCGGCGCAGCCGGCGGCAACACAGATCCGCCGCTGCCGTCCGAGTACGAGTTTGACTATTATCCGGGCGGGGAAAACGGACTGCCTCAGGCTTCGGTCCGCGCCGTCGTCACAGACGAAGCGGGAGGAGTCTGGATCGGTACAAACGGGGCAGGTATGGCATATATTTCGCCGGGAGGCGTGATAATGCCATACACCACGGCGACAACGCCCGCGCTGAAGACGAATTTCGTTACGGGTATTGCCATTGCCCCTGACGGCGCCGTATGGCTGTCACAGGGAGGGAGCGTAGGGAGCCAGAACGCTCCGCCCACAGCCCATTACGGTTTCGCGTGCCTGAAAGACGGGCAACTCACATTCTACGATATGAGCAGCCTGAATTCCACGCTTCCCAATGACTGCGTATATGGAATAGACGTTGATAAAGACGGAAATGTCTGGATCACTACGCATTACACATTGTTTGGCGGCGGAATGGAGGGCGGGCTTACAAAGTTCAACCCTGTCACAAACGAGTGGCGGACATGGACGATGGAAGACGGAATACCGACCGTTTCAACATGGGCCGTCAAAGCTGACGATAACGGCGGCGCCTGGGTGACGACCTATCGTACATCCAGCATCGAACTGCCCTGGCCCGACGCAAGCTACGCGTACGTCGGCGCTGATGGCGCCGTCACACCGTACGCGATTCCCGCCGGCAACGATTTTGCATGGTCCCGCTCAATTGCAGTCGATATGGAGGGAGGCGCCTATATCACGCGTATGTCGGGGGCGCACGATCCGGATAACGACGGAGGATGGCTCGACTATATCGCCCCGGACGGCAGCGTAACAAGCTATAAAGGCGATGACTTGATTGCAGATTTGAAAGCTGAAGCCAGACTGGGGTTCTATCCCGAGATACGCACTGTGTTCGTTGACGCGGGCGGCGACCTGTGGCTTTCCACCAATGGCCTCGGTGTGTACAGGTGCTCCGTTACGGACGGTGTCATATCAGTTGCCGGACACTATTGGTCTGAGGTCGGCAGCTGGCCGGCCGGGCCGTTTGACGACGTCTGGTCGATCTATATCACTCCGGAGGGGACAGCATGCCTGGGCAGCAACGGCGGCGTTGCCGTAACGACAGTCACAATAGGGCCGCCGACGCCTATATATGATAGTATCGGCGACGCGACGGAGGCGACTGCGCAGCTCCGGATAACCGGCGCCGTCGAAAAACCGGGTTACTTCACAGTGGATGGGTTGAAAACATACCCGGGCGTGATCGCTCAGACAAAACAGTACAGTTGGCAAAACAGCGCCGGTTCGACAGATGTTGACACAATGACAGGCGTATATCTTGAAGATCTGCTTAATAACGTCATGCAGCTTTCCGCTGACGCTGCGAGCATAACGTTAAGGGCGTCGGATGGTTTCTCCGGGACGTATGCGCTTGATAACAATGAGTTGGGCGTCTATTGGGCCGACGGCGGCGGCAATAAGATGATGCTTGCCTGGCAGGGAACCGCAAGCAGAACAGATCGCAATATTATAGATTTCGAATTGCCGCGCCTGATAGTCGGGCAGACAGGTCCCGGGCATGTCAACCGCTCGATGTGGCTCAACGACGTCGTAAGCATCACTGTCAACGCGGCGGAGCAGCCACCGGAGAAACTGCCGCAGAACGCGCCGGCAGGGCTGTCCGGAGAAAAACCGGCTTCAGAGGGAGCAGCCGGAAGGATAAACGGCACAACGGCCGCTATGGAGTACAGTGACAATCTGGTCAACTGGATTGCTTGTGCAGACGGTTTCACCGGGGTTATGCCGGGACAGTACTATGTGCGCTACGCCGAGACGGATACTCATCTTGCGAGCGCGGCGATAAGCGTATCAGTTGCGGGATTCATTCCGCCGCCACCGCCTCCGACAGGTGATACTGTACTGTCGATATACAGCGGTTCCGTAAAAGCTAAGGATTTCACAATAAGCGACATAAATGCTCTGGGTAAAGTGACGAATGACTATTCATCGATGAATACCTGGCCAACATACAGCTCGTTTACAGACGTCAGCGGCGTCACGATCAGCAGCGTACTTACAGCGGCAGGCTTGAATCCGGGAGCAAACACGGAAATCACCTTCTACTCTTCAGACGGGTTCTACGCCACGCTGAGGGCAGGCGATCTGACTGCGACGCGTTACTGCTTCAGCGAAAACGGAATCAGAGGCGCGCAGGTACCGGCTGTACTTTCCGTCGACAGTGACGGTTTGCGCCTGTATTTCGGGCAGCTCTCGGCACAGGAGCAGACAAGTCAGGCGTTGGTGAAGGATATCGACCGTATCGTAATAGGCGGTCCGGCCGGCAGATTGGGAACGCCGGCAGCCAACCCTGCTTCGGGCTCGGTGGTGAAAGAGGGCGACCCGATCCGACTGACCCTTCCAGGCGGTTCCGGCGAGGCCAAAATCTACTACACGCTGGACGGAAGTACGCCAACGGTTGAGAGCAGTATGTACAATGAAACAGCCGAGAGATGGTTCAGCCAGAAAGGTATGAGCGAACACCCCCCGATACTCGCGCCGGGCGATGAGGCGTTCGTAATCAAGGCAGTCATCATCGGTTTGGGTAAAGCCGACGGAAATGTTGTGACATTCTACTATAATGGCGCCGGAAGTTCAGAACAGGGAGATTACTATGACAGCGGCACAGTGACGATCGATTTAGACCAGGTGCCCTTGAGTGAACTTGCGGATGTATTGAGCGATATGATAAAAGAGGCGACTTCCGAAGGCGGAAGCGGAGTCCTGGAACTCCGGACCGGCAGCGGAGGCGACGTCCAAATTCCGGCGGAATCTCTGGATGAGATGGTTGAGCTTGGATTGAAGGCGCTGGTCATCAGCACGCCGCTGGGCTCAAACAGTTACGATTCGGCCGCATTGGAAGTTATATACGGACCGGGCGGCGAGGAGTACATATTCGTGACCACTAAAGTTGATGCCGGTGAATTAAGCGAAGAACTACAGGCTGCGGTCGGCGATTCCGTGCTGTTTGAAATCAAGGTGCTGCGCGATGGCGTAGAGGTCGAAACCTTCGCCCCCGGTCAGGTGACGGTACGCTTGTATTACAGCCTGCAGCCGGGAGAGAGCGGCTATGGGGTCAGCGTGTGGCTCCTTGGCGGCGACGCTTCACTAACAGAGGTTTCCTGCACATACAATAAGGTACAGGGTTACGTGCAGTTTATCCGCAGCAGCCATTCCTTCTATATGGTGGGATATAACGCCGAAGCAGCGGTCTGGACGGATAATCCCTTCAAGGACGTCAGGACAAGCGACTGGTTCCATGATGATGTACGCTTCGTCTATGAGCATGGCCTGATGAATGGCACGGCGGACGATGAATTTTCGCCAAACAACGCGTTGTCGCGCGGTATGGTAGTTACCATCCTGTACCGTCTGGCCGGTCGCCCGGATGTGACCGGACTCGATGATCCCTTTAGTGACACAGGCGCGGGGTTATGGTATACTGACGCGGTAATATGGGCTGCAGAGAACGGTATTGTTAACGGCTATGAAGACGGCAGATTCGGGCCGGACGACAGCATCACAAGAGAACAGATGGCGGCGATAATGTACCGTTACGCGAGGTTCATGGGATATAACGTCAGCCTGAAAAGTGACGCCGGTTCAGGATCCTTCACTGATGCGGGCAACATCTCATCCTATGCGACCGACGCAATGGTATGGGCTTGCGGCGCCGGCATCCTGCAGGGCAGCGACGGCAAACTCGACCCGCAAGGCAGCGCTACGCGCGCACAGGCCGCGGCTATTCTGGAACGTTTCATAAACGGTGTGGCTGGATAACAATAGCACTTAAGCTGCTTACGGGCGCGCGGTTATTGTGAAACAGACCGCGCGCCTGTAAATATACTGCTATTGATTACCACGCTCAGACGCTACAGTTCGCGCGTAGCCGGGGTTTCACTCTGACAGAATCAAACGATGAAAGAAGTGGCAAAAGATATGACATGTTCAAGGCGCGGCGTTATAATACCACTTATTGCAATAATACTGCTATGCGCGGCGTGTTCGTCAGCCGTGACGGGTACGGATTCATCTGATTTGTCTGCGCCGCCGGAAACCGCGGAGCATGCTTCATCTCCATCGCCGTTGGAATCAGCAGCTTTGGCGCCGGCTACGGCTGGAGAAACCGGCGACACGACAAGTCCGATACAATCTGAAGAACCGTTAACGCATGCAGAACCTTCCGACCCTGGTGGGACAATAGTAACTACCGGGACTCCCGGGCCTGACGGAACCGATGGAGCTGTCGGAGATAATGAAGGCGCCGGTCAAGGAGACCAACATCAGGCGCTGCAGGCATCTGACGGATCGGAAACAGAACATGGCAGTCCCCCGTCTCCGGATAACACAAGCGCCCCTGCTTCGGCTGACGATACCGGCGGCATCGCACTCGTTCCGGAGGACGACGGCCCTGTCATCCTGACTATCGGCGGCGACGGTGTGAACACAGAGACAACCTGGACACTGAACCAACTACAGGCGTTTCAGGACGGTTTCCGCGATATCACCTACTCTACGACTAATAACTGGCCAAGCTTCAGCGCCATGACAGCGCAGGGAGTTTCCCTGCCTTACCTGCTTCGGCAGGCGGGGCTGGCGGACAACGCCGCAAGTTTCAAATTCACATCCACTGACGGTTTTTACACAACGCTGACGTACGATCAGGTATTTGGTACGCTGTACTCATACGCTGACCACAGCGCGACAGGCAGCAGCGGAGAATACGCAGTTGAGTCAATCATCGCATGGATTTGGGGTGACGTTGGAAAAGCCCGCCCTGAAAACATACGTCCTTTTTTCGGGCAGAGCGGCCCGTGGGAGGTCAACACTTCCTCGTTTGTAAAAAACCTCTGTAAAATAGAAGTTTTTACATCAACCGCCGGAGTCTGGGATGTTCCCGTTTCATCAGTTGCGGACGGCGCCACCGTATCCGAGGGAACAGAACTGGAACTCTCGCACAGTAATATGGACAGCGTCCGTATTTATTATACCCTGGATGGCAGCGAACCCGATTACTACAGCCCGGTATATAACCCGTCGACAGCTTACTTCCAGCCGCAGTTGACCAAACCGCTTGTTCTGTCGGAGAGTATTACGGTAAAGGCATTCGCCGCGGGGCTGGGCAGGGAAAGGAGCGCAACAGTTACCTTTGTTATTACCGTGGAATAGTTATATAAAAACAAATAGTTACATAAAAACTAATGCTTTACATTTACGTGAATGTATGTTAATATCTTCCCGCTTGACCATGCGCTTAGTTTCGGGATAAAGCCGGATCAAACCGGTGCCTTTTCCGCCCGGTACTCAGCCATCGGAATCAAAGGCCGCTGTTTCCGTATTGCGGAAGCTGCGGTGAAAGAAAGGATTGGCAGGAAAACTTATGATCACTAAGGAACAAAAAAGCACAGTCATCGAGAGCAACCGCACGCACGACACGGACACCGGATCGCCTGAAGTTCAGATAGCAATACTCACAGAGCGCATAAAGCAGCTCACGGAACACCTCAAAGTACACAAGAAGGATAAACACAGCGAACTCGGCCTTCTCAAGATGGTCGGCCACCGGCGCAGTCTGCTCGACTATCTGGCAAAAAAGGACATAGAACGTTACAGGGCATGCATAGCCAAGCTTGGCATCAGGAAGTAGTAAACGGCGGGATACAAACCATCGGCGGTTTGTATCCCGCTGACCGTACGTGAACCGGTTTGCGATAACAGACATGGTTCGCCGACTGACAAGGCAATACCGGGGCGCAATCCCATAGCAGTTGAAAATGAGTCCGGATCTATTCGGAAGCATTTTCAAATGCTAAGAGATATGCGGCTCCGGAAAAAATCATGCGGGCTGATATGACCCGCAACAGAAAAAAGGAGTTGCAAAATGATAATCCACAAAAGAGAATTTACAAACGAAAAGAAGTACACTATAGACTTCGCCGGGCGCCAATTGACGCTCGAAACAGGGAAGCTGGCGGAGTTGGCCAACGCCGCGGTTCTTGTACGTTACGGAAAAACAGTCGTTCTGGTAACGGCGACGGCTTCTCCCCGCCCGCGCGACGGGATCGACTTTTTCCCGTTGTCGGTCGATTTTGAAGAAAAACTCTACGCGGTCGGGCGTATCCCTGGCGGTTATCTGCGCCGTGAAGCCAGGCCGTCCGAGCGCGCGGTCCTCGCCGGGCGCATGATCGACAGACCTATGCGTCCGCTGTTCCCTTCCGACTTGCGCAATGACGTAGCGATAGCCTGCACGATATTTGCGGTCGAACACGACTGTTCGCCGGAAATAGCCGCAATGATAGGCGCGTCCGCAGCCGTTTCGATATCCGACATCCCGTTTACAGACCCGATAGGGGGAGTGGCGCTGGGGTACAAGGACGGGCAGTATCTTATCAACCCGACTTCGGCACAACGCGCGACGTCGGATATGTACTGCACAATAGCGTCGACGTCGAAAAAAGTCGTAATGATAGAAGCGGCCGGGAATGAGATCCCGGAAGACGTCATGCTGGAGGGGATCAGGCAGGCGCATGAAGCGATACAACCGGTTATCGCGCTCATAAACCAGATGGTCGCCGAGATTGGCAAGCCAAAGTTCGAGTACGTCAAGGCGTCGTTCAACGAAGAGCTTTTCGCAAAAATAGTTGACAAATACCTTGAAGACGTAAAATACTCTCTGGACACCGATGATAAAAATGTCCGCGAGGAAAGGTATAACGCTGTTGTCGAACGAATGATCCGGGAGTTTGGGGAAGAATACCCGGAAATAAACTCGCAGCTCGAGGAGATCACATATAAGATCCAGAAGAAAGTAGTCAAAGTATGGCTGCTTGAAGGAAAACGCGTCGACGGCAGGGCGATGAACGAGATCCGGCCTATGGCTTCCGAGGTGGGAGTGCTGCCTCAGGTACACGGCTCAGGGCTGTTCACCAGAGGGCAGACGCAGGTACTCTCGATCGCGACGCTGGCTACACTGTCCAACGCGCAAAGACTCGACACGACATACGAGGAAGAGTCAAAGCGCTATATGCACCACTACAATTTCCCGTCTTTCTCCGTCGGAGAGGCGCGTGGTTCACGCTCAACGTCGAGGCGCGAATACGGTCACGGCGCGCTGGCGGAAAAAGCGCTCGAACCTGTTCTGCCTACCGTGGACGAATTTCCATACGCTATCCGCGTTGTTTCCGAGGTGCTGTCATCTAACGGTTCGACTTCTCAGGGTTCGATATGCGGGTCCACGCTGGCGCTGATGGATGCGGGCGTTCCGATCAAAGCGCCGGTCGCCGGCATATCTTGCGGGCTTATATCAGACGGCGACGACTGGACGACGTTTGTTGATATTCAGGGCGTCGAAGACTTCCACGGCGAAATGGACTTCAAAGTCGGCGGGACGAAAAAAGGTATAACCGCCATCCAGATGGACCTTAAAAACGACGGGCTGACGATGGACGTCATCAAGTCGGCGTTCGACATCACGCGTGAGGCGCGCATTCAGATCCTCGACGAGATCATGCTTCCGGCAATATCGGAACCACGCGCGGAACTGGCGGCGACGGCGCCAAAGATGATTATGATGAAGATACACCCCGACAAGATAAGGGAAGTCATCGGGACCGGCGGCAAGGTCATACAAAAGATTTGCGCCGACACGGGCGCGAAGGTGGATATAGAGGACGACGGAAGCGTTTACATAGCCTCTGTCGATATCGAAGCGTGCCGCGCGGCGAAGAGGACCATAGACAATATCGTTTTTGTGCCTGAGGTCGGCAAGCTGTATTACGGCAAAGTCGTTCGCATAATCCCGATCGGCGCGTTTGTGGAACTGGTCCCGGGCAAAGACGGCATGGTCCATATCTCAAGGCTCGAAAACCACCGCGTCGAAAAGGTCGAGGACGTTTTGAACGAAGGCGACATGACATGGGTCAAAGTCACGGAGATCGACGACCGCGGACGCGTCAATCTGTCGAGAAAAGACGCGATCAAAGAGCGCCAGGCGCAGGGGCTCAAGGACTAATAATCAAATAATCAAATATAGCGCGGGGGGCTGGGCGTATCCCGGCTGAGATTGAAGCGGCAAGGCTTCTAACCCTTATTACCTGATATGGATAATGCCATCGTAGGGAAGTTATTCGGACACTTTGTTTGTCTGTGTGTTTACTCCCGTGCGGTGACGCGCGGGAGTATTTTTCTGTCGGGGGCGGGTATCTGTCGAAAGGAGCAAAAAGCAGTGCAAATGAAAAGGGGTATCTTTATCCTCACAGAAAGCGCGATTTTGGTAGCCGCGGCGGTGGCGCTGTCCATGATAACCTTGTTCCGTATGCCGCTCGGAGGCAGCGTGACTCCTTTTGCCACGCTGCCCGTCATAGTTGCAGGCCTCAGGCACGGCACGAAATGGGGGATAGCGACCGCGATAGTTTTCAGCTTTACGCAACTTTTTCTCGGGATGGCCAACGTTGCGGCGGTCCCGGTGAAAACCGTGTGGAACATGGCGCTGTGCGCAGCGCTGGACTATATACTTGCCTATACTTTCCTGGGATTTACAGGGGCTGTAGCGCGGAGGTTCCGCAAGCCGGCGTTGGGTTTGTCCGCGGGGATCGTGATAACCGGGCTCGGGCGCCTTGCGTGCAGCTTCCTCTCCGGGGTGATCATATGGGGCGTATACGCGTACGACGGGTGGAATGTTGCTGTCTACTCGCTGGCGTATAACGCGGCATGGTGCGTACCGGACACTGCGATCACGCTTGTGGTCTGCCTGCTGCTGGCGCAGGTGCGCCCCCTTGGGTTGTTCCCCTCAGCGCAAGGGGTCAGGAGTTAGGAGTTTGGAGTTTGGAGTTTGGAGTTTGGAGTTTGGAGTTAGGGTACGGGGGGCGTAGGGGCTGCCTTTGGCCGCCTGCGCAGGGATAGCATCTTAGGGGACGGCGTCCTCGGCGTCCCGCATGTGAGGCAGGTAAACCATGGATAGTATTCATCACGAGGGGAAAGAGCATATGGCAGGCGATTCAGTGAAAAGCAAGCCGGTCTGTTATATCTTCGGCGCCGGGCAGCCGCCGGCCTGTCCGCCTGAAACAGGCGCGGGCGATCTGGTCGTCGCGGCGGATGGCGGGTATGCCTGGACACAGGCTGCGGGCATACGTACCGACGTCGTCATAGGGGATTTTGATTCGCTTGGGCACGTTCCGGAACTCTCCGGCGATGGCCCTGTCGTAGTCAGCTTACCCGCCGAGAAAGACGAAACAGACACTTTAGCCGCGCTCCGGTACGGTCTGGAACGCGGCTTCAGATGTTTTCATATATACGGAGGGACGGGCGGGCGTTTGGATCACACCGTCGCGAACATACAGTGCCTGGTCTATCTCGCGGTCCGTGGCGCCCGGGGATATCTTCACGACAGGGATACTGTCCTCACCGCTTTTGGTGGCGAAATCCTCCTCGCCGCCCGTCTGCACGGCACGATTTCTGTATTCGCGCTTGGAGGGCCGGCGGAAGGGGTGTGGCTTCGCGGGTTGAAATATGAACTGGAAAACGCGGTGTTGACTCCGGATTTCCCGCTGGGAGGGAGTAATGCTTTCACGGGGCAGCCGGCGTCAATAAAGTCTGAGCGCGGCGTCCTGCTCGTCGTATACCCCGCCGGAACACAGGAACTGTAATAGCGCTGAGCGCCCCGCGCTATCGATATCGCGACGCACGCTATTTGCCGTAGAACTTTGCCTCGTATTCCGTTCTTGTCATATCGCCCTCGAAGAACAGCGCTACTGTTCCCGGGCCTACGTGCGCCCCAATGACAGGACCCATCATCTCAATGAGCACTTCCCGGACTTTGACCGCTCCTTTCACCATTTCGGCAAGGAACTCCGCGTCCGAAAGACAGTTGGAATGGCTGATGATCACAGTATCGAGTTCGGTATCAGGGTTTAAACTGCGCTTCATCTGACTGAGCAGTTTCTCCAGGGCGCCCTTTCGGCCCCGCACCTTGTCTTTTAATTTCAGAGTTCCGTCAGGCGCAACGTTCAGCAGGGGCTTGATCCCTATGATCGAGCCGGCGACAGCCGAGACTTTGCTCAACCGTCCTCCGCGGTGAAGAAACATAAGGTCATCTACGGTGAAAAGCGAAATGCAACTGTTCTTTCTGTCTTCCAGCCATGCCGCGACTTCACCCGCGCTCATGCCTTCCGCGCGTTTCCTTATTGCCAGAGTAGTCACCAGGCCGCCTCCGCCGGCGGCGTTTATGCTGTCGACTGTGTGTATATCACAGTCAGGGTATTTGCTTTTCACTTCATCCAGCGCGATCCTGGAGTTCTGGAAAGTACCCGAAAGGCCGCTGCTCAGCAGAATCACGAGCAGGCTTTCGCCTCGCTCCGCGTACCCGGTGAATTCCTGTTCAAATGTCTCGGGATTGGTAAGAGCCGTTCCCGCAAGACTGCCGTTATGCAGCGAATCATAAAACTCCTTGTCGGATATCTCCTGCCAACGCCCGCCGCTGTGTTGAACACCATCGATATTGAATGGTATCGGTATCGTCGCTAAGTCGTGTTCTTCCATGTATGCCTGGGGCAAATCACTGCTGGTATCCACCATGATCTTGAACTGGGACATGAAAATTTTACCTTTCTGATTTATTAGTCGCAGCGAAACGCGTAAACGATTTCGCAATAATCAAATGGGTATACTTGGAGTCGTGCCGGACTGAGTTATAATCGCTCCTGAAGAGACCGCGGCTCCGGAAGAAACGCCGGGACGGAAGAAACGCCGGGGAGGGACAAAGGAGCATGGTACAACGCTGACGCAGCCTTTGTCAGCTTTTTGCCGCAATCTCGCCGGCGAGCATTGCGATAAAGTCGTCGAGCGTCCTCGCGCCCAAATCGCCTTCGGCCCGTTTTCGCACCGTCACAAGGCCGCTTTCCGCCTCCTTGTCACCAAGCACCAGCATGTACGGGACTTTTTGCATCTGTGCCTCGCGTATCTTGTACCCTATCTTTTCGCTTCTCAGATCCGCTTCGGCGCGGAAACCCGCGTCCGACAGCTTCCCGGTAACGGACTGCGCATATTCCCGCGTACGGTCAGTGATAGGCATGACGACGACCTGCACCGGTGCGAGCCATGCCGGGAACGCGCCGGCGTAATGCTCCGTGAGGACTGCGATGAACCTCTCAAGCGAGCCGAGCACAGTCCTGTGGATCATTACAGGGCGGTGCTTTTCCCCGTCTGTTCCGGTGTATTCAAGATCGAACCTCTCGGGCATCTGAAAATCGAGCTGGAGCGTCGCGCATTGCCACGACCTCCCAAGGCAGTCCATAAGATGAAAGTCGATTTTGGGTCCGTAAAACGCGCCGTCGCCGGGATTGACCCGGTAATTGATCTTTTTCGAAACCAGCGCGTTTTCAAGTATCTGTTCCGCCATATCCCATGTTTCTGCCTCGCCCATAAAGCTTGCCGGGCGCGTGGATAATTCCACGCGGTAGTCAAAACCGAAAACACTGTAGATACGGTCGACAAGTTCGATAACACCAATTATCTCCGAAGGTATCTGCTCCGGCGTCATATACAGATGCGCGTCGTCCTGAGTAAAACAGCGCACACGCATCAGCCCGTGCAGCGCCCCCGACAGTTCGTGCCTGTGAACGACCCCCATTTCCGCCATTCTTACAGGCAGGTCCCGGTAGCTCCACATCCGGCGTTTATACGTCAGCATACCGCCGGGGCAGTTCATCGGTTTTATCGCATACCCCGCCTCGTCGATCTGCGTAAAATACATATTGTCTTTGTAGTGATCCCAGTGGCCTGAGTTATGCCATAATTCCTCATTAAGAATAAGCGGCGTGCTTATTTCCTCATACCCCGCCCGCCTGTGTTCCTCCCGCCAGAAACTCACAAGTTCGTTCCTGATTATCATGCCTTTCGGGAAGAAAAACGGGAAGCCGGGTCCCTCGTCGTACATTGCGAAAAGGTCGAGCTCGCGCCCTAGTTTCCTGTGATCGCGCAGTTTGGCCTCCTCTATGCGCCTCAGATACTCGTCCAGTTCATCTTTTTTCATAAAGCAAGTGCCATAAACGCGCTGCAGCATCTTATTAGCGGCGTCGCCGCGCCAATAAGCGCCGGTGCAGCTCGTGAGCTTTAAAGCGTTTGCTTTGATCCTGCCGGTCGCGTCGACGTGCGGACCGGCGCACAAATCGGTGAACTCGCCCTGCTTGTAGAAACTGATTATCGAATCCTCCGGCAGGTCGCGTATCAATTCAAGTTTATAAGGCTCCTCGCGTTCACTCATCAGCGCGAGCGCCTCCCCGCGGGGAAGTTCAAACCGCTCCAGAGCAAGGTTTTCCTTACATATCTTACGCATTTCCGCTTCAATCAGGTCAAGGGCCTCGGGTGTGAACGGTTCTGACGCGTCAAAGTCATAATAGAACCCGTCGGCTATCGACGGACCTATGGCAAGCTTGACGTCAGGATATAACCGCTTCACAGCCTGCGCCAATATATGCGAAGTGGTATGCCGGTACGCACCTTTATAGTCCTCATTTTCAAATGTATATTGATTGTCAGCCATAGATTTATCATCTCCCGATGTGTTGCACGGTATCATAATAATGCTTATGTGTCAAGCAAATGGGGTATTATTATACAGTTACGCCCGCCGATTGTATGAAAAGGGCGGAAGTAAGTAACCGGTCAGGGCGTATCCGCAACTTGCAATGGTTACAGCACGCGCACAAATCTACTGCTGTTACGCAAATCCGCATAGCAATACCCGTGCGCCGGCCGTATCCAACCTGTGTTTTGCGGATACCCCTGACCGGTAACGGCGGCTGAACCTCTGCCGCCATAAAAGCAGGCGTTGAAAAATCTTACCTTACTTGAAATACCTTTCAAGCAGCCCCTTGAAGGCCTTGCCGTGCCTCGCCTCGTCGCGGGCCATCTCGTGGACGGTGTCGTGGATAGCGTCAAGATTCAACTCTTTCGCGCGCTTCGCCAGGTTAGTTTTTCCAAGCGTGGCGCCATTTTCCGCCTCGACGCGCATCTCAAGATTCTTCTTTGTACTCGCGGTCACGACTTCGCCCAAAAGTTCGGCGAACTTAGCCGCGTGCTCGGCTTCTTCATACGCGGCTTTCTCCCAATAGAGCCCAATCTCGGGATAACCCTCGCGGTGAGCTACGCGGGCCATTGCCAGATACATTCCGACCTCTGAACACTCGCCTGCGAAGTTCGCGTGCAGATCGGCCATGACGTCTTCAGGGACGTCTTTCGCTATCCCGACGACATGCTCCGCCGCCCAGGTCATATCTTCAGCCTGAAGAACGAACCTTGCCGCTGAAGCCTTGCAAACCGGACACGCGTCCGGCGCCGAGTCTCCTTCGTGTACATAACCGCATACACCACATACATACTTTTTCATAATAGCCTCCTTGTAATTATTAGAAATACATTAACGTTATTCGTTATTATATCGCAACATAAATATCCGCGTGATACCTACAGAAGAGCCTTTATCAGATCAGGACGGTCCCTCTCCGACAGATATTTAGGCGGTATATCAAATACCGTCTTCGCGCCGTAATTACCCTCGCGCGCCATTCGAAAAGCCGCGCGCGCGTATGCTGTCATGATGCTGCCGGTGAACTCCGGATTAGAGTCCAGTTTTAAGGAGAATTCCATGATCTGCTTTTCATTCCCGCTTGTGAATCCGCTGTGTATGACCATCCCTCCGTGCGGCATTTTCCGGTGGTTTTCCACGAAATCCTCATCTTCAATAAAATTCACAGTAGTATCGTAATCTGAAAAATAGTGAGGCATTGACTTGATCTCTTCCTCGATCGCAGCTTTATCTGCGCCCGGATCCACAACGACGTAACACTCGCGCCTGTGTTTCTGCCGTGCCGTCAACAAAGGCCTGATTCCGCTTCGCACCATCTTTATCGCGTCGTCAAGCGGAACGGTATACTGCACCGCTTTTTTAACGCCGGCGATACGGCGGATCGCGTCTGAATGTCCTTGAGATACGCCCCTGCCCCAGAATGTGTAGCTGCTCCCGTCCGGCAACACCGCGCCGGACAGCAGACGCATGACGGAAAACAGCCCCGGATCCCATCCGGAGGAAATAACAGCGGTAGTTTTTTCAGCGGCAGCGTCGATCGACGAAAGATACTCCGTTATCTGCGAATGGTTATCATAACTGTCGACAATATTGAACATCGACGCAAAATACGGGCCTTGATCGACAAGGTCAGTCGCTGAACCTCCGCAAAGGATCATAACGTCGATTTCATTCGTCATTTTCTCAGCGTCGTCAACGGAATAAAATGGCACTGAGCTATCCGCAAGCTGAAGAGAATCCGGGTCACGGCGTGTGAAAACAGCCTTAAGTTCCATATCCGGAGCCGAGAAGACGGCTTCCTCTACACCCCTGCCGACATTGCCATACCCCGCTATACCAATTCGAATTTTATCCATATACGACAGTGCCTTTCCTAATATTATGCATTGGGCAACAAATCGGCAGGCTGTTTTACCGATTAATTATTTCTGCATTCTGCATTCTGCATTCTGCATTCTGCATTCTGCATTATTATTTATACCTCGTTTTCAAGCATTTGCTCGAAAGTCTGGCGTTTTCTGATGAGGCGCAAATCACCGCCGGCAGAGTACAGGACCTCCGGCGCTTGTGTGTGGGAGTTGTAGTTGTACGGCGCCATTGACGAGCAATAAGCCCCGGCTCCTCCAATGATGACAATGTCGCCGGCTTCGGCGTCAGCCATAGGGCGCGGTACGGCGTGCCCGTCCATGTCAAGGGTCTGACAGTCTCCGCTTTCACAACATTTACCTGCGACGACAGCTTCAAAAGTGTATTTCGTACCGTCAAATTCAGACGATTTTACGCGCGAGCCGTCACACGCAACTATGTATACAGGATGTTTAGAGCCATATAATAATGGCCGGGAGTTTATCTCCATGCCGCCGTCCGTAATTATGAAGTTTGATCGGGCCGTACTTTTCTTGTCAAGCACACGCGTCACCGCGTAGCCTGAGTTTGCGACGATGTATGTGCCCGGTTCGATTTCCATTTTCAGCTTGCGGCCGGTTTTACGGTAGAAAGCCTCTATCTGCTCCTTCGCATAATTACCGAGCATTTCAATATCGGCCGGGTGGTCTTCGGGCATTCTGGCTTCCTTTAGTCCTCCGCCGAAAGACACAGTGTCGGCTTCAGGAAAATGCTCCCCGATTATGCTTAACTCAAGGTCTATGTTCTGCTTCCAGGCTTCGGGAGCGCCTCCCGAGCCGATGTGCTCGTGTATGTGGAAGAAACGCAGCCCCTTTTTATTCGCGTAGTCGCGCGCTTCCGAAATATCCGACAGATGCACGCCGAAACATGAGTAATCGTCGCCCGTGTTACGCGTGGCGCTTTCACCGGCGCCGACGCCGGGATGGATACGGATCCCCGCGGAGACGCCGTTTTCCGACAAAAAATCACCGATGTTAATTAACTGGCGCAACGAGCATATATTGTACTTCAAACCACCGAGTAAAAGTTTTTCGAAAACTGTCCGCGAGGTTCCCTCATATACCTCCTGAGTCGTCAGCATTATTTTGTCATAAGGGATTCCGGCTAAACCGGCGCGTAAAACTTCATTCAGAGAACTCGCGTCGAAATGCAGGCCCGCGCCGTCAATCAGTTTCAGCAGCGAACGGTTGGAATTTGCTTTCATCGCGTAACGGACTGTCAGCCCGTAAGCGTTCGGCATATCCAGGCACTCGCGGCAGCGCGTCAGTATATGGCTCTCATCATACACATAGACCGGCGTACCAAACCCGTCGGCCGCCCTTGCCGCCGCCCCCGCGTCGAAAGAACTGAAATCATTCAGTCTTGTACTATTTTTAATGTTGTCGTCCGCTCTCAATTCTCAATTCTCAATTCTCAATTCGGAAATCGCGCCGCGATTTCCGTTACTCGCTCGCGTAATTCTTGAAATAATTCTGCACAAGCACGATTGGGGTGCCCCGGTCGCCGCTTCCGGAGACGAGATCGCACAAGCTGCCGACAAGGTCGCGGATCCTGCGCGGCGTCGTGCCTTCGGACGTCATGCTGCCCACAAGACTGCCCTGCTTGCCTCGTATCCTGTTTCGGATGCTCTCCGTCAGCGCCTCGCCTGACAGATCGGCGTAGTCGTTGTCGGCGATATACTTGATTTTCAACTCGTTTGGCGTGCCTGTCAAACCATCCGTGAAAGCCGGGGATACGACCGGATCGGCAAGTTCCCAAATACCGCCGACAGGATCTTTGAAACAGCCGTCTCCATAAACCATGACCTCCATATTGGCCCCGGTTCGTTTCAGAAGTTCGGCTTGAAGCCTGAGTACCAGTTCGTTAGCATCCCTCGGGAAAAGCTTGACGGAATCCTCGGTCGCCTTGTTTGAACCAAGCAGGCCGTATTCGCTGCAGCCGCTGCCGTCCACCGGCTCGTTGAGGATATCGTCCAGACAAAGGCAACGCTCCGCCCCCGATTTTTCGATGATCGACTGTGTCCGCCGCCGCGTATGTATGTCGCAGCAAAGGACATTTTTTGAATAATTAAGAATGTACTTCGGGTCGTTGGAAAAAACGATTTCGCAGTTACCTGCAAGCTCTTTATAGTACTTGATGTAGTCCACGCCCGTAAACGTATGTACTGTCTCCATGCCAAAAATAGCGCGGAACTGTGACTCTGTGAAACTGTCGGAATACGGGTTGACGCCCTTTTCATCGCAGACGGAAATGTCCACGAGTTTGTTCCCGACTTCATCACACGGGTATGACAACTGGATATACAGTTTGTCACAACCTCCGGCAATGCCTTTAAGGATATTCGCGAACCTGTTGCGGGATAGAATGGGGAACACGATACCAAGCGGGCCTCCGCCGAATTTCGCGCGGACATCCTTTGATATCTGCTGAAGTGACGCGTAATTTCCCTGAACGCGCCCTACGACGGCTTCCGTAATCGCGACGATATCGCCGTCGCCCAGTTTGAACCCGCCGCTTTGCGCCGCGTCCATAAGGCTCGAGCATGTGAGTTCAATTATGTCATCGCCCTGCCTGAATATAGGCGTCACTATCCCCCGGGCTATAACTCCTGTATTTTGCACTGTATTTCTACTCCCTTGCGTCTTTCTTCGTTGTTGCAGCTTGTCGAAGGTGGTATGGCAGCTAAAGTTACCCTCGTCCTAACTCCACACTCCACACCGCGCCGGAACGGCGCGTTTCACACTCCACACTGGAACTAATCCTTAAGCGCCGCCTGGGCTGCCGCGAGGCGCGCTATCGGCACGCGGAACGGCGAGCAGGAGACATACGCCAGCCCGATCCTGTGGCAGAACTCGACGGAAGACGGATCTCCGCCGTGTTCGCCGCATATTCCGAGTTTCAGATCCGGGCGGCCCTGCAACCCGAGTTTTACAGCAGTGTCCATGAGTTTGCCGACGCCATCCTGGTCGATGCGGGCGAACGGGTCGGACTCGAATATCTTCTTCGCGTAATAGTCGTCCAGGAACTTGCCTGCGTCGTCGCGAGAGAAGCCAAACGTCATCTGAGTCAGGTCGTTCGTGCCGAATGAGAAGAACTCCGCTTCTTTTGCGATCTCGTCGGCTACGAGACATGCGCGCGGGATCTCTATCATCGTGCCGACCAGATACTTCAGCTTGCTACCGGCCTGCGCTATGAGTTCGTCGGCTGTTTTTACGACGATATTCTTTACAAATACAAATTCTTTTACTTCTCCGACCAGCGGTATCATGATCTCGGGCACCATATCCCATTCGGGGTGCGCCGCCTGGACTTTTATCGCAGCCTTGATGACCGCTCTTGTCTGCATCGCAGCGATTTCAGGATAAGAAACCGTGAGGCGGCAGCCGCGGTGGCCCATCATCGGGTTGAACTCATGCAGGGACGCGATGATCGCTTTAATCTCTGCTACTGTTTTGCCCTGCGCTTTCGCGAGGGCTTCGATGTCATGCTCCTCTGTGGGCAAAAACTCGTGCAGCGGCGGGTCGAGGAAACGGATCGTGACCGGAGTCCCCTCCAGCGCTTCATATATACCCTCGAAGTCCGACTGCTGCATCGGCTCAAGCTTCGCGAGCGCTATCTCGCGCTGTTCGGTCGTTTCCGCGCAGATCATCTCACGGATAGCCGGGATGCGGTCCGCCTCAAAGAACATATGCTCTGTACGGCACAGCCCGATGCCCTCGGCGCCGAACTTGCGCCCTGTCTGCGCGTCGTGCGGTGTGTCGGCGTTTGTCCTGACGCGGAGCCTTCTGTACTTGTCGGTCCACGCCATGATGCGCCCGAATTCGCCGCCTATCGTCGCGTCGGTCGTCTTTACGGCTTCACCGTAGATATTTCCGGTCGAACCGTCGAGGCTTATCCAGTCGCCTTCTTTATATACCTTGCCGCCAAGTTCAAACTGCTTGTTTTCCTCGTCCATCTTGATGTGGCCGCAGCCTGCCACGCAGCACGTTCCCATGCCGCGGGCGACGACCGCCGCGTGGGACGTCATACCGCCGCGGACGGTGAGGATGCCCTGCGCCACTGCCATTCCTTCAATGTCCTCCGGCGAAGTCTCCAGCCGGACCAATATGACCTTCTTACCGCTGTCGGTCCATTTCTTTGCGTCCTCTGCGGTGAAAACAGCCTGGCCGGCCGCCGCGCCCGGAGACGCCGCAAGCCCTGTGCCGATCGGAGTCAGCTTTTTTAGTTCCGCCGCGTCAAACTGCGGGTGCAGAACCGCGTCGAGCGATTTAGCGTCGATCATCAGTACGGCTTCCTTGTCGCTGATAGCGCCCTCGTCGACGAGGTCGCAAGCTATCTTCAGCGCGGCTGCCGCCGTGCGTTTGCCGTTACGTGTCTGGAGCATGAACAGTTTTTTATCTTCAATAGTGAATTCCATATCCTGCATATCGCGGTAATGGTCTTCCAGAGTGTCGCATATCTTTACGAAATCCCCGTATGCTTCCGGCATTACGTCACGAAGCTGGTCGATGGTCTGCGGCGTGCGTATTCCCGCGACGACGTCCTCGCCCTGCGCGTTCATGAGGAACTCGCCGAAAAGCTTCTTTTCGCCCGTCGCCGGGTTACGCGTGAAAGCGACGCCGGTTCCGGAAGTGTCGCCCAGGTTGCCGAATACCATTTCCTGTACGTTGACGGCGGTACCCCATGAGCCGGGGATATCGTTCATGCGCCGGTATGAGATGGCGCGCGAGTTGTTCCATGAGCGGAATACCGCCTGTATGGCGCCCATGAGCTGCTCTTTCGCGTCGGACGGGAAGTCCGCTCCTATTTTTGATTTATACTCGGCTTTGAATTGCTGTGCAAGTTCCTTGAGGTCTTCCGCGGTCAGGTCGACGTCTTCTGTGACTCCGCGGTCTTCCTTCATTTTGTCGATGAGTTCTTCAAAGAATTTTTTGCCGACTTCCATTACGACGTCGGAATACATCTGGATGAACCTTCTGTGGCAGTCGTAAGCCCAGCGCGCGTTACCGCTCTTTACCGCCATTACTTCTACGACGCCCTCGTTGAGGCCGAGGTTCAGGATCGTATCCATCATTCCGGGCATTGACGCGCGCGCTCCGGAACGCACGGAAACGAGAAGCGGGTTCTCGGCGTCACCGAACTTTTTACCGGTCATATTCTCCAGCGTGTCGATATACTGCATTATTTCTGCCTGGATCTCGCTGCTGATAGTTTCGCCGTCGTCGTAATACTTTGTGCAAGCTTCTGTCGTGACCGTAAAGCCCCTCGGAACCGGCAAGCCAAGATTGGTCATCTCGGCGAGGTTGGCGCCCTTGCCGCCTAAAAGCGGTTTCATCTCCCCGTTGCCCTCGGCAAACAGGTATACATATTTATGACTCACAAATACTGCCTCCTATATAAATTTAGATTTTACCATAGAGAATGGTCACTTCCCGCTAAAGCTCGCGACTCCAAGTTTAACAGACGCGGAGCCCGGCGGAGCAAGTTCCGCTTGCGCGGCAAACCATTATATCACTTTTTCTACAAAACGGAAGTATTTTTTTCGTAAAAGTTTGAATTATAGTAAAAGTAAATTAATAATTTTCTGATAACAGCGCATACATCAAAGAGCAAAAGGACAAAATGTCCTTTTGCTCTGAGACAGGAACTACCAGGCTGGGGTCAGAGAACTCTGGTACGTCGAGCCGATCGATAAAACAGTATCAGTCTATATTTTAAAGGACGGCGAGTATGTGGCAAGGGCTTATGACAACACAGAAACAGTGCCTGTTCACGTGCTGGAAGGCTGTATGATAAACTTGCCGGAAGTGTTTCCACAAGACGAACCAACGGTTTCCTGATAACCTGATAATCGGAGCATAAGGTATCAGGGATACATACATTGACTTTATAACGCTGTAGACGCGCGGCTCCTGCAGTTTGTCAACAAGCTGGTCAAGATGAGTGGCGCGTGACTGGATCAGTTCTTCCCGGGCCTCTTTGTAGTCGCTAAGTGTGATTTTACGGCTGCGATCGCGATTGGCGCGGGTCGTACTTTGACCCTGCGCTCATTGACTTGTTCATAGAGCACCACGCTCTGTTCGCGGAGATTTACGACCGGCTTTCCGCGTAACGCGGGTGATTTATCGCATACCAAAGGCGCTGCAGCATACATGACATGGCTGCAGCGCCATTTTTGGAGTCCTTCCTATCCAACCAACTCGAATAGCCTGAATATAGTCATGATGCTTTGCTCGCGCGTATAGTCTCTCTTTGGCGCGAATGTGTTGTCGCCTACGCCTTCCATAATGCCGGTGACTTGCATTTGTCCGACTGCCTCGATT
>Ga0082212_10002753_pt1 | contig 25325 bp, 18 predicted proteins | sample TergutNt197P3_FD_71548 | JGI IMG/M metagenome (GOLD analysis project Ga0082212, IMG submission 71548) | Neocapritermes taracua P3 segment gut microbial communities from Petit-Saut dam, French Guiana - Nt197 P3 | ecosystem: Host-associated > Arthropoda: Insects > Digestive system > Gut ...
TAGGGAACGTTCATAGCTTATTCCACTGTCCAGTTTTTGCCGTCCACCGCTCTCTTCTAATTTAAGCCAATGGGGAAGAAAAAGTTCAAATGTGTATTCGCCGCCGTTTACAGCGAGTTTTTCGCTGTGTGAGATACCGCCCAAATTCATCATCACGGGAAGTTCGTACACGATTTTTTCTTTGTCGCCGTCTTTGCGAACGGCTCGCATGGTAAATGAGGTTGGTCGACCTAAAAAATTTCGATAATCGCCGCCAACTTCGATCCAACAATCAGCATCCGAATCATTGCGAACAACGTAATTAAAGAGAATTGGTTCGCCTACCATTATTTTTTTTTGTGGAAAACGCAGACTGACCGATATGTTGTTCGTGCGTTTCAACGCTTCCTTATAAGTGTCGTTCATGGAATAAGGCTCAATGAGTTTCCGGTATATTTCGTACCGCCGGTCTGATTCTGCTTTGCCGATCCAATAGTTGGGTTGCCCTCCCCAACTGGGTGGAATGAAATCTTCCGGCAATTTTTTTCCATCCTGATAATATGTGTACAAAAGCTGATACTCTTCGGACGACAATTCGGGTAATGGTTCGACCACGAAATCAATTCGGCACGGCAAATTTTTCTCCACGAAAACAACGTCGTACTTTTTCTCCGCAAAGCGTTTTTTCAGTTCAGCGATGTCTTCTGATGTGGCGTGATCACCGATGGCGATCAAATCGCCGGAAGTGGATCGACTCTTTTCGACGACAGCAGGATGTTCCATGGCGATGTACCGATGCGGTTGAAGATCAAGTTGCTGGAAACGAAAAGCGACGGCGACTGGCGGTCTTCCTTGTTCTTCATGGGGTTCCAACTTGCTGAATGCCACCAGCGGAACGATAGGCAGATTGTAATTGCCGCTGGCATCAGTCTGCACGGCTTCGGCATAACCGTAACCCATCGGGATATTACCGTGCAATCCGGTGAATCCGGTGTCGAGACTGACCCAGATGTTGCTTATGGGTTTACCGTCGGTGTTGCGGACGGTTCCATAAACGTTCCATTGAGCAGTTTCAGCAGTTTCGCCATGATCTGCGCCGAGAAGGGCGATAATCAGACATGTAACAAAAAATGGTTTGGTGTTCATCATTGGATATCCTTTTCTATTATACCGGTAAACTATTGCACTTCAGTATGTTGGTGATTATAGCACATTGAGTGCAGCTGTGGGCTATCGTTTCAGAGCATTGTTCATACTGTCCGTATGCGTTGTGATGACAAAACGAAGCCAGCAAAGCAGTTGCCTTCTCTGTGTTTTCCCAATATTCTCCTTGCATTCATTGCATTCTTATGATAGAATACGAACATGATGACATTTGAAACTCGACTCATGCGTGTGGCAGACTGGAACGAAGTCGCCCTGTTAATTCATTCCTCTCTCAACGTTTGGTACGAACGGAATCGCGGCTTTCGACTCGTCGGCGGCGGCTGGGAAACCATGTTGCTCTTTCCACGAGTCTATGATGCCCTCGATCCCGGCTGTTGCGTGCTGGTCGAGGAAATAACCTCCAAACGGATTGCCGGTGCTTGCTTTTTCCATCCCCGTTCAACGCACGTCGCACTCGGCATCATGAACACGCATCCCGACTTCTTCGGACACGGTGTCGCTTCGCGAATGTTGCGGTACATCACCGATGAAGCAGAGCGGCGAAAAGTTCCGGTGCGACTCGTTTCGGCGGCGACGAACGTCGACTCCTTTTCGCTGTACAATCGGGCTGGATTTGTGCCGACGCGTTTTTTCCAAGATATGACGGTCAATGTTCCAGAGGACGGCTTCGACGTTGCCGCTCCGCCGGGTTGGACATTCCGGGATGCAACCGTCGAGGACATTCCGCAAATCGTTGCTCTTGAAAAAGAATTATCTTTCATTGAAAGGGAAAAGGATTATCATTTCTTTTTACGGAACACTGACAATATCTGGCACGTGAGCGTCATCACCGGAACGAACGGCGAACTTGGCGGTTTTCTCGTGTCGGTCAACGATCCCGGCAGTAATATGCTCGGTCCCGGCTTGGCTCGCAATGAAACGTTAGCGGCGGCGTTAGTTCGCGGCGAGTTGAACTTCCACCGCGGTTGCTCGCCAGTGTGGTTGATCCCGTCTTGTTCACGAACATTGGTCGAGGCGATGTATGCGATTGGAGCGAAAAATTGCGAACTGCATGTTACGCAGGTTCTCGGTGATTACACACCGGAGACGGGAATCGTGTTTCCGACGTTCATGCCGGAGACAGGGTGATGTTTCCCGTTAGTGGGGGGAGTTCTCGGTCGTCTAGCGTTTTCAGGGCAAATTAGACCTTTTCGGAAACCTATCTACGACATTGCTATCCTTGTAGCCAATCGACAATCTGTTTTGCCGACGTACCGTCGCCATAGGGATTCGCTTTGCCTCTAAAAGAATCGTAGAAGGACCGATCCGTCAAAAGTTTACTTGTCGTTTCGACGATCAATTTTTCATCTGTGCCGACCAATTTCGTTGCTCCAATTTCCATCGCTTCGGGACGCTCCGTCGTATTCCGAAGAACCAATACCGGTTTTCCCAATGAGGGTGCTTCCTCTTGTACGCCGCCGGAATCGCTCAGAATAATCGTTGAACGGTCCATCAGCCACACGAATTCAGGATACGCTGCCGGTTCGATCAAATGAAAGTTCGGCAAATCCCCCAGCAGGCGGAATACCGGTTCGCGCACATGGGGATTCAGATGTACCGGATAGATGAATTTGTGATCGGGAAACGCCAACGCCAACTGCCGAAATGCCGAGCAGAGCGATTCAAATCCGTGTCCGAAACTTTCCCGGCGGTGTGCCGTAATAAGCACCATCGGTCGGTTATCGAGAAAAGGATATTTGACTTCCCAGCGGACGGCATTTTTACGTTCCCGTTCAACGGAATACATCAATGCGTCGATGACGGTGTTGCCCGTCAGGCGAATTGCCGCCGATGAAACCTTTTCGGCAAGGAGTGCATCGACTGCTCGTTGGGTCGGAGCGCAATGCCGAGTAGCAACGATGCTGGACACACGTCGATTCATCTCTTCCGGGTAGGGGGAAAAGAGATTGCCGCTCCGCAAACCAGCTTCAATATGAACAAAGGGAATCTTGCGGTAAAACGCCGCCAATGATGCCGTCAAAACAGTCGTGGTATCCCCTTGTGCCAACACGAAAGCGGGATTCTTTTCGTCAATGACACGATCCACTTCGGTTAAGCATCGGCTTGTGAGCGAAGCTAGCGTTTGATCCGGTTGCATCAGTTGCAGGTCAATGTCGGGAACGATTTCAAAGTATCGGTTGACTTGATCTAGCATTTCCCGATGCTGACCGGTAACGCAAACAATCGTTTCAAAGATGTTGGAACGTTTTTTTGCCTCCAAGACGACGGGGGCCATCTTGATGGCTTCGGGACGTGTACCGAAAATGAATAAGAGACGTATCATAAGCCGTTATTTTAGACCATTGGGAAAATTTTGCAAGACGAGAGCGATATTGTTTCTTGTCCAAGCAGTCCGTTAACAAGTTCGATTTTCCCGTCACTCCCGCGGGAGTCTAGAAAAATAGGGTTCACGTTTCTCATCTGGATTCCCGCGCGGGAATGACGGGATTTTTGGCAATCTTGCACACCTACTGCTCATTTCAGTGCGTTTCTTGCTTTTTTTTGATTATGTTGTACAATGCGTGGTGGCAGTGTCGTTACGTGTTGTCACATTTTCCAAATTTTCGTAAAGGAAGGAGAGTCATGTCTGCTAATTCGCCAAATAGAGTTACCGCCTCTGAGTTGAATAAATTGAACGAAACCATTGAACAAGCAACGCTTGAAAACGAAGATACCTTGAAGAATATGTATCTGACTTTCCGGCTTGGAAACGAAGATTACGGCATCGAAATCCGCTACGTGACCGAAATTGTCGGAATGCAGAAGATCACCGAAGTTCCCGACATGCCAATCTTTGTGAAAGGGGTTGTCAACTTGCGTGGACAGGTCATCCCCGTACTCGATATGCGTCTCCGATTCAATATGCAGTCCCGCGACTATGACGAACGGACGTGCATCGTAGTCGTCAATATCGGCGGTTCTCAGGTCGGTTTGGTGGTCGATACCGTCGATGAGGTGCGGAATATCGACGACGAACAGATTTCTCCGCCGCCGAAAACTGCTGGTGCAGACAGCGCCAAATACATCCAAGGAATGGGAAAAGTCGGCGAAACAGTCATCATTCTGCTCGAAGGACAGCGTCTCCTGCACGAACACGAAGTCGCCAGTCTGGACTTCTAGGCAGAATTCCGAAATTCTCGGCAAAGGAACGGCGTACTTGAAAGGTACGCCGTTTTCTGTTATAATGGACAAGTATCCCCTGAGTGGGGAACGTTGTACCCAAAAATTGACCCGTATCGACAGGATAGTAACGAATGTAGAACACCCGACTTCAATTTGTCCCGCCATCCGCAATAAAAAGCAATCCGGCGGTCTCCCTTTTTGAAGCACAATAAAACCGATTTTCGGTGGAGAGAAAAATGCAATATAGCCTTGCTTATGGACGCGAGCAACTGACCGTCGAGTTGCCGGAAAAGAACGTCGTAAAAGTTCTGAAAATTCAACCGGCAACCGCCCTGGAAGACCCCATGGACGCAGTTTTCGACGTACTGGAGGAACCCTTTGAAACGGAGCCGCTCGCCGCTATCGCCGAAGGAAGAAAGTCGGCTTGTGTCGTCGTGTGCGATAGCACCCGACCCGTCCCGAATTCGGCAGTTCTCCTGCCGATCCTGCAAACGCTTGAAGATTCCGGGATCGATATGTCGAAAATCACCATTTTGATCGCTACCGGTCTGCGCCGTACCAGTACGTCGGAAGAGCGGCACGAAATTGTCGGTGAAGACATCATGTTGCGGAAATTCAAGGTCAGCGACCATAATTCCAGAAAATTGCACCAGCATGAATATCTCGGCATCACGAAAAACGGCACTCCGATTTGGATTGACCGGCGTTATCTCGAAGCCGAAGTCAAAATTCTTACCGGTATGATTGAACCGCACTCGATCACGGGGTTCGGCGGCGGTCGGAAAGCGATTTGTCCCGGTATTGCTGCCGCAGAAACGGTCGCCGCCTGTTATTCGCCGAAACTGTTGGAACACGAAGATGTCCGACCGGGTAGTCTCGATAACAATCCGATCCATGCCGAACAGATGGAAGTTGCCCGAAAGGCGGGTTGCGATTTTGCCGTCAACGTTCTGCTGAATCAAGACCGAAAAATTGCCAGAGTCATCGGCGGACATTGGAATCGTTCATTCCTGAAAGGGGCGGAAGTTGCCCGAAAATGTTTGACCGATACCGTTGAAAAGCAAGTCGATATTGTCGTAACAAGCGGTGGTGGTTTTCCCTTCGACAAGACGTGGCATCAAACGATTCGAGGAATTGCCGGTGCGCTCGACATTTTGAAGCCGGGCGGGACGGTCATCATTGCCTCGGCTTGCGGAGAAGGGGTCGGCAGCAAAGAATTAGAGGAAATTGCCGACCAGTTTGCGTCGATTGACGATTTCTCAAAGGCGATTGCGGAAGGACAAACTTTCGTGGAACAGTGGCAAATGGAAGAGTTGGCAAAGGTGTTGCGAAAGGGGAAGGTGAAAGTCGTTACCGGCGGTGTTACTGCGGAAGTATTGCAGAAGTTTTTCGTCGTTCCGTGTGCAACGGTCGAAGAGGCGATTGCTGAATCTCTTGAAGAATATGGTGCCGGCGCAACTATTGCGGTCATTCCAGAGGGACCAAGCGTATTGGCGATTGCCAAGCACAAGGAGCCGGAAGTCAAAAAACCGGTGAAAGCCGAGTCGGTGAAGGTTGAATCGACAAAGGTAGAAAAAGTCGAACCGGAGCCGGTCGAGGAGAAGGAAGAGGAAGAAGAAAAGTCCGCAACGAAAAAGAAGGCGACGAAAAAGGCGGTCAAAAAGACGGAAACCAAGAAGGCGGAAGTCAAAAAGACGGAGACCAAGAAAGCCGAAACGAAAAAAGTTGCCAAAAAAGCGACGAAAAAGGCAACGAAATAGAAAATGGGGAAAACAGTAAAACAGACAAATCAACGCTTGTCGATTAGTTCACTCACAATCGGAACACATTTTAATCCGATAAACTGATCTTGCTTCCTGCGTTTGTTTTCTCCACCCGCACTTGTTTGTCAATTTGGTTGCCTAGTTCCGTTACGTGGGAGATAATGCCGATGATGCGACCTGTTCCTGCCATTTCCGTGAGCGTTCTGATGGCAAGTTGCAAAACATCCGCATCGAGCGAACCGAAACCTTCATCGATGAACATGGCATCAAGCCGAACGCCTCCCGCACTCTGCTGAACAATGTCCGACAATCCGAGTGCAAGGGAGAGCGATGCCATAAAAGATTCCCCTCCCGATAAACTGTTTGCTGAACGTGCTTTACCGGTGTAGGCATCCAAGACTTCAATTTCCAATCCCCAACGTTTTTGTTTGCCTTCGCTGTCGGTCTTTCGTAGCAATACGTACCGGTTTTGACTCATCAGTCTCAGTCGCAAATTTGCCGCCCGAATCACACGTTCAAAATACGCCATTTGGGCGAATGTTTCAAAATCGAGTTTGCCGTTTGCGGTCTCTGCCAACTGTTTCACAGCGGCGTAATTTTTTTCGACCTTTTCAAAACCGACGGCTGCGAGGCGGAGTTCTTTCAGAGCGGTTTCCGTTTTGTTTAATTGGTTATTGATTGCATCTCGTTTCTCATTCCACGTCTTTGATTCGGCATCCACTGCGACTTTTTCAGTTTGCAACTTAGTCAAGTCGGGTATCTCTTTACCGATTGTTTCGTTTTCCAACCGGGCAATATCACGGGCAAGATGTTCTCCTTTTTTTTCGTAATCCAAGACCTGCTTGTTCAATTCAACCAACGTGTCTTGGGTAATCAGCGCAGACTTATAATCCGCTTCATCCGCAAAGTCGTTAGTTTGCAAAGCCACGTTATATGCCGACTGTGCATCATCACGACGTGTTAACAGGTTGCGTTCGTGAGTCGTTCGTTCATCGACAAGTGCTTGGGCGGACTTTATGGCGGCTTCGGCATCCGTCTTGCGTTTTGTTACCGAGTTCCAATCGGCAGTGAGTTTGTCAAAATTTTTCTTCTCTGTATTCCATCGGGCAGTCAATTCATCAGACGATTTTTTTGTTTGCGTGAAGAGATCGGCAAGTTCCTTTTCCGATGTTTCCCAGTCGGCATCGGAAACAAATTCGGCGAAGTCGCTGACAAACCGCTTGATGAGCGTGTCAATTTCGGTGTTTAATGTTCCGCATGCCAAAGATTTTGTTTCCCGTTGGGATTGGGCTTTTTCTTTGGTTTCTTTCGCCTTTTTGAGGTTGGCTTCGGTAACGTCTTCTTCCGATAATTGGGCGGGCTGGGGATGATTCGTCGAGCCGCAAACAGGACAAGGTTTGTCGTCCGCCAAACTGCTTGCAAGAATACCGGCTTGACTACGAAGAAACGCTTCTTCCAATGCCTGATATTTTTCATCCGCCGTCTTGAAGGCGGCATCGAGAGCATCAAATTCACCCTGCGCTCGTGTTAGTGTGCTTTGCTTGGCAACAATTTCCTTGCGGTTTGTTTGCAAATCAGTTAGGTACTTTAGTTTTGCGGTAGCATCCACGCCTTCTTTGAGCAAGTCGTTCATCGCAACTTGTGCTTCCGCAAGCGGCGGCAAAATTTCGATGGCTTTTGATGCCGCCTCCAACTCGGCGTGAGCGGCAACATCCTGCTCTTTTGCTTTTGTCAGTGCCGTTTGAGCGGCGGCGTGATCTTTCGCTGTTTTTTGTGCGTCATCGGCAAGAGGTTTGACTTTGTGAAGGGCAATTTCACCGCGGTCGGCACAGGTTTTGATCTTCGCCATTTCTTCCGTTCGATTACGATGCTTTTCAAAGTCAAGCCGAAATGTGGCAAGGTCGGTAAACTTTTTGGCAAGTTCTTTCGCAACGGCAAGTTCGGCGGCAATCGTTTGCTTTTTCTTATCATATTCACCGAGTTTTTTGTTCGCTTCCGACAGTTCGGCTTTGCCGGTGCCGATTTGCGTTTCCCACTCGGTAAACTGCTCCTCACGTTTATTGACATCGACTTCATAACGTTTGAAACCGAGAAGGATCGATTCGCGTTTATCGTTTTCCTCCTTAACGAGGATTTTGAGCCGTTCCTGAAATTGCCGCAATGCTTCCGTGCCGAAGATGCGACGCAGTATTTTGACTCGTTCATCCGTACCGCTTTGTAGAAAACGTAGAAAATCGTTTTGGGCAATCATCACGATTTGCGCAAACTGATCACGGTCAAGCCCTATAATTTCGGCGATTTTCGATGCCGTCTCTTTGATACCGCTTTTGGAAGTCCCGTCGGGCAACACAAGAGCAACCTCCGGCTGCCCATTTTTCTTGATGCCGCGTTTGATATTGTATTTGTCGTTGCCGCAAACGAAGTCTAATTCAACGTATGTTTTTACCTTTTCCGCCGCAAAATCAGAGCGGAGCATCGCAATTTTACTGCGTCCTTCACCGCTTGCTTCTCCGAATAGTGCAAACGAAATGGCATCAAAAATCGTCGTTTTGCCCGACCCCGTTTCGCCCGTGATAAGATAGAGTCCGTTTGTGCCAAGTTTCGCAAAATCAAGCGTTTGCGTGTCGGCGTAAGAACCAAACGCACTCATTGTTAGTTTGATCGGTTTCATTCTCCTGTTTCTGCTTGTGTTCGTTCTTTTCGACTTTTCTTTGCTTCGTATTCAATACGAAGGATATTCTCTGGAGGAAGATCGTTAAACGTTCGCGTCGGTTCGTACTCAATGGACAAAATATTGTTCTTGGGAATCCAAAACCGTTTCATCTTTGGTGTGCCGTTAAAGATGTAGTTCTCATCTACTTGATCTAAGAGGATCGCCTCTCGACTGACGGCAACCAATTCTCCATGGATTGCAACGATTGCACCATTGGCACTTATCGTCGTTGGGCTAATAGGCAACGATGCCGAACCGCCAAGCATATCCCGACGAAATTGGACGGTACATTTTGCCCCCGGCTGCGGATCAACGGACGTGTACGCTCGCGGACGATTCGGATGATGAATGTACCAACACGCCACACCGGCAATCAAAAGAACGGCGAAAATGGCTACGGCATGTTTATGACACTTGCAAGAACATTTTTGCGGTGGAGGGGTTTCGGATTCCATCGTTAACCTCGTTGACAGCGTTGTTTATGCCGTCAATTCTAGCCTCCGCTATCGTTTTTGTCAAGAGCCATGAGGATTTTCCGCTACCGAGAAAAGGTATCCATTACAGAAATTGCTCTGGTAAAATCTTTGCGAAATTGTTATGATTCGGTAATGTTTCGGTTTTTGTCCCTCTGTACGTTATTGGCATTGACGAGCGGTTGTCTATTCAATCGGTCGTTTACGACGATTTCGCCGAGTCAAATTTACAGCAGCAATCAAAGCCGACTGGGAATCGAAGCATTAGAACAAGGAAAATTGAGCGAAGCCGAAAAACAGCTCGAAAGTGCCGTCCGACTGAGTAAAAGTGATGTCAATTACCGACGACACTATGCCGAAGCCCTGTGGCAACAAGGAAAACACCAAGAAGCCCTGCAACAACTGAACGAAGCCCTGAAATACGGCGGTCAAAACAGCGCATCCCTGCACATTTCCCTTGCGGAGAAGTATTTGGTCATCCGCAAATATGCGGAATCCCAACACCATGCCGACGAGGCGGTGCGGTTGGACCCGCAAGATTACCGAAGTTGGGCACTGCGGGGAAGAGCAAAACAGTTGCAGGCAACGCAGCAGGCGGGATATGTCGAACATACATTGGCAATGCTCCAACAAGCACGCGAAGATTACTTTCGGGCTGTTTCGTTGTCCCCTAACAATCGGGAGCTCATGGCGGAATTGGCGGCGATTCAAATGGGATGCGGACAACCGGAACAAGCACTGGCAACGTGGCTCACGCTCCAAAATCTGTACCCACAGGGAAGCGAGCCGAACGAGGTGTTGCTCGGCACAACGGAAACGTTGGTGGTCTTACGGCGTTTTGATGAAGCCGAAACGAATCTGCAAACGATTCGGCAACGCGGATTGGAACATTCCGAAGCCGGTCAGCGGTTACAGGCAATCATAATCGCCAACCAACATGAAGATGTGAGACGATAAAACAACGCTGGCGTTTTAGCCGTACAGCGCAAAATAATTTAGGATAATGACATGTTCAAAACGATATTGCAAAAGGCAAGTGAATACTCGAAAGTAGCGATCAAAGGAGCGATACAGAACAGCGGAATCGCCGCATTGTATCTTTGCAGTGCCACTCTGCTGGCGGGAATACTGCTTACTGCTATTCTAACGTACAAATGGGACATCGACGAACAAAAATGGTATCGGGCACTTGCCATTTTGCAGGGAATTGAACTGGCGGAAATTCAGCAAGCCGAGCGTGATAAGGTTGCCGGAATAACACATGACCGAGTGCTCACGGAACGAGCGGCGCAGTCTCGCCGGGATGAATTCCGGCAAGAGATTACCAATCGGAGTACCTCGTTACAGTTACCGCCGGAAGATCCGAAGCCGCTACCGCCCCCGCCGCCGAGCGCGAATGACAGAATTGATGCCTACGAACAACGGGTGAAAGCCGACATTGCCAAATCAAGGTCGGCAGGACTAGACGAACAGACTCGGCTCATTGAAAATATGCGCCCCGACATGGCGAAAGAGGTAATCCGAAAACTCTGGAAAGATGGTTTCATGCAACGTGTATTGCAAATGCTTACCGCCATGGAAGAGAAAAATCAGGAAAGGATTTTATATGCGATGCGGGAGTCCGATGATGAGGAGTTGAAAGACCTTTGCGAGATTTTGCAGCGTATCGGCGACGGCGAACCGATGACCTCGATTCTCGAAGAGGCAGGAAAGGAACCATGAAATCGGTTATACCATCAACACTGTCGCTTATTGTCGTTTATCGTACAACACTTATCCCCGCGGATGATGTTGCGCATGGATTTTCTTGAGTTGCTCCATGTCGGTATGCGTGTAAATCTGCGTCGTAACAATACTTTCGTGTCCGAGCATCTCCTGCACTTGGCGAAGATCAACCCCGCGGGTGAGCATGTGCGTCGCAAAACTGTGCCGTAAAGAGTGCGGACTGATTTCCGGTACACCAATTCGAGCAGCATACTTTTTTATCAGATTCCACATCGCCTCCCGACGCATTTTGTACCCCTTAAAGGACAAAAATGCCCAGGGGACTTTTGCATCCATTTGGGAGTCCTCCGCATTCCAGCCGAGCGTTTGAAAATAGGAATGGTTTCCTTCCATTCGCCGACCCAGTACCGTTGCCCTTTCTTCCGCCATCCAAGTCCGAAAGGTTATGATCGCTTGCTTTCCAAGCGGCACAATTCGCTGTTTATTTCCCTTACCGGTACAACGGCAATATCCATCTGCTTCGTGAATATCCTGCAATTTTAGGTTCGTCAGTTCGGAGCATCGGCAACCCGTCGCATAGAAGCATTCCAAAATTGCCCGATCACGCCGCCACAGTTTGTCGGTGCCTTCTTCCGGGGCGGCAAGTAGTTCGATGACCTGTCCCGGCGTGAGAAAATGGGGCATCCGCTCCCACAGTTTCGGACTGCCGAGCAGTTTGGCGGGATTGTCCGAAGTGGTTCCTTCGAGTTGCAGATAGACGAAAAAAACGCGGAGCGAGGCAATATGCCGGGCGCGGGAAGAGGGGGCAAGTTGCCGTTTTTCAAGCCAAGCGACGTAATCGGCAAGGACATCGACGCGGAGACGTTGGAGCGACCGGCTGCCGAGCCATTGGAAAAAGTGCTCCATATCCCGGCGGTAGGCGGCGACGCTGTTGTCCGCAAGTTGCCTTTCACGGGCAATGTACCGCAGAAAGCCTTCGAGCCACGTCTGCCGGTCGGACTGGGCTTCGATATGTTTGATTTGGAGTTTTCGCCGCCTCGGATTGAATTTCATACCTACGTTATCGGCAAAATCGGGAAAATTCCATACCATTTGCGAACTTTGCGGTTAAGTTTTTACCGCAAGGGACACAAAGAGGGTGTTTAGAGATTTCCAACGGCGATATGACCGTAAAACGAGTGCAGTAGTCGCTTCTCTTCCCCTTTTTCCCGTAAATTTATGTAAAATACACTGTCGGTTGGTCGATAAACCCCCTAGAATTACGAATTGCGTACTCCCAATGCTGAAACGTTCACTCTTTTTTCTGGTTACGATTGCTCTCCTGTCCGCTGGCGGTTATTACGGCTGGGGACGGTTACGAGAAACGGTTAAAGTCGATCCGCCTCAACTTGTTACGGTGAAACGGGGACTCTTCGTCCACGAAGTCCTCGAACGCGGGAGCATCGACAGTGCCCAAAATACCGAAGTGAAGTGCTTGGTCGAAAGTTACGCCGCAGGAAATAACCTGGTCATCGTTTCCGTCGTTCCCGAAGGCACGCTCGTAGAGGCAGGAGACTTGCTCGTTGAACTCGATTCGTCGACATTGAGAGACAGCCTTCAAAATCAGGAAACCTCCGTGATCGCTGCCGAAACGCAACTAGCGCAGAGTGAAGCGAGTTTGCGCTCCTCGGAAATCGCACTGGAAGAATATCTCCAAGGAGTGTACATTCAAGAAGAAATTGACATACAAAACAGGCTTTTTGCTGCCAAAGAACAGGTGAAGACTCTGGAAAACAATCTTGCCCATGACCAGCGTCTTTTGGAACGAGGGCATATCACTCAAGCCTATGTGGATGCTTCCCTGCTCGAACTCGACAAGGCAAAGAACACCCAAAAATCGGAAGAGGTGAAACTCAATGTTTTGCAAACCTTAACGAAAGAAAGGCGAGTCGTTCAACTCGAAACGGCAATCTTGTCCGATAAAGCACAGGTCGCGCAGGATATACGGAATCTCGGTTTTCGAGAAACCCGATTGAAGTATTTACAAGATCAATATGAAAAATGCAAAATCTATGCTCCGCGCAGCGGACAGGTTGTTTATTTCATGCCGCGTTGGGGGAACGATGATAACCTTATTCGAGAAGGACTGCGGGTAATTGAACGGCAAACGTTGATCCAACTGCCGGATCCCACACGGATGCTGGTTAAAGGACTCGTCAACGAAGCGAATGTTCGGCTTGTCGAACCCGGTCAGCGAGCGACCATTCGGCTTGAAGCCTTTCCGAATATGGTGCTTGACGGCGTGGTCAAAACGGTCAGTGACTTTCCCGAACAGGCGGGATTCATGGGAGGGGCAAGCATGTCGAAAGAATACCTGACACAGGTAACGGTGCTGAATCCGCCCGAAGGAATCAAGACGGGATTGACTGCCGAAGCGAGAATTGTGGTCAACGAGATACCCGATTCGTTGTTGTTGCCGATGCAGGCGGTCTTTGAATACGGCGGAAAAATGTACGCGATAACCTTCAAAGACGGCAAATGGGACAAACTTGAAATTAAAATGGGACCCGCCAATGACAAAGAAGTGGTGATTCTCGAAGGACTGAACGAAGGAGACGAAGTGGTGATGGGTGCGTGGGCGCATCGGGTTAACATCGACTTGCCCCGACTTGAACAGAGTGCACAGCGACATGAAAGCGACATGGACGAAGAAACGCTCCGTGAGATGATGCGTCGGGAAACGGAATCGCAGCAACAGGAACGCCAAGCGGAAGGCGGCGGTCGTCGTCCCGGTGGCGGCGGCGGTCCTCCCGGTGGCGGCGGTGGTCCTCCCGGTGGCGGCGGCGGTCCTCCCGGTGGCGGCGGTGGTCCTCCCGGTGGCGGCGGTGGAGGTCCTCGGCAGTGATACACCAAACAAAAACGGGAGAGTTATGGTCGGTCTCTCCGAAGAACGACAGTACTATCGCCGACTTGCCGTTTCGAATCATACCGGTTCCCTACGAAGGAACGGTCTGCTTTCTCGGCGGCACCGCAAAAGGTCCCGACGCAATCCTTACCGTTGCCGATCAGATGGAACAATTCGACGAAGAATTGCTCTGTGAATTTCCACCGATTACAGATGCGGTGCAACCGCCGATTCTGCCTGCCGATGCGCCGGAAAAAATGTACGACCGAATCTATCAAACGGTCAAGCAGGAATCATATTTTCAGACCGGCAAGTTTCCGATATTTCTCGGCGGAGAACACAGCATCACGCCGCCGATAGTTCGTGCCGCCGCCGAATGCTATGGCACGATCAGCGTGCTGCAATTCGATGCCCACGCCGACCTTCGGGATGCTTATACCGGCGGGAAATTTTCCCACGCCTCGGCGATGCGCCGGGTGTTGGAAATCACGCCGAACCTCGTGCAAGTCGGCATCCGCAGTTTCAGTGAAGAGGAATACCAAGAATGTCCAGCGCAAATTGCGGCGTTGATTACGCCAAGAATGTTAGCGCAGGACAGAGAATGTTGTATAGAAAAGATTCTCGATTCGCTGACGGAACGGGTGTATATCACGGTGGACATTGACGTGTTCGATCCGGCGTTTGCGCCGGGGACGGGAACGCCGGAGCCGGGAGGACTCGATTGGTCGCAGGTTACAGACATCCTTCTCCGGGTTTGCGAAGCGAAAAATGTGATAGGAGCGGACATTGTCGAAGTGGCTCCGCTTGGCGGCAACAATGTCATTACGGAGTTCCTTGCCGCTCGGCTCGCAGGAAAAATTATTGTGTATGTCGATCAGAACTCGTAACGTAAACGGGCAAAAATTTCGTGGTACATTTTCGGTAGAAGACGATTTTCTCCTAACGGCAGAGTGTCCCTGTTTCGACGACCGGCAATCTATCTCCTTGTCGGCTAAAAACATCAACGTCCATTTCCCCGTTCGGCGGCACGACGGATTCCGTACTCTTCAATCGTCGTCGGTTTGACTTCCATACCGATTCTTACCCGCTGAACTCCTTGAACGATGTACGTTTCGCCCGGCTTTACTCCCGGCTTCAAAGGATGATCCACCACAATCCGCATTTGCGTATCGAGCAACCGATCAATTTCGATGTCCCGACGCTGAACGATGTCCGTTTCATAAGGAGGAATGACATTTCCGTCTTCATCTTCGAGCGGTGTTCCGTCAGGATTTCTCGGTTGATACATCCCTTTGGCAACGACCAACACGTACTTGGTATCCAGGTCGGTCAAAATTGCCTCTTCCCGCACCAAAACGGCATCTTTGACGATTTCGTAAGGCACTCGAACCCGACATGCCTGTCCCGCATAGATCATGTGATCTTCCGCCTCATCCGTTTTCAACAGCGGATTCTGTATTTCTGCCCGCAGAGTAATTTGTCCTGATGCCATGTTAATTCGGTCATCGACCACTGCCACGACTTTTCCCGGGATGTTAAAATCGAAACTGAAAACATTCACGCCTGTCTGTAAGGAAACATCCACGTTCATTCCCGTCAGCGCAAGCGGCTGTTCGGAAGGACTGTCGTTTTGTCTCTCTTCTGGTGCGCTCACTGCTTTATTGAATACTTCTCTAAAACCGCGTCGGTCTTTCAAATCGGAGAATTGTCGGTCGGTCAACTTGAATTCGACGAACATCGGATCAAGTTGCGTAATGGAAAGCAACACCGCTTGCGCTCCGGTGGGACTGACGTAGTTACCGATGTCCACTAGATTTTTCGTGGTTTTACCTGTGATGGGGGAACGCAAGTCGGTATATTGCAAGTTCAATTCTGCATTGCGGATGGATGCGTTTGCACGGTCAATCGCCGCAAGAGCGATGTCGTGGGCCGCTTGCTGGGTTTGGTATTCTTCGATGGAGATGGTTCCTCTTTCAAGCAAAAGTCTTGACCGCTCCAAATTGGCTTTGGCAAGCGATGCTTGCGATTCGGCATTGGAAAGGTCGGCTTTGGCGGCATCAAGGGCGACCTCGTATGTGGCTCGTTCGATCAATGCCAGCCGATCCCCTTTTTTGACAATCGCACCGGGTTTGAAAAAGAGTTCTTCCAGATACCCGGAAACTCTTGCCCGAATTTCCACCGAGTTGTACGGGACAGTCTTTCCTTCAGTGTAGAGATAGATGGGCGCATCTTCGGTGCCGACGCGATCAACGATGACTTCCGGTATTGGGGGGGTAGGACTCGGACTCTTCCGTGCCTCCAATTTGAATGTATAGGATTTATTGTTATTCCATGTCATTGTTATCGATTCATCCGTCTTGCTGGCGATTTTGAATTCGATCTCGCCGATCATGTCAGCCCCCTTGTGTTTTGCATTGATAACGACGCTCTCGTCCCAGGTGAACGTGACCGAATGATCCGTTTTGCCGGCAACTTTGAATTTGACCTCGTCCACATCTCCATTTTCTTTGGTTTTTACATCGACGACGGTGTCCTCGTCCCAAGTGAGTGTTGCGGTGTTGTTCGTTTTGTCGGCGACTTTGAATTTGACTTCATCCGCACTGCCATTACCGGTTTTTCTGGTCTTTGTACCAATGACGATTGATTTGAATGCATCAGTAACCGGAGCGGTTTTCGTCACGGCTGACAAACGGAATTCGTATTCTGTACCTTTATCCAAATTATCGACGACAGCGGTGGTAACTCCCGTTGCGGAGTCGGTTTTCATGCTGGTTACTTTTGTCCATTTATCGCCGATTTTGCCTGTGCAACCGGTTAACAGAACTAACGAGAGACAGAACAGGCACGCGGAGAAAAAATGAGTGTTTCGATCAAACATATATTGCAAAATGGGACATTCCTACCGAAAGTTTAGACGATTCTATCTGAAAAAATCGGAAAAACAAGAGAGGATACCGCCGAAAAGGCGGACATCATGCGGACCGTACCGTCTGTTCTTTTCCGTTATTGATTTTTTTCTATTTCGTATTAGACTCATGTACATGTCAAGACGAACCCTTAAAGCGGCGGAAGCCATTCGGCAAATTGTCGGGATGGCAATTCTCACTGAAATTCAAGACCCCAGAGTCCAAGACGTAACCGTTGTGCGCGTTGAAGTTTCCGGTGATATGCAAACGGCAAAAGTTTACGTCTCTGTTATGGGGGACGATGCCAAGCAGAATCTCTGCATTAGGGGACTCAAATCGTGTGCTGGTTTTTTACAATCCAAAATTGCCAAACGTATGGAAACACGATACGTGCCGCATATCCAATTCGTCCTCGATCAGGGAGTGAAAAACCAACTTCTCATTTCTAAAATGCTCGAAGAAGAGTTTCCGCTCGAAAACGCCGGTGACGCTGGACAAGGTTCGGACGACGAGGAACAGGAGTGATACGACCGCTTTCCCTTGCATTGCAGGTCTGATACATCGTAACCGTTCACCGGGCGAGTTGTTGCACTTCCTCAAACGTCAACGCTGGTCGAAAACCCGGCTCATCCCGGAACTTCGCATGCAAACGTCCCCAATACGATGGATGAAATTGGCAATTCACGTCAAGCCAATTCGTGATGACCAGTTTCTCCGCTTCGCTTAACTTCAAATCGGGATGCGACTCCAAAAGTTTTGCCGTGTATTGATTCACCGCCGGTTCGTCCAACGACGTTTGTTTCCGACCGCTAATCATTGCCGCCAACGGACTCGATAACGCTCCCGTCCGATACGGCGGAATGTATTCGATGCCATTCTCCGCCGCATCCTCGTCCCGATGAAAACGATAACCCAACAGTTGCCGCTCCGTGCGAGCAATTTGATTCAGCGTATGATACGAAACACTGTACGTTGCCTGCGGTTCGCCACGCAAATCAAGATTGCCGAGCGTTTCCTTTCCGCCGTGACAATCGACGCAATGTTTATCCAAAATCGGTTGAATTTGCCGGTCGTAATCGAACACAAACTGCGCTGCCGTTTGCGTGCGCTGCGGCATCGGCATCGAGGCGGCACGCTGACTCGCCTTCGGCACACTGGCGGTATAAGGCGGCGAAACATTCGGCGTTTCGTGGCAACCGATACAACTCCGCACTTCGCCGGGGTTGTAATTCACATACGTCCGCTCCGTTTGAATCGCACAGTAATTCTCGTCCAACGCTTGGAAGTAAATCGCTTTTCCTGCCGGTACGAGGAAATGCGCACTGCCGTCCTCCTCGACCGGAACAACACCATGTTGAACCTTCACGCTTAACGAACCGGTGCCAATCGCACTGTGAGCATGTGTCGTGCCAGCATGGTCGTCGCCGTAACTTTTCCGTGCCGACCAGGGACGCGGAATCTGTTCGAGAATCCGAATGTATTTGACTTCGCCGCGATTAACATTCTCCATACCGGTATAAATATCGGTAACGATACAACGGGCAAGTCCTTGGGCGGCGAGTACCGGGTCGGTCGCTCTGCCGACGAGAACCGGTGGACGCTCCCTCGGCACCAGCGGATAGGGTTGCCAAACCGATACCGCCGGGTCTTTCAGTAACATCGTTTCTTTTCCCTGTCCATCGAGCAGTGAAATGTCGTAACCCGCCGGTGCCGACCATTCGAGTCCTTTCGGCTTGTGCGAAACAAGGAAAAGTTCGGTAGAGAGCGGATAAGGATTACGGAAAAGTCTGCCCGGCTTACCCGTGAAGTCGTGGAACCATTCACCCGCTTCGTTCTTGAAATGAAAGCCGTTATGATGGAACGTCGCCACATCATCGGTGATATACCGCATCGTACCCGGACTGCGGATATCCTTCGTGGTATCGACCACAATCACGGTGCCGACGGCATTGTTCGGACAGCAGTGCGACGCACCGAGCATCACAATTTTGTTCTGCTCATTCGGAATGCTCCTCGCTTGGATCATCGTTTCGGGATAGGAAATCGAGTTGCCATAGACTTCTGCCGAACCGGAACCGTCGGGATTCATACTCCAAATTGACTTGGCGTTGCCAGCCGACTTATCGACATACTCCCAGCGGTGATACATAATTCGTCCATCGGAAAGCAGTGTCGGCGTTGCTTCACTCAATGCACTATGAGAGAGCGGACGCATTCCGGTGCCGTCGCCGTTCATTCGGTACAGATTTTTGACGGTAAAAATATCGCTACTGTCGCATAACACGCTGAACTGACATCGGGTTGTCGCAAAGGCGATGCCGCCGTCCGGCAGATAGCACGGCTCCATATCATCGGTGCCGTGATGGTAAGCATCACGTTGATATTTCCGCACCAATTCGGCTTCGTTGTCTTCGGGAAACGTCAACTGCCGAAGGTTGGTGCCGTCAACATTGACTTCGTAAATCCGATAGCCGTCGCTGGCACCGCTCTTGAAGTCGAAGACAATTTTCTTGGCATCGAAGGAAATATCGAACCAGCCGACGACACCGCTTTGAGTTAATTCGGGAACGAGATCGCGCACCTTGCCGGTTTTCAAGTCGAGGACGCAAAGTCCGCCGCCCGGCATCCATCGGCTATTGACGTATTCGGTGTAAATGTGGTTGCCGTCGTAGGTCAATCGGCGGATGAAAAGCAGTTCCGAAATCCCTTGTTCGAGCAATGTCTTTGCCGCTTCGGCATTGAATTGGAACGTCGTTTGCTCGACTGCCGGTACTGCCGGCGACGGTGCAGGTCGTCCAAAATTTTTCGTGTATTCCTCGACGGAAGGATAAGGAAGCGGAGCATCCCGCACATGGAAAACAACGGTTCCGCGTTCCGAGCCGGTATCGAGACCGACTTTGGTTTCGAGCCGGGTGTATTTGCCGTCCAACTTGAAATGGAGCATCGACGGTGCGTGTGCCCAGTAGCCGAACTTCATTGTTTCTCCTGAAATAGAAAGCGGTCGGTCTTGATGGTTTTTGTCAATGAGAAGCGTTCCCCAGCCGACTTTTGCGTCTGTGGGTTTGAGCGTGGTGAGCCGCACGGCATTGCCGTTGGCATTGTAAAGTGTCGGTTCCCCCCAGATCGCCTGATCGCTGTCGTAGGAGTCGTCGCCGTATGTGGCGATCAGATAGAGATCGACCACGCCGGTAACATCGACGTTGAGTTGTACGGGTTTTTCACCGGGTTTGACCAGTTCCGTTTCCAGCGGTTCAAAGGCGAAAGCGGTAGTGCAAAGCAAAAGAAAGACGAACAGAGAGCGGATCATCGCAGAGTCCTCCGGTGAAGTTACGGGTGAATGAGTTCATGGTACACATTTGGTAACGATTCGTCAATCGGCGTGTGGTCGCATCCGTGCATTGAATCTTCAGGAGCAAATCAAATTTGTCGATACAGTTGCCGAGAGGTAATGTACGACTCAACACCTCGGGGAACCTGAAAACGAATGCTTTCCCCGGCAACGACTTGACTCCGAATATGTGTCGAAGAAATACCGATTTGCGGCATCGTTACGGCAGAATAGCGGATTTCGTCCAATCGGTCTGGGGAAACAATACCGCCCAGTGCCGCAAAATAGGGAAGCGGTGTTTCCGGTCGCATCACGACCAACGGCAGCGCAAGTTTGCAAATTTCGCTGACTTCATGCCAGTTCGGCAAATCGTTGAACATATCTGCCCCCATCAACAGAAAAAGTTGCGGTTCGACCAACGCAAACGACCGGTGGAAGTATTGAAGCGTTTCTACCGTGTAACTTGTTTCCTGTCGGTCGGTTTCATATCGGCTTACCATAAATTCATCGCAACCGATGATTGCCGACTCGATCATGTTGAGTCGGTCTTCCGTGGAAGCATGGTAATGTTCCTTACCGGAGCGGTGCGGCGACATACCAGTCGGCACAAAAAAAACACGATCCAACTCCGCCTGCCGAAGGCAATGCTCCGCCAGCAAAAGATGTCCCAGATGAATCGGATCAAATGCTCCGCCGTAAATACCGTATCGTACCATTGTTTTTTGCAGGAGCAGCGTTCACCGCCGCTCCCGAATTGTTTGCAAGGCTTTATGAATTGCAGGTTTTAATTCCTCGTGCCAACGTTTCGTCCTTTCTTCGTGATACTGGACATCAATCGTCTTGTATCGCTCGAAATAAATTCTTTCCGCTTCTTCGGCGGCTTTTTCGATTACCGGCAACTGAGACGGCACTGCAATTTTTTCAACCGCTTGAAATGCCGGTATGATCTGCGCATGAACGTATTCTTTCCAAACCAACAATCCCGGCACATCTTCCGGTAAACCAACCTCTCCCAAAATGTCATAGCCCCACCCATCATATTGTTCACGTATTGCCAAAGCCAACTCACGAAGTTCTTTTGGTTCAGCCTTGGTGATGTCAACCAACGCAAACAAATCGCTAGAGAACCCACTTTTTTGTATACGAGATTCCCATACCATATCGAAAATAAGCGGATAAATCGGCGAGCCCATTTCGCCCAACCTTGTTTTGATGGGTTCGGGACCATTGTTTCTTTGTCCAACGATTCGAAGCAGATGCCGCAGTTCCTCTTCTGTGTAATCGTCAGCATTGGTCGATTGCCGATCCACTAATTCCCTATGCCATTGAAACGTTTCCTCGATACACTCCATCGGCGGACGACCGGGCGTGTCGTATTTCGTGTATTTCAAGTCCAGTGCAATATCGACCAACAAAACCGGTACTCCGTAAGTGTAGCCGTTTGGCTCATGTTTTGCACAACGAATTGCCGATTGAATCGCTTCAATGGCACCGGCTTTGTCGCCGTTCTCGAACTTCGACTTTGCAATCGCCTGCCAAGCATAGACTTTCAGTTGAGCATCATTTTTGACTTCGTTCAGAAATGCTTCGATAAAATCGTACTTTTTCAATGCGACGAGGGTATCGGCATACGTTCGGAATCCCTGATCGTTTGAAAACGTAACCTTCTGTTCAAAACTTTTTCTTGCTCCTTCGAAATCTTCAAGCCAAATTTGTGCCAAGATCGTGGGATCGAAAATATCCCGCCTTTTACTCCATGCCTTATCTTCATCAAGTTTGTCTATCATTTGGATTGCCCGATCAACGAATTCACGGCATAGTTCCTTGTCGCCGATTCGTTTCGTCGCTTCGAAAAGACCTTCCAAAAACGTTTGCAAAACAACGTTATGGTCGATTGACTCGGAAAGTGTCATAACATTTCGCAATATCTCGGCGGCACCGGCTTTATCGCCGCTCTTCGCAAGAGCAACAGCAAGATCGCAATAGATGAGCGGCGAACCCAAGTCGTCGTGCAACGGTATATCTTTTTCGATCAATGCTCTGGCGGCATCCATCTTCCCCAATGCAACCATGATGTTTGCCAAAGCGTTGACCGGATAGAATTGCCGCCACTCACCGACGTATGTTCGTTCATGCTCTCCATAATACGTTTCGGCTTTGCGGAGCGTTTCTTTTGCCCAATCGGCTTTGCCGAGTTCAATTTGAATTGCCGCTACGGCGCAAATCGAATTGGTGCTGCCTATTGTTCCCGACATATAAATCCTAGTTTTCGAAAGTTTTCCGATGGCTTGATCGAACAATGCTTTGGCTTCGTCAGCCTTGTTTTCTTTGAGTTGATCGACCGCTTCCCAGACTTGATCGGGAATCGTATGACCGTAAAAAATAGTATCGGCAAGCGGTCTGTCGCAGTATTGAGTTTGATGATATGCCGTATGCTGCGCAAAAATCGTCTGCAATTTCGGGTCGAAGTGCCCTTTTTCATCTTTCGGAAAAATGTCGTATAATTTTTTTTGGTCTGCCAGCAACTGTTCGGACCAAGTGTTTTTTTCATCAGATTGTTCAAGCAACTTTCGGCGTAATACCTCGATTTCGTCCCAGCGGTTTTCGCTTCCCAGTAAAGCAAAAGCCTTGTGCCAGTGATAGTAATGCACATTTTTGGGGAAGAAACGATCCATTTTGACGAGGTCAGTAAATTCTCCTTTCTCGAAGGCGTGTTTTGCGACAATCGGTACAAAGTCGGAGTAGGCATGTTCGGATTGCCCTTGGTCTGAACCTTGATATTTTTCAAGGTATGCGAACATGCAGTCGTATTCGCCCTGTTCCGCAAGGTACTTGGCGATTCGCTGTTGGAACACCGGTTTAATTGTTCCGTCAATACCGCCGGGAATGATTTCCACAAACCTTTGAGTTGCTTCACGGAACAGCGCATCGGCATCGGGAAAGTCGGGTTCCGAAGCATAAAGCGAAAAGGAGAAGAGCGTCAGCAGACCGATACAGCAACCATGCGGCACGAAAGACGATTTCATCTGGTACTCCTTACATAAATTTAAAGTTCATTATAGCCGCTTGACGAACGATTGTCAATCTCTGCTGTCTTCGACCATGCAAGTCGGGAGCGTAACAACGTGGAGCAATCGAATATTTAGTCGGTACACTGTGTCAGAGCCCGTCGCATAAGCAAGGGTCGAAAGTGCCAACTTTTGCTGACGATTGTTGTCGCACCGACACACTCGCTTGTATCAATAGACGTTGCTTGACATCGAACAAAATTTTTATGCACCCTCCAAGGATTCCAGAAGTTCTCGAACAATTCCGGATTGTTTCTTGGTCATCACCGAACCCTGCACGTTGAGGAAAAACTCGCCGAATAGATCGTAGGAGGACAACTTTTCCACCGTTTCAACATCGGTAGTGATTGTCCCCAAGTCAACGCTTGTACGTGAGTTCTCGAAGTCGAGATTCATAATGTTCGGATAGATACTACGGAGTTTGCTCATCGGATCAACAATTTCCGCTTCATCGGTAAGGATCACACGCAGATAATCGTCTTTGTTCGCAAGCGAGACGATTTTTTCACTCATCAGTGTTTCGATTTCCCCTTTGATTTCACGCATATCATGGAGCGGGACAAGAGGGAGCGATTCGATTTTTTGCATTCCTTTTTCCCTTAATTCGACGGCGGTAACTGACTTTTCCTGTCGCCATTCCGAGAACGAATACTTAGTCGGCGAACCGCAATAGCGAATATGCTTTGCGCCAACGCTTTGGTTGCCGTGCAGATGTCCGAGAGCGGCATAGTCAAATCGTTCGATCAGTCCCGCATCCACGGCATCGAGTCCCCCCACGGCGTTTAACTCGGATTCGGAACGGATAGGGTTCACACCCGACTTGGTATAAAACTGGTGCGACACCAATACATTACGGGCGGTGTCATCTATTTCCGTCGCTTCCAATGCCGCCGCAACGGCATCTTCATGGCTTTCGATCTCTTTCTCGTCAAACATTCCGCGTACCGAGGAAGGCTTGATGAACGGCAAGAGCCAAAAATTCACCTCGCCATACTCATCGGACAATACGATTTTATGGATTGTTCCATCGAAAGTACCGTAAAAAAATAATTGGTTTTCCAACAAGAGTCGGCTTGCGTAACTCATCCGTTCCGGCGAATCATGATTGCCGGAGATGAGCAACACTGCCACGTCCAGTTTTGCGAGGTCGGTAATGAAATCATCGAACACCGACACGGATTCGGTACTCGGCACGGCGCGGTCATACACATCTCCGGCAATGACAACGGCAGAGGGACATTCAGTTTTGATGTATCCGATGATTTGTGCAAAGGCGTGTTTTTGTTCCTCGATCATGGAGAATCCATTCACGTTTTTGCCGATATGTAGGTCGGATAGATGGAGAAATTTCATAAAAGGTTGTACCCGCTCTTTCGTATTGACGATCTGATACTCACCCCATACACATGAAGACGGTAAAATTTGGTCTTCCCGACCAGAGGATATTTTCGTCCCTGTCGAGAATGTTGCTGAACAGGGATTCCGTGTCCATCGGGGCGGTGTGGAAAAAGGGGATGCGCTAAAATCCGTGTGCGCCACCGTATTATACAGCAAACGGCAAGAAAATGCTCGTTACTGCCAGAACGTTTTTTCGAGACTCATTAATGCGCCCTTATACCCTTATTTTTGTCTCATCATCAGGATATAAGGGCGCAGAGAAGAGAGTGACTCATACTACCAAGGGCTTTTCGCAATCTTACGATTGCGGCTCTGCTTCCTCTTCTGCCGTCTCCGCCGCCGACACAATCGGCGGCTCTCCGTTGCTGTCCGCTCCTTCGATTTTCGGAATCCGCTTGATGGCAACGAGCGTGTCTCCTTCGTCGAGATTCATCAAACGAACTCCCTGCGTGTTGCGTCCCACCACTCGTATATCCTTCACTGCAATCCGCTGAATCTGTCCCTTTGCGGTTATCATCATCACTTCGTCTTCGTCCCGAACCCGGCAGATGCCGATGACCGAACCGTTGCGTGCCGTCGTCTTGATGTCCTTCAAACCCAAACCACCGCGACGCTTCGTCGAGTAACGCATGCCGCCGTCGTAACTGTCGTCGGTGTCTTCCGGTTCGTCCGCCGGAGACCACCCCTGCCCCTCCACAGGAGGGGAATTATCTTCGTTCCCCTCCTGTGGAGGGGTGCCCGTAAGGGCGGGGTGGTTTC
>Ga0082212_10002754_pt1 | contig 25323 bp, 18 predicted proteins | sample TergutNt197P3_FD_71548 | JGI IMG/M metagenome (GOLD analysis project Ga0082212, IMG submission 71548) | Neocapritermes taracua P3 segment gut microbial communities from Petit-Saut dam, French Guiana - Nt197 P3 | ecosystem: Host-associated > Arthropoda: Insects > Digestive system > Gut ...
CCCACGTTGAAATCGCCCGTAAGGTGCATCACGTTGAAACACGCTGTTTTGTCATACAGATTTTCAAATGTATAGGTTATGTTGCCGATGGCCGACTCGCTTCCGAGCGTTATGTACGGTATGTCGTTTTCGTCCTTTCTCCCGACCCTCTCGCCGCTCCCGCTCAAAAACGAAAGCACCGTGTCGCGCTGATAGAAGAAGCCGTATCGGTCGTTCTCGTCCATTTTGCCGTCGCCGTCCAAATCCTTTGACACTTCCTTTGTCATCGAAAAAAACTTTTCGAGGGTCCAGTTCCCCTCTTTTACGAGCGTGTACGGGCTGTCGAGCGCGTTGTCTGAAAGCAGTTTTTTGTTGAACACGATGACGCCCGTGGCCCCGTTGTCCGATATCGTTATGTCGCTGCACACCATGAAGCGCTTGTTTAATATCGAAAGATCGGCAACGGAGTTCTGGTCCCACCACGGGTTTCCGAAATTTATATACCCAAGCGCGTTCAAATCGATTATCGTGCCGCTTGCGCCCAGGCTCTGATAGGCCTGCATACGGCAAAGCATCGCGTCATATGCGTCGTCGCCCGCCTTCACCGCTTTGTTGAGCAAACTGTTGGCGTCCCCCTGCCCGGCCACGTTTATTTCCGCCATGACGCAGTTGAACCTGTCCTCCATCGCCTTGTTTCTGTTGTATGTCGCGTCATTTAGCGCTTCCCCCGTCAATTGCTCCACGAGTATGTCGTACTGCATCCCCCAGATGGCTTCCCCGTCGGGCGTCCCCCGCATCCCGCCCCAGTTCGAAGTCAGGAAAGTGACGGTTTTGCCCTCCATGTCGATGTTGGGCAAATTCATCAGCGCCTCCGCGGCTATGTCGGGGTTGTCCTCCTGCTCCTCGATTTCGTCCTGTTTGGCCCTGTCGACGGGCGCGTTGTCGCCGCCGCCCCCTGCGGAGCCGCAGCCGCAACACAATGCCAAAGCCAAAATCAAAGCGACGAACAGATATGCATGCCTGTGTTTCATATTATTTCCCCCTTTTTTGTAAATCATGCCAAATTCACCCGATTGTCACGATGCTGTCTTCGCCCACTGTGAGATAATCTTTGGCTGCCAGATTCTGCACGAGCGTACCCTCGGCCTTAAATGTGCCGGGGCTTATCACCCTTGCATAGTAGTAATATGTGCACCCCTTGTCAAATCTCCCGTTATAGTCGTAGAATGTTATTTTCTGCCCCTCGACCGTGCAGTAGCGGTAATAGCCGTACCCGAAATCCGGGGCATCTTCGATTTTCGCGGAACCGCTGACATATTCGAGCCCGGAGGGCAGATAGTCGGTCACGCAGTACGAGCCGTCTATCGCCTTTTTTGAATAATCTATCCAAATCTGGACGCGCACCAGATCGCCCTGCTTGAAGCTTTCGCCGCTGTTTTTGTATTCATTGGCCTCATAATAACGGCGCCGGACCGTCACGTCGCTGTCGGTTTCGCCTATTTCCGTCATTGGTTTTTTGTACACCGATACCGCGCCGACGCTGCCGGTCACCTCGAGCAGCTTGAAGCCGGTCATGTTTTGAGCGGGAATTTTCAAGGTGTAGCTGCCGCCGCCTCCCAGCTCCCGGGTGAATTCTTCTCCGAACAGCGTGTATCTGATGGCGCCTTTGGCATCGGTCCGCTTCGCTATTTCTTTTTCGATATGCGACAGTTTTTCGATATTTATCAATATGTCGGTCGCGCGGTTTTTGAGGCAGTACTGATACAGCCCCTCTTTTTCCGGTTTGTCGAGCATCGCGGCGAGCAGGTTCGCGGCGGAGGTCGCCTCTAAGATATCGTCCTGGTCCGCGCCCGTGTCCAATCGCCAATAGGGCTTTATTTGCTCCAGTTTCGGGGCGATCCGCTCATCGTACAATTTGGAAGCGGCTTCGAGTTCGCCCAAGGCGCAGTAAGCGAGCGCGATGTACACCGCGTCTTTTGGCGAAAGATCGTCGAGCTGCGCGTAATTGCCCAGATCCAAAAGCACAGGCTGGGCAAGCATCGCAAGCCCGTAAAGCGCGCACATTTTGTTTTCGGCGTTCTCGGTTTCGTAAATCGCGTAGAGATAATTTTTCAGCGAATTTATATTGATTTCGTCTTTGATGTACGGCATCAGCTTCACCGTGGTCTCAAGATCGCTTTCCGCGTGCGGCAGAATGGATATCCCCCCGTTTGCCTGCTGATACCTTTTCGGGTCGAAATTGATGTTGCAATAGCTCAAATATGCGTCGGGGAAATACTTTCGGATGATTTTGTCCGCTTCGCGGTGCGCCAGCATCTTTTCGATCCTGTCGCCGCCATAGGCCCCGCGGCGAAGGGAAAGCAGTTCATGCAAAAACGCGCCCCTGCCCCGGTCCGTGAACGTGATGTTGGCAAGCCCGCCGCTCCCGACCTTGAACACTGTGTCAAGGCTCACGTCGTAATACGCCGCTTCGTCGATTTCGCGGTATGTTTCAAGCACCTGATATGTATGCTTGACTGCGTCGCTTGTTTTGTTTTTTACCGTCGCCTTGACGATAAGGGAGTGCGCCCCTTCTTTTTTCATTTCCCAGAGCGGTATGTTCACGCGCTCAAACGCCGTTCCGCTCGCTTTGTATTTCACCCCGGGCGCATTTTCGTCCCAAACCTCGAAATCCACGGTCTCTCCGCCGTTCAGGCTCGTGCCGTATGCATTGACGCCGATTGTGGGAATATCGCCGACCAAAAATTCGCTGTTCAAAGCATAGCTCAAAAACATCGGATTTGTCACGATTATGTTTTGCACGCCGTTTCCCGCGCATAAGTCGCCGCTCACAGCCGACATGGTGAGCCGCCAGGATGTTATGTTGTCCGGCAGGGTGAAAGCATATTTGGCCTCGCCTTGCTTGTTTGTTTTCAGCGTGTCAAAAAATGCGGTGTCCCGAAATGTCTCCCTCAAATATGTGTCGTCGCCGCCCCCGCCTCCTCCGGCGTCGGGCGAAGCGGCCGGGGCTTCGGGGGCCGCTTCTGCGGCCATTTCGTCTTCCAATTCCAATGAGGGCGCATAGGCTCTGTGCGTGGACGCGGAAAATCTCAGGCCCGAGCTCACATTGCGGTACAGCGAGGCGAGCGTATCCACATTGTAGTCCCTGAGCGCGAACAGCGCCTCGTCCACAATGCTCAGATTCACATTCGCCTCTTTCGGCTTTCCCTTTGCGTCCCTCGCCGTGACGGTGATCGTGCAGGTTTCCCCGGGTTTGTAGGTCTCCTTGTCGGAGGCCGCGGTCAGGGTCAAGTCGTTTTTTGAATAATCGAAGCGGATGGTTTTGCTCATGTAGTAATTCGACTGATAGTTGTATCCGTTGAAGTAGTACACCGAAACGGTGATATTTGGGATGTGCTCCGCCGAAAACTCGAAGCTGTACGGATTTTTGCCCGCTTGCCAGCTCTGTATCCCGCGCTGCATGGTCAGGTACAGAAAGTTGCCCTTGGTTACAGCGTCGGTCCCGCGCTTGAGCGTCAGGCTCACTTCTTCGCCTATGTCATAGCAATCGTCGCCGCCGTCCAAGAAATAACTGTTTGAATTGGCGTTGTGCCAGTAACTCGAGTAATCATAACCTATATAGGCGGTTTCCGTGATTTTGCGCCCGTTTGTGTCGGTGCAGCTCACCCTCGCGAAATAGCTTTCGTATAGGCGGCCGGGGACGGTGAAGTTTTTTCCGGCAGTTCCATCTTTGTCCGTGACCAGCTCAAAACGCTCGATTATTTCCTCTTTGCGCACATACCTGTATGTCGGCCTGGATTTCTTTTCGATATAGTCGTAATACTGCCCGGTTTCCACTTTGTCATAAGAAACCCTGTAAATCTCGGCCGACAGGGATTTGCCCGCGACCGGCGCGTCCAGATAGTCATGATAATGCGCGGCGGTCCCGTCGTTGATCCTGTCCAAGGTTATCGAATTCACATTTACCGCAAGCTCCGCTTTCCCGTCCTTTCGTTTTGCCTGTACGCCGACTTCGATGTCGTTGACGAACACGCGGACAGATGAGCTTTTTGCGGTCCTCCCGATTTCGGGAAGCGTGGCTTCGACGTTAAAATTAAGGCTTGTCTGGCCCTGCGCGTCAGCCGCCGGGGTTATTTTTTCCGACACTTCGATGATCCCGTCCAAATCGGTCTTCGCCTCGCTGTTTGTGGAATTCGCCAAGCTGTATCCCCAAAGCCTGTATGAAACCTCCAGATCGGCCACGGGCGTCCCTTCGAAAAATCCCGCTTTGGCGCCAAAATTTACCGTATCGCCCGCGAACGCCGCCTTTTTGTCCGCGGACACCTCGATTTTATACGGCGGCTTGACATAATCCTGCACTGAAAAGTATGTGCTTCCCAAAACGATGTCGCCGTGGTATACGGTGAGGTTGTATGAGCCCGCGTCTAAATTCGGAAGCTTCATCTCATCCGAATAGGCACCGTCCGCGACTGCAACGGTCTGTTTTTGCAATATGTCCCTTGTGCCGTAATAGCCGTAGCCGTACCCCAAGGTCAAAACGGCGGTCACGGTTTTGATCTGCTCGCTTCTTTGGCGGTCTTGCGCAAAACCGAAAAACGAAACGGCGTCGTCGCCTTTGAACAAAGTGCGGTCGAGCTGCAAAGCGGTCCAATACGCCTCGTTCGCGTTTTTTGCGCTGTATCCGTATCCGCGATACAGCCAAACGCATGTCTTGCCGTCGGCTGCGGTGATTGTGAATTGTTCGCTGTCGTCGCGCGTGGCTGCAAGCGTCCTGTCGATTACCGCTATCCCGGCGGCGTCCGTTTTGTATGTTTTGCCCTCTTTGAGATCCCGCACGGCCGCGCCCGCGGAGGCTTTCCCTGTGCTTATGTCGTTTACCCACAAAATGGCTTTTTCGCCGTCGGCCACGACCTGCACGGGCAGGTCGTTTATCTGCAGGATCATCTGGTCGCGGGAATCGCCGAGTTTCGCATCGATCAAATAAAATCCCTGCGGCAGCTTGTCGGGAAGCGTAAGGTAGCTTTTGTTTTCGTCGTAATTGTCCTTTGCTTCAAAGGACATGATTTTGGTCAAAGCGCCCGCTTCGACGAAGTCGTCCTCTTTCGCGTAGCGGGACCAGCTCGGTTTGCCGGTCAGCATCTCCACGGCCTCGACAGCTTTTTCGACAGATCCGAATTTGTACACGCTCACTTTGGCCTTGGGCAGTTTGCCTCCATATGCATGGTAAATCCGGAACCCGACTATGGGGGCCTCGATGGTCGGCAGCTCCGCGTATTTGGAATAAAAATATACGGATTCGGAATATTTCGGAGCTGTATACGAGGGTTCGGCTTCGGTTTCAAAGGCGAACACATAATCTTCGGCCAGCGCCTCGTTTGTCCCGTCAAGCCCGAGCCCGGCTTTTATCGTCACGTTATACACCGTTTTGTAAGCAAGCGCCTCGGGAACAAAGACGGCTGTTTCTTTGTGGTATTCAAATCTCCCCTCGACAAAAGGGGATATGGAAAAATAGTCGTCGATGGGCGCATAGCCTTCGCTGGAAAAGTTTATCTCTATCCCGCTGTTTTTGGGCACGTTTGTGGCTTGGTTTCGCGGGAAGCCCGATGTCACCTGAAATTTTTTGGCGGTCTGGAACGCCCAGGTGATATCGTTTTTGCCATCGTCGCGCCTGAGCCTGAATATGTACAGGGAATTGGGCGACAAGGGCGCGGCGGGGGTGACCAAAAACTCCGTTTCGCTTTTTTGCGAAATTTCCGGCGGGAGCTGCCCGTCAATCGACAGCGCGGCGGCGATTTTTTCAAGTTTGGTTTTTTTGGGGGTCGTGAGCAAAAAGGCGCTTTTTTCATCGACTCCCGTTTTGCCGTACAGCTCCGGCACGAGCGTATATCCGTCTTTTGCCGGCGGCGCGTCGGCGGCGTTTGCGGGGATAAAGCAGCACAACATAGAAAACACCAAAAAATATGAAATGATTCTTTTCATCAATATGACCCAACCTTTCAAAAGCGATATATGCATTTGTCAGCTTAGACGCGGCAGCCAAAGATAATGTTCCATATGAGCTCTATTTTTGATCAAAAAATATTCCGCCGAAATACGGCATATCCGCTTCGTTTGAATCGTCGCAGCGCCCGAAATGATCGTAATGGAACCTTGTCATCCTGAACCTCACGCGGCCCGTGATCCTGTATTTCACATATATGGCCCCGGAAAAATCCGACAAAAGCTTCGTGCCGGCGTTATTTAGCCTACGAATCGAGTTCGCTTCTATTGCATCTATGACAATCTGGCATTTCGAATCTTCGCGGCCGATAAAGCATAAAGACACATTTGCGGCATTTTCCCCGATGTCGATGTCTATCGTCTCATGGAGTCCCATATCTCCGCCGACCGATTTGATTTTGGCGTAGGCGGGCAAATTTTTGGAATACGGGGCTTTGCCGTCTGCGCCGACGTATTCCGCTGTCCCCGAGGGGGGCATGGGCGCGCCGCTGTCGTTTGGGTCCGCTCCCGAAGGCACGATGACCGCGCCGTCCTTCGCGGCGAGGCCGAGCCTCAAAAATCCCCCGGCCTCCACGGGGACGCCGCTTTGCCTCAGACGCAGGCCGTCAAGCGTGTTGCCGTACAAATCGACGGCGGATATATCCGACCATTCCTCCGGCAGTTTCCACCTTTTGGCTTCATATCCGCTGTCGCTCCAGGCCATTATTTCCCTGTTTGTCTTCCAGAGCTCGGGGACGAACATATCGCCCCCCTGACGGATATGATGCCCGTCTTTTGTCACGCTCACGCTGCCGTTTTCGACAAAACTTTTCACGCCTTCCGAAAAAGTCACGCATTGGGCTTTTTTGTCATAGGAGAGCCTGAGCAGCCTGTTCTGATAATGCCACAAAAGCGTGGAATAGCAAAAATCCCTGAAAAGGTTGTTTTCCCATTCGGGGATGTTTTCATCGTTTGTGTAGTTGTATCCGAACTCCCCTTGATTTGTCGCGCCGAACAAAAGCGCCTCGTTTGAAAAGCGCAGGGCTCCGGGCGTGTAATCCGCCGCGTCTTCGCCGTCCTGCCGGCCTCCGTGTCCGCCGCACATTATATATGCCGGGACTTTGGTTTGATCGACTTGCGCGCTGTCCCCGCGGTCGAAGCTGAGGGCGAGAAACTGCATTCCGTAGTCGTATTCCGGTCTCGCAGTCGCCACGAGCTCGCAGGATGTGTCAAGGCCATAGGTCTCCTTTATCCAAGCCATGTTTCGCCTGAGCGCGGCCACGTCGTCTTCTTTCGTGTAGCCGTGCCAAGGGCTGTCGTCGGCGGTGTTCCAGTCGTTATGCACGCAGCCGGTGTTCAATACCTCCGGAAATGTTTCTATGAATTCCGCGAATCGTCTTTGAAACATTCCCGCTTCGAATTCTTTTCGCAGGTTCACCCTGCCTTCCCAATAGCCGTATGACTTGATCTTTCCCCGCGAGTCTTTGCAGAGCAAGTCGAGCTCGGCATATGTCTGCCACAAAGGGCTGTGCTGCTGGGCGAGCGCGAAATCCAAGTGAAAAGAAACAAGCGTGCTGTATTTTTTCGCCTCGGCCATCAGCCAGCGTATGGCGTCGTCGGCCGTTTTTCCGATTGAATCGTCGGCAAAGTCATCGTTTGTGGCGGCAAAAGATGGAAACTGCGTGTCCCACGTGGCTTTCCCTTCGACATATTTTTGCCAGCCGCAAAGCAAAATCACCTTTGGAATGCCCCGCGTGACCCTGTCGATTTTTTTGATCTGCTCCAGCGTTTTTCTGACGCTTGCGGGCCCGAAGCGGAAACCGAGATAGTACGGCGGCCCGTATTCGACCAGATGCCACTGGTATATATAGTATTGGCTCCATTCCCTTGCCCACGGGTACAGCGGGTATTTGTAGTCTATTTTCATTTTGTGGCCTCCGGCTTCACATAGCCTTTTTCGATTCCCTCATTCACCGCATATTCGACATATTCCCATAACTGGGGCAAAGCGGTTTTCACCGGTTTCATGCGGTTATAGATTTTATCGGCGGAAACTTTATGTTTTTCCCATGTATAGCCGCCTGATAAATGGATATTATGAAGTGACTGCAAGCGGTCGATGGCGGATGCGAATATCGCGTCGGGCGTTTCCATTTCCTCAAATTCTTCCCACAAAGCGCGATATTCCGCCATTTGTTCATCCGGAAGCAGCGAAAACAATCTGTTTGCCGATTCCTTTTCGCGTTCTTCTTTGCTTTCATTGCCTTTCACATCATACGCGAAGGTATCGCCCGCGTAAATTTCAACCAAATCATGAACTAAAGCCATTTTTATCACGCGGTCGATGTCGACGCCGCCGATTTTGCAATATTCATGCAATGTCATGGCTGTCAGCGCGAAATGCCATGAATGTTCCGCGTCGTTTTCCCGGCGCGATCTATCCGCAAGCCTTGTCTGGCGAAAGATGTTTTTCATTTTATCGGCTTCAGACAGGAAATTGAGCTGTCTTTTTAATTTGTCGGTCATCGCTTTGCCCCTCCTTGTACATGATCTAACGTCAGCAGTATATCATATCGGCGCCGTTTTGTCAATGATTGAGCATAACATAAATTACAAAAATAATGATTGGCGGTTGAAATGTCGATAAAGATGTGATATAATACAGGGGAATTTGCGATAAATTCCGGTTTGAAAGGAAAAATTTTATGTGGACTGAAAGCAGGCTCGACGAATTGTTGACGACGCCCTCAAAGCGCCTTGTGGGCGATATGGAAAAAATCGAAGGCGATATAGCTGTCATCGGGGCCGGGGGCAAAATGGGACCCAGCCTCTGCGTTTTGATCAAAAACGCCGCAAAAAAAGCCGGGACAGATTCAAAGGTGACTGCGGTTTCGCGTTTCACCGACGCGGCCGCCGTCAATTTTTTGAAAGAAAACGGCGTGGACACGATAAACGCCGACTTGCTGGAAACCGGCGCGCTGGAAAAATTGCCGGATATGCCAAATGTCATTTACATGGCGGGGCGCAAATTCGGCACAAGCGGGCAGGAATATCTGACTTGGGCGATGAACGTTTGGCTTGCCTCGCGGGTGGCCGAGCGTTACAGAAACTCGCGGATCGTCGTTTTTTCATCGGGCAACGTTTATCCCCAAATGCCCGTCATATCGGGCGGGGCGGTCGAGGATACGCCCCCGGATCCGATCGGCGAGTATGCGATGAGCTGTCTTGGGAGAGAACGCGCATTCGAATATGCGGCGCAAGTTTTCGGCACGAAAATAACGATGTTCCGCCTCAATTACGCCGTCGATTTAAGATACGGCGTATTGTCCGACATTGCGCAAAAAATTCTTGCCGGCGAGCCGGTTTCGCTCAAAATGCCCGCTTTCAACTGCATTTGGCAGGGCGACGCCAACGAGACAGCCGTGCGGAGCCTACGCTATGCCGACTCGGACGTGTTCTATCTGAATGTCACGGGAAAAATCGCCTTGGTTTCTTCGGTTGCGGAGAAACTGGGGAAGCTGTTTGGCAAAGTCGCATTTTTTTGCGACGGGGAGCAAGAAGAAGCGCCGGGCAAAGCCCTCTTGAGCAACAGCGCCAAAATGGCGGCGCTGTTCGGCCGGCCGGCCGTTTCCCTGGAAACGATGATCGAGTGGCAGGCGGAGTGGATTCTGTCGGGCGGACGCTCGCTTGGCAAGCCCACGCATTTTGACGAAAAAAAGGGAGAGTTTTGATTCATGGAAAAAATGAGGAGCGAAGCTGGAAAAATTTTGGACGAGGGCGCGGTGATTCCGGCGATCCCCCTGGCTCTCGACGAAAACAGGAAATTCGACGAACAGCGGCAAAGAACGCTTGTCAGGTATTATCTGAACGCCGGGGCGGGCGGAATAGCCGCGGCCGTGCATACCACGCAGTTTGAAATCAGGCTGCCCGAAGTGAATCTGTTTCATGCAGTCGTCAAGACGGTCATAGACGAAATCGAAACATTTGAAAAGCAAAACGGCAAAGCCGTCGTAAAAATAATCGGCGCATGCGGCAAAACCGGGCAAGCCCTTTCGGAAGCCCGCTATGCCGCCGAGCTTGGCGCCGACGCCGTCCTTTTGAGCCCCGGCGGGCTCGGCGATCTGAGCGAGGACGAAATGATCGAACGGACAAAAGCGGTCGCCGCGATCATTCCTGTCATCGGGTTTTATTTGCAGCCCGCCGTGGGCGGGCGCAGGTTTTTGGCCGGATACTGGAAGCGTTTGGCGGATATTGAAGGCGTGGCGGCCATAAAATGCGCGCCGTTCGACCGTTACCGGACCATTGAGCTTGTGCGCGGGGTCGCATTGTCCGACAGGCGCGATGAAATCGCGCTGTATACCGGAAACGACGACAATATCCTCGTCGATCTGCTCACAAAATATGAAATAAAGGTCAATGGTAAAATAATAGAAAAGCGCTTTGCGGGGGGGCTTTTGGGCCACTGGGCGGTATGGACGAAAAGCGTCGCGGATTTGTTCGAAAAAATACGCGCATACAAAAACTCGGGGGATATCCCCGCCGAACTGCTTACGTTGGCCGTGAAGATAACCGACGCGAACGCCGCTTTTTTTGATGCGGCCAACGATTACGCGGGCTGCATTCCCGGCGTGCACGAAGTGCTGCGGCGGCAGGGGATTTTTGGGGGCATATGGTGCATAGATCCCGGGCAAACGCTTTCGCCGGGGCAGGCTGCGGAGATAGACAGGGTCTATGCCGATTACCCCGAACTTAACGACGACGATTTTGTCAGGGCTCATTTGCGCGAATGGGAAGTAAAATAATTCGGAATCATCCCTCTAAGCAGTATTTCTAAATTATTAACATAAACTCAACAAATTGACACTCTCATACCATTGACGAAATGGAAAAAATATGATATAATGGATACACAAAAAAACGAAAAGAGGAAAGTGTATGACATATATCGAATTGATGGAAAAATTTCCGACAGAGGAATCAGTAATCGAAGAATATATAAAGATACGATATCCGCACGGGATATATTGCAGCCGATGCGGAGGAATAAAGGTATATCAGGAACATAAGCGACCAAAACTGTTTCATTGCAGTTCATGCCACACAAATTTTTCGCCGTTTGCCGACACCATGTTTGAGAAGTCATCGACCGACCTAAGAAAATGGATGTTTGCGATACACTTGTTTCTGAACGGAAAAAAGGGCATATCGGGCTATCAGCTACAGCGTGAGATAGGCGTAACGTACAAAACGGCGTGGCGAATGCTGAAGGAAATCAGAATTTCAATGGGTCACAGCATATCGACCGAGTTTGTGGAAGCGATAATCGAAATGGACGAGTGCTACATCGGCGGCAAACCGAGGAAGGGCAACTCTCATAATAATGATAGTAATGATAATGATGATAATACTAAGAATCCCACGTCAACGGAAAACAAACGTGGAAGAGGAACGAATAAAACTCCTGTTATCGGCGTTTTGAACAGAACGGATAAAAAGGTACACGCCAAAATTGCCCTGCCAAACAAGGAAGGCAAAAAGCTGACGGCAAAACAGCTAATCGAAATATTAAAGGCGGTGGCGAAGCCGAAAGATAACAATACTGTCATTACAGACGAGTTCAAAAGTTACAATCCGCTTGCACGGAACAAATACATCCATTTGGTAATCAACCACAAAGAGATGTATTCGGACGGGAACGGGAAGCACACAAACAATATCGAGAGTTTTTGGGCTAATTTGAAGCGAGCGGTTTACGGCATCTACCACCACATTTCCGTAAAGCATATGCAAAAATACATCGATGAATTTTGTTTCAGGTACAACAACAGGGAAACGGATATGTTCACTCTCGTTTTGAAACAGAGTGTTTTTGCGTGAACCGAACTTAATCAAAGAGGCTGTCCCCTACGAAACAGCCCTTGATTTCAATAACGATTTGCAAAAAGGGGTTTTATTTGCTTCTAAGCTTTTTAGAACGTTGTTTAATGTACACTAACAAAACCCCAAGCACGGCGAAACCAATGATAATCACTATTGCTATCATATTGTTATCGCTACTACTGTAATTGCCGCTATCATCGCTATCGCTATGCATAGGTGAAATTCCAGCAGCCTGTCCATAGGCATTTAGACTGTCATTAGTCATATACATATTATTTACTTCTATTATATCTTCTTGCCTGTTGAAATTGTCTTTTAAATTTTTGTCACTTCTATCAATTAGATACCTGTCGAAACAGTTTATATAATTTCCATTATCTGTTGCGATAAATGCGGCATAGGTATGTAGGTTGGGCAGAAATATGTAATATAGGGTGTCATTGATTGCTTTTGCGTATTTGATTTCATTTGCTTGGGCAATTGCATCTTCGTATGCTGTATCTAAATAATCAATACCTGCGGAACTGACATACCAATGACCTACTTTGCTTCTCATTTCCGCTATTTTTTCATCGCTCAACAATCTGTTTCCATCTTCATCGGTTGCGTAAATTCTTTCTTCAATCAAAGGCTGTCTTATTCCTAAAACCACATCGATTGTGATATCGCCCAAGGAAATCGGCATGACCCAAACATAATCATCGCAATTTTCAAAAAACTTCATCGCATCTTTGCCCGTTAAATTTTTTGTTAAAATTTCGTTTGCGTTTCCATATCTTTTATACATATTGTTGAAATCAATATCTTCTGAGGTTATGTGTTCGTAGTTGTTTTGTGAATAGAGATGCTCTATGTTTTCGCTAGAAATAATGCGGTTCATCCATTCCACGATTTCATCCTTGAGCGCATAAATCTCATTTTTACCTTTGTCCGATTCAACGCTTTCGATTCGCAGCGTATGGTTGTCTTCGGCAGATATAGTCACGGTAGCCATAGAACCCAAAATGAGCAACACCATAATCATCGATAGTTTTTTCATATAAATTCATTTCCTTTCCATAATCCGTTAAAATACGTGGTTTCGCTATGTCAACGATACATACCAAAACCAATAGCCAATCCCCCAAAAATCTATATTGACTGTATAGTTCGCCAAATCGTCATATGAATAAGTTCGCCGAGTTGATTTTCCATACCATGGGTCAACCAATCTGACTTCGTGTGTAGTGTCGCTATACTGGTCTATGACAAATGCGTGGAAATAATCATACCCTTTCCAACCAGCACCTGAAACGCCAGCAATGATTGGATAGCCAGAGGTAATTTTTGTCTTCACGGCGGCTTCCGTCAAAGGAGGGGACGCATTTCCCTTTATGGTTGATAGGCTAGTCAAGTTGCTTATGGGCCTTGCGGTTTCTATCTGGTTTGCCGTGGCATAAATTGACGGGGGAGACACCCCAAAAGCGGATACGACTATGCTCGACTGCGACAAATTGTACCCGTAGAAACTCGTCAACATTCTGACACAGGCTGCCCAACACCAAGCATCATGTTCCTGTTCATAGCGAGGAAAATTAACAAGAGTCCACGTATTTGCGCTGCATGTCATTGATAAAAAGCCAAAAATCAATGCCACGCATATCAAAACTTTAGCTTTTTTGCCTTTCGATATTTTGCCCATAAATAAATTCTCCTTTACGATTCGAATTATTTTAGCTGGCCGTAATTGCAATAGCCGTAAACGTTGAAAATGCCCGCTTGCGAATAAACCAGCATCAATACGTCCGTTATGTTGTTTTTTTCTATATACCCGTTGTAGTCTATTTCTTGATAGTCCCACGGGAAATAGACATATGTGATTTCGAAATTGCCGGCAATCAGCCATGCGCTCCACCATGAAAGGGAATCGGCGATTATCATCAGGTTCCTGCCGTTGTTGTTTTCGTAAATATATTTGCGCTTGTCTATGTAAAAATTGCTGTAATGGTCGAAAAGAATGTTGTCGGGGTTGTCGAAAACCCCCGCGTCGTATTCGGCTTCGCGGCTTGCCATCGAGTAGCGCGCGGTGCTTTCGTTTTGAAAATCGTAGACATGGACGAAAAATTCTTCGTAAAAATTGGAAAATCCCGACAGATTGGCGTATGAGCCCCGCATTTTTATCTTTGGGTATTCTTTGATCTCTTTTATGCGGACAGGCTCTCCGATTTCCGGCGTTTTTTCGGCCATCATTTGTATAATGTCGCAGTATGCGTCGTAGCTTCCCGCGGCGTTCCAATGGTGGTCCGTTTTGAATTGTTTGGCGAGCCTGTCCTCCCATGTGTCGATTTGGAAATAGCCTATCCCTGCCGCGCCTTCGATGCTTTCCATGAATTCGTCGAACATGGGGGCGGTGCACAATTCATTGGGTATTATCTCGTTGAAATATTTCGTGTCCTGCATCGTTTTGCCGATGTACAGATAAAAATTTACGTCTGTGTTCGCCTGTATGAGCTTGTTTATCCCCCTCGCCTGGGTTTTCATGTTTTTGTAAAGATTTTTTTCGTCCATTTTCATCACGGATTCCATGAAATCATAGGGTCGTATGGCGTAAAATCTCCTGGTCCCCTCTTCGCCCACGTAAACGGCGGAAAATTGCGGCATCTGCGGCTCGGTTTCCTCCGGGGCGGCTTCGTCGCCCTCATCGCCTTGCATGGCGGCATTTTCCGGAATTTCCGGCTCTTTTTTTTGCCGGCGCTGCGAGAGCATATCGACGAAACCGAGCTGCAACGACGATTCGGCCGACCTGATCGCGCCCACTATCCGGTCGTATGCCGGCAGGTAATTGGTATATATATCTTCTATGGATGCCTTTGTTTTTTCTATCCCATTGAGCAAATCGGCAAAAGGGAACCCGGCTTCGTATACTATATCGGGGGAAATGTAGTTTTTGTTGTCTTCAAGGGATATCGCGCCCAATTTTTCCAATGCCGAAACTGACGGGCACCAAACCAAAAAAAAGAAAAATATCGCGCATATGACGGCAAGGTATATTTTGTTTCTCATGCTTTTTTCGCCCCAAACATTTTTTGTTTAAATAATATCACAAAAAACGCAAAAAATCAAGGCGAATTGCAAAATATATATTGCATTGCCGCCGAAAAAAAGGTATAATTGAATTTGAAATTGGCAAAGGAGGGATTGTATGGATAAAAACGGGAATAATATTGAATATCCCGCAAATGAAAAACAACAAAAGCTCGCGCTTTACGGAGGGGAAGCAGTCAGGAAAAAGCCTTTCCCTGCTCGGGGCTCCATCGGCAGGGAAGAAAAAGAGGCGGTAAACAGGCTTTTTGATTCCGTGATCGAAAGCGGCGGGGCCATCGGCTATAACGGGCCGGAAGAAGAGGCGTATTGCCGCGAATTTGCCGAGTATATGGGACAAGGATATGCCGACGCGGTAAATTCCGGCACTTCGGCGGTTTATGTGGCTTTGTGCGCCTTGAATTTAAAGCCGTTTTCCGAAGTGGTCGCAAGCCCCGTCACCGATCCCGGCGGACTTATGCCCATCGCGCTTTTGAACTGCATACCCGTCATAGCCGACGCGTCACCCGGGCGCTACAACACCGACGCAAAACAAATCGAGAAGATGCTCACGCCACGCACAAGCGCGATTTTGGCCGCGCACATCGGCGGCGAGCCGGCCGACATAAAAAACATCGTGGATTTGGCGAAAAAGCGCAATATTCCGGTCGTGGAAGATTGCGCACAGTCGCACCACGCGAAACTCGACGGGCAACTCGTGGGCACATTCGGGGATATAGGGGCTTTTTCCACAATGTACGGCAAGCATCACTGCACAGGCGGGCAGGGCGGGCTCGTCTATACTAAAAGTGAAGAACTGTACTGGAACATACGCAGGGCGGCCGACAGGGGGAAACCTTTCGGGCTAAGCGAAAGCGGCAATGTGGTCGCTTCGCTGAATTTCAACTCGGACGAACTCGCCTGCTGCATAGGGCGGGCGCAGCTGAAAAAACTCCCGGCCTTCGTGGAAGGCAGGCGGGCGGCGGCGGCGCAAGCGGCTTCAAAAATGCAGGGGCTAAAAGCGGTTTCGATTCCGGAGCAGCTTCAAAATGCGAAACATTCCTACTGGTGGTGGCGCCTGAGATTCAACGAAGGCGTTTTAACCTGCCCGAAAGAATTGTATTGCCGGGCGCTGGCGGCGGAGGGGATGTCCGTTTCGGCGGATTACGGGGCGGCGATGCCTCAAAATTTTAGCTGGTTCGAAAACAAAAGGGTGTTCGGCGATTCGGGCTATCCGTGGCGTTCTCCGGAATACAAAGGCGACCCAGAAAGGCGATATCCTTGCCCTGTTGCGGCACAGTCCATAAAAGATCATTTCAATGTCACGATTTATGAAAGCTATGCGGAGTGCGACGTCGCGGATTTGGCAAATATTTTCGAAAAGGTCGAGGATGCGTTCAGAATTTAGAATTTGAAATTTGGAGGGGATCATTTTTATGAAAATCGCGATCATGACGGACATGGAAGGCGTTGCGGGCATTATGAACCACGATGATTGGGTTATTCCCGAAGGGCGCTATTACGAATGCGGCAAGGCGCTTCTCACCGAAGAGGCGAATGCGGCGATTGACGGTTTTTTTGCAGCCGGAGCCGATGAAATCGTGGTCATCGACGGGCACGGGGCGGGTGGGGTAGACCCGCAGCTTTTGGACGACAGGGCGCTTCTCTCGCGCGGGTGGGGCGTGTACCACCAATTTGGCCTAAACGAAAATTTCGACGCTTTGGCTTGGGTGGGCCAACACGCGAAATCCGGGGCGCTTTTGGCCCACATGGCCCATAGCGGAAGTTTCCATGTTTTGGAGGACAAAATAAACGGGATTTCAATGGGCGAATTCGGGGTATGCGCCGCAATCGGCGGATTTTACGGCGCTTCCGCGATTTTCGGCTCGGGCGACGAAGCTTTTGCAAAAGAGGCGAAGGCCTTGATTCCGCAAATTCACGCAGCCGCAGTAAAGCGCGGCGTAAATATGACCGAAGGCGCAAACCTCAATGCCGCCGAGTACGGCCGCCATACCCTCGGCGCGGTGCATATGCACCCGAAACGGGCGAGGGCGGCGATCAGAAAAGAGGCGGAAAAAGCGCTGAGAAGTTTTTTTGCCAATCCCGAAAATTATCAGCCGCTTCGTTTGAGCCCGCCGTATATTTTCCAGCAATGGTTCAGGGCGGAAAAAACGGGCGGCGCCGCCGCAAGAAAAGTTTTCCGGCACGAATCCGACATAGTGGCGATGTTTAGTTCGGAAGCGGAAATTTGACGCGAATTCAAAAAGTTTGAAAAGTCTCTTAATTTCACCTTAAATTTTTCAGCGCCTTTATGACATCCATCTGGTCCTTGTCGATATGCCCGTCGCGGTACATGCACAAATCGATCGTCACCACCCCGCCCCTCTCGTGCACTTTCTCCACGTAATCGCGCATATATTCGCCCGTGTATTTGCTTTTTGGCTGGCACCATCCGTTATACGCCGTGCCGTCGGGCGGGATACCCAAAAATGACAAAGTGTGCCATTGGGCGCCTCCGATAAAACGGCTGTCCGGCAAATCCGCAAATTCGTTTTGCTCCCCGGTGGTGAAGTCGTCGCTTACGCTGTATGCCGAAACCCTCGCTTCGACGCCCACATTCAGCGCGACGAGCGCCTCGGGGTTGCCCGCTTTTATGGCATCCGCGAAAAATTTGAGTTTTGGTTCGTCGTAGCCGATAAACGGATAGCAACCGTCTACCCACCAGCCTTTGACTTTTTTGCCGTATTTTTGGGCGTATTCTTTTAGGACATCCGCCCATTTTTGCGCGAATTCGGCCGTGACTTTCTGCGTGTCGTAATTTGTAAATCCGAACGCGGGCCCGGCGATGGGATCGTCGAGCGGGCCGTCTCCGGTGAAATACAGCAGCAACTCGATCCCGCGCTTGTTAAGCGCCTGATACATATCCTCGGTGAAATCGCGCTTCGCGCAGGCCTCGCCGGGTTTGTATCCGGTGATTTTGTCGTATGTTTCGTTCGGGGCGAGCATATGTTTGCTTCTTTGCATGATCGTCAAAAACAAATATCCGGCGTTCGCCTCGGCTATCTGATCTGCGATAAAGTCGGCATCGAGCGTGTCTATGTAGTCGCTCCAATCAAAATGGCCCGCGCCCATGTTCGCGGCCCTGCCGGGGCTGTTTTGCACCCCGTTCAAAAGATGAATGAACGCGCCCCATTTTTTGCCGTAAAACCAGTCTGTTTTGTGTGCCATGATTCTATTCCCTCCATTTTTTTGAATAATATAACTCTTTTTCGTATTTCATGGATTTATTATATCATATCTTTTCTGATTTCGCAAGAGGTCTAGTATAGTTAATTGGGACGGGCAATATAATTTTCGGTATTATATGAATTCAAGTTTGAATTCATATGCTGAATCCAAGCAGGAAGTTATAAGTTATTAAGGTATGAGGCTTAGGTGGCTATGCTGTGATTTTGCTTGGTTGTACATAGACACTCAATCAACCGAAAATATTTTGTTGTCTTTTATGTAATGTAACTTGTAGTCAAATCGGCTGACAAAAAAGAGTACATTTTCTTTGAATTCGATTTGGCTCTCTGTTTTGCCGTCGATTGACAGTTTGGTATTAGGTTGCCTAAAGTGATAGTAGGATTGACTGTCGTCTATTTTAAATTTTTTTATGTAAATTCCGTCGCGAGTGATTGCCGTTATTTCGATTCCTTCACCCTCGGAAGCTCTGTAGATAAGTTCTTTCTCGGAGTTTGGCACAAGCTCGTTTCGCGCGATTTCATATCTGCCGTTATACAACAATTTATAGTAAGCATAGCCGTCAAGCATTATCATGTAATCGTTCTGTATTCCCAATCCAGCCAAAAAGTCAGTGCATATCCTAAACAGCTTTTCCTTGTTTTCGTGGTTGTAATCCATTCTCACCAAGTGTTGGACATTCGTTTCCACGTAATCTTCTGCCCTTATTTCGTACACATACGGAAATGCCGCATAAACATATCTTTCATCGTAGCCGCATACGTAATAGTAATTTTCCAAGTCGCCTTTTTTCGCCTCTTCTTTGTTTGTGTTGTCAAGGTTCATGCTCAATATAGGGTTGAGAAATCCAGATGGGTATATTTTGCTGTTCAGAATCATGTATGTAATCATAAAAGTGCCTGTTACGCTTTTTGGGCTTGCATTTGCATCACTTAAATCCAACTTGAACATGCCGTGCTCGTTCAAAAAATACAGGTAGCCATCGTATACATTCAAGTTATATCCTACTATGCCCAAGTCCGTCACGGAATTGTCGCTTTTGTTTATTTTGACGATGTTTTTGTCTTTGTCCGTAGGTATCAGATACGTAGAGCTGCTGACATAGACATAATCCTCGTCCTCGCAAATCGCGTTGTTCCAGAACACGAAAACGAATTTGGCAGAATCAAACATATCAAAATCAATATTGTTGTTTTATTCATTAGCCCACTTACCATTCCTCTCGTCTATTTTCTGTGTTGACTTCCATTATATTGCATCTTTGCGTCAATTTCAACAGATATTTGCTCATTTGGCGCAAAATGGACTTATTTGAAATCTCTTTTGATTTTGGAAAACAAATCGGGATTTTTTCTTCTGGCATTTTGCCGTTTGTTAATTTTTCGTGTCTGCATTGTTATTCATCGGTTTTAAGCCAAAAAAGTCCAAAATGCGAATTGAAGATTAATCATGATATGCTTGACAAAACAAAAAAAATTTGGTACAATCGATATCAAGGCGGCATATTCGGACATAGTGGCTGTGATAAACGGGAAGGAGGGGAACTTTTATGTTTGCCGATGTCAAAAACCTTTCTCTTGATGAAATTGAAGACATTGAAAAACTTACTCTCCGTTGGCTCGTTCAAGCAACTATGGATTTTGGTTTTGACGCTTACGATATATTTTATTATTCGCCTGATAATGTCAAGGATGTTGCGGAAGACGTTACGCGCGAAATTGTCGATCATCTTCCCGGCCACAATACTGCACAACGGATTTTTGGCACTGTGGATTATAAAAAAGCCCGTTACATAATTTTGCCTGACCAAATTGTAAGACAGGCACTTTTTGTTGACTCAAAGGCAGAAAAATCTAGTCAAACGGCAACGCTTCAAATTTCGCAAACTTCTCTCGAAATTCGACAGGTTCGGAGTGGGGCAATTGTAAATGTACAAGGTAGGTTGCCATCAATTTACGCCCATGGAAACGATGATTATTTAAGCACGACACTTTTTCTTCATTACTGCTATGAAGACATCGACAATCGACATTTGCTCAAGGATATAACCGCATGTTGCGTCCCGAATGGATTTTTGCAGGAGCGGTATAATCCGACACACGACAGCACGTTTTGGATCGCCGGCAGGAACGCTCCCACGTTGGGTGAAGAATTTCGTGTAAGAGTAAGCTTTTCACAATTGAGCAAATTGGCTCCTTGGAGAGTTCAAAAATTAAACATTTCACGCGATGAAGCGAAACTACTGCACTCTTGGCAAGAATAAAAAGCGCTTCAAGTATATAAATATATAAAATAAGGTACGGCTATATGGATTACATCAGCGCAAATCGAATATATTGTGGCGATGCAAGAGATTTGCTGCCCAAAATCCGACCAAACTCAATTTCGTTGAGCGTTTGGTCACCGCCTTATCATGTAGGCAAAGATTATGAAAAAATGATGACATATGGTGAATGGGTTGATTTGTTGTCCAATGTGATAAGGCTACATTTCAACATACTGGAACCCGGCGGATTTTTAGCGATAAATATTGCCGATATTTTATGCTTTAAGGATGAATCCATGCCTCAAATCATGGCTGAAAACGTGAGCAGGCGCAAGGTTTCTGTTACAAAAGAGCAAATTCTTGAAGTATGGTCGCAAAACCCTTCATGCTCGAGAAAGCAAATTGCCGAATTGATGGGGTGCAGCGAGCAAACAATTGACAGAAGGATAAACGGAAACAACATCCGCGGCGGAAAATATGCTTCACAAACCAGGGTGAAACTAGTTGGCGAATTGCTTGAAGATGCGGCATACAAAAGCTCGTTGTATTTATATGATCGCCGTATTTGGGTAAAAGATCCTGCCTGGGAGAACAGCAAATGGCATACGATATCTTATCGCGCTATTGATGAATTTGAATATGTCTATATCTTTTGGAAACCAGGCATTACAACAGTAGATCGTTCTAGGCTTGGCAAAGATGAATGGATAAATTGGGGGTCGCGCGCAGTATGGAATATTGCTTCTGTAAGGGCAAATAATGACCACGAATCAAAATATCCCATTGAATTGCCTCGCCGATTGATCCAATTATTGACCGCTCCCGGGGACACAGTCCTCGATTGTTTTATTGGAAGTGGCACAACGGCTGTTGCCGCAATAATCGAAGGCAGAAATTATATTGGGATTGACAAAGAATCGAAATCTGTGCAATTATCCAATCAAGCTTGCAAAAATGCGTTTTTTGATAAAAACGCGCCAAAAACTGTTCGGGTCAATGATGAAAACAATCTTGCCCAACAAATATCGATGGGTGTGTAGGGTGGTTTGAATTATGGACAGGATTATAAACGTTGTAATTTACGCTATCCGAAGAGATAAGGTGGAAGTGCCGCCTTTTTGGGCCATGCGGGATGTAATTATAAAGCAAATAAAAAACGGAAAAACATAATTTTCAAAATAATGTTTCATTGAAAACCACGGAAAACTTCAGAACGCCATTCTCACAAACGAGCCGCCGCAAGCGAATTGGCCGAAAATTTTCCTGCCGAGCTGTGCGTAATGCCGGTAGTTTTCAATGGGGACGCCGTTTGGTATGCGGTGGTCGAGGGCGAACACGGTTCCGCCGCCGAGCGTCTCTTCGCAGATCTTGTATTTCAGCTCGCGCTCTACGTCGTCTTTGCTTCCCAGCAGCGCGAATTTGTCCATGCCGCCCTTGAAAGCCAGTTTTTTGCCGTATTTTTTGCGGGTTTTCACCATGTCCATACCGGAATTCGGCTCAAAGGGGTACATCACGTTCACCCCCGCCTCAATAAAAGCGTCTATCACGTCGTTCATGTTTCCGTCGCTGTCCTGCGAAAACAGTTTTGTCCCGTGAAGCCTGCACTCGTTCCATATTTTCAGGTAATATGGCGCGATGAATTCCCTCACCTGCGCCGGCCCCGCCAAAGGCCCGTTTTTTCCCGCCATGTCCTCATGGACTGTGAGATTGTCCACCGTGACAAAATCGAATATCCGCTCGAATACTTTCATGTTTGTCTTTGATATAGTATCGAGGATATCGCGCACGAGCTCCGGCTGTTCGTAATATGCCGCGCATAAATTTTCGTCCCCCATAAGCTGGCGCGGTTCGTCGAATCCTCCCGGTATCCCCGCGAGGATCAAATGGCCTTTTTGCTGCAGCTCTTTGGCCTTTTTTAGCTGATCTTCGTCTATCCGGCTTTCGTCGAAAGCATACCAATGCTTGATTTTTTGCCAGTCGTCGAAATCTTTGACCGGATATTCGAGCGGCAGCGCTATCGAGGCGCTGGCCTTTATCAGCTTCTGTTTTCTCCCCATGGTATCGACGGAAATTGTATAATCCCGATTGTCCTCGATGACACGCGGCGAAATCCCGGTTATCGCCCCGGTGCCGCCGCCCGCCCCGGCATAGGGCACGCTGTCCCAGCCAAACGCCGACAAGTCGAGTTCTTCCGGCGATGCCCCCTGCGCTTTCCATTCTTTGTCAAGCCCCGTCAAAAGCCCGAACAATTCGGTGAACATCTCTTTTCCCGTATAGTCAAAGCTCATGTGCGCCATGTATTCTTCCCTGTTCCATATCATCGAGTAATTACCCCCTCTTAGCCTAAATTTTATTTTTCCGGATTGAACGGCTTGGGGAGCGGGACTTGGTCGAGGGTCGTGACAGGGTGCTCGGCCTTGCCTATCACGTTTTCCGGGCGGCACACTATCTTGCCCATCAATACCTTGAACCCCGGCGCGAAAACCGTTTCGGGCACTTTCCGCCCGTTGCACCCGCACAATATCTCCCATGCCTTGCCGTATTCCTCGCTCTCGCGGGATATGAACGACATTTCGCCGAACGCCATCACCGAACGGTAGTCATGGCCGCTGTTGTCGCTGTTTATATGGTCTACTGATTTGTGGGTGACCACGCATACTTTCGGGTTGTTTTCGACCAATTTGTTTTTGTAGCCCTCGACTGCGTGGTGCGTGTAGAATACGAGATCGCTGTCGAACTCGTAGCCGTAGTTGAGGGGCAGCACGTAGGGGTATTCGCCGTCAAAAAAACCCACGTTGATCACATCGCACATATCTAAAATGGCCATGATGATTTTCTTGTCGCGTATTTCGCGATCTGCATGATACATAATTGTTCCCTCCGAAAAGATTTAAATTTTTGATTTTTGCGCCACATGATTATATTATACCACGAAAAGCGTGAATTTGCAATCGAAAAAAATATTTGGCGGAAAACATTTGCTTTACTTTATTTTCCCCCGCTGCCTTACTGCTCAGGCGCGGCATTGACATCTTGACAAATCCCGCAGACGGTGATATAATGGAGGCAAAAAAATGAAAGGGCGGTTTTTATGATTGCAAAAAACAAAAAAATTCCAAAATCAATTCTTTTGGCCGCGCTGTTTTTGGCCATATTTTTCGTTGTTTCCTGCTCGGGCGAAACAGAAACGAAAAGCGGCGACGGCCAATCAAAAACCCGGGAAAGCGGCCCGCAGGACGTGCGGGAAACCATCGCGGATATCCCCGAGCCGGATTACGATTTCGGGGGATACAAATTCAGGGCGCTCGTCAACGGGGACGCCTTCGGCGACTACAGGTCGCGCGAGTTTTTCGCCCCCGAGGAGACCGGGGACGTGATAAACGACGCGGTCTACAAAAGAAATGTCACAGCCGAAGAAAAATATAATTTTACCTTGGAAATATCCGGAGATACCACGTGGTCCAATCCCGCGCAGTCCATAGCCGAAAAAAGCATAAAATCCGGGGACGACGCCTACGACCTCGTGATGCCGTTCATGACGGCGGAAGCGGCCTCGAGCCTCGCCCAGCAGAACCTGCTTTTGAATTTGAAGGCGCTGCCCGGGATCAACCTCGAAAATCCCTGGTGGGACCAAAGGGCCAACGAACAGCTCACAATAGGCGGCAGGCTGTTTTTCACCACGGGGGACATATCGATCGTGCTTTCCAGCTACTGCACCTTCGGGATCCTGTTCAACAAATCCTTAATCAGGGACAACAGCCTCGAAGACCCTTACGCCCTCGTGAAAAGCGGCGATTGGACCATCGACAAAATGCAAGAAATGGCAAAAAACATCACAAAGGACATAAACGGGGACGGCATCTTGAACCATGAGGATCAATGGGGCGTTTTAAGCGAGCTAAATGCCTCCAACGGATTGTTTTTTGCCGCAGGGGAGCACATCGTCTCCAAGGGGGCGGACGGCTACCCCGAAATCACCATGTACAATCCCCGCTCGGTCTCGGTGATAGAAAAAGCGCTGGATTTTTTGCAGGACGGCGGCACGGTGATTTTCGCGAACACGATGAAAGTGGATTCTGTCTGGGAGTACGCCACGAAGATCATGGCGGAGGGGCGGGCGCTTTTTCGGAGCTGCGCGCTCGTCGGAGTCGAGGAGCTTCGGGCGGCCGAGCTCGATTTCGGCATAATCCCGTACCCCAAATACGACAAAGCGCAAAACGGGTACAATAACCTCGTGAGCACGATCTGCGTTCCCGGCGCATGCGTTCCAACAACGGCAAAAAGCCCCGAAACGGTCGGGGCGATAATCGAAATATTGGCGCGCGGGGCGGCGGACACGGTCACGCCCGCGTATTTCGAGCAGACGCTGTACAACAGGCTCGTGCGCGACGACGAATCCTACGACATGCTGAAACTGATATTTTCGACCAGGGTGTATGACCTCGCATATATTTACGATTGGGGAGGAATGGGCTTTCTTTTGATGAACATGAATGACCGGGGGCAGAAGGATTTCACGTCGCAGTATGAAAAGATATTGGACAAAACACAGGCCGCAATGGAAAAAACGATTGATCTGTATAGGGAGTTCCAATAGAGGGGATGTCGATTTGGATGGAAATAAAAATAGCGGTCTGCGACGACGAACCGGAGCAAGCTCAGTATATAAAATCCATCGTCAGCAAGTGGGATAATAAAGTAACGATAGATATGTTCGGGGGCGCGGAGAATTTCAAGTCCGCTTGGAGCGAAAACAAAAATTTTGACATACTATTGCTTGATATAGAAATGGGCGGGCAAAACGGCGTTGAACTCGCAAGGGATTTGCGCAAAACCGACGAAAAATTGGTCATCATCTTTATCACGGGGTTTTCCGACTATATATCGGAGGGCTATGACGTTTCCGCCCTGCA